>TARA_B110000238_G_scaffold77038_1_pt1 | contig 10260 bp, 10 predicted proteins | sample TARA_B110000238 | Tara Oceans TARA_B110000238 (sample SAMEA4397569) | marine metagenome | biome: Polar Biome; feature: [SRF] surface water layer (ENVO:00010504); material: water (ENVO:00002006), including particulate matter (ENVO:01000060) such as... | depth 5 m | reverse complement strand
ATACCTAAAAGCTTAGAAGGATATTACCAAGAAACTGGGCGTGCAGGCAGAGATGGCGGGAAAGGAGATTTAATTACTTTCTATGATTACAAGGATATTGAAAAATTAGAAAAATTTCTTCAAGGAAAACCAGTTGCTGAACAAGAGGTTGGTAGATTACTAATAATGGAAACCATTGCTTTTTCCGAAACCTCCATGTGTAGAAGAAAGTACTTACTTCACTATTTTGGTGAAGAATTTGATGCAGTTAAATGCGATAATATGTGCGACAACTGTAAGGATCCTAAAGAAAAAACAGAAGGAAAAAAATATGTAAAACTCTTACTTGAAGGGGTATTTGCCTGCCGCGAACGCTTCAAGCCAAAAGAAATGGCCAGTATTATGATAGGCGATAGCAATTCGCTTATCAAACAACATATGTCGCAGATTGAACATGTATTTGGTTCAGGAAAAGATAAATCAATAGGGTTTTGGCATTCAATAATAAGGCAGGTATATGTAAAACAACTACTTACTAAAGAAATTGAAAGCTATGGTACACTTAAAATTACTAAAGCAGGCAAAGATTATATCAAAAATCCATATAGTTTTGAAATAACTGAAGATCATGACTATGATAACATGAATGTTTCTGATAGCAGCCAACAAAAAGGAATAGCAATAGACCAGGTACTTTTCAATATACTTAAAGATTTAAGAAAAAAAGTAGGTAAAGAAATAGGCCTCCCTCCTGCTATATTATTTATGGAACCTTCTTTAATTGATATGGCTAATCAATACCCAATAACAATCGAAGAAATGGCCCAAGTACAAGGTGTGGGACAAGGTAAGGCAAAAAAATATGGTCAAGATTTCATTAATGCAATCAAGGAATATGTAGATGAGAACGAAATTGATCGCCCACAAGATATTGTTGTTAGAACAGTAGCCAATACAAAATCAAACAAAATATACATCATACAATCGCTAGATAAAAAACTATGGATTGATGACATTGCAAAAGGAAAAGGACTTAACCGTGTTGAACTCCTTAACGAGATGGAAGAGATAGTTGAGAAAGGAACTCGCCTTAACTTAGATCACATCATACTAGATATGATGGAATCAGATGAGCGTGAGGATATTCATGATTTTTTTAAAGACACAAAGGAATTCTCTTTTGATGAGGCTAGAATTGAGTTTGATGAAGATGAATTTAATGATGACGAGATTCGCCTATTAAGGATTGACTTCATTTCAAAAGTAGCAAATTAATGAATACACTTATTTTATCCAGCTCATTATCCGAAAACTCACGCTCCTATTTATTATGCAAAGCAGTAGAACAAGAGTTAATCTCAAAAGGAAACAAAATCACTTTTTTTGATGCAAAAGAAATTCCTATGCAACCCTTCCATAGAGAAATAAGTAAGGAGATGAAGGCACTTACCGAGAAAATTGCAAAAGTGGACAACATTATAATAGGAATGGGTGTACATTGCTATAGCATTAATGATTCTTTGAAAATTTTACTAGAAGGTTGTTTTGGAAAAGCAACAGGGAAATTTTTTGGTATACTATGTGCCGCAGGAGGTGAAAGAAGCTACCTTGTAACGCAACACCTTACTCAAATCTGTATGAATGAATGGCGTATGATGCAGTTGCCGAGAATTGTTTATGCTACAGGTAAAGATTTTACAGAAAACACCATTACATCCAAAGAAGTATTTGAAAGAATTGAGCTCTTTTCAGAAGAATTCCATACAATAGGAAATAAATTACTAGCCTAATTATTAATAGCTAGATAAGCCATTAGTCCCATACCCACTTTCAAGGAAGATTCATCAATATTGAAACGAGAAGTGTGCAAACCATGAATAATACCCTTGCTTTTGTTAGCCGTACCTAAACGGTAAAAACAAGAAGGAACCTGGTGAGAATAATACGAAAAATCCTCTGCTGTCATTCTTACAGGTAAATTAATTACATTTTCTGCTCCCATATATTCTTTTGCAAAAAGAATAGACTTTTTAGTTACTTCATCATCATTCACTAAACACGGATAACCCTTTCGAATATCAAAATCAATTATCAAATTATAAGTCTCCGCAATAGAGTTAGCTATTACCAGCATTTTCTCATGAGTATTAACTCTAAAATATTCATCCATTGCTCGCAAAGTCCCTTTGAGCTTTACCTGCTCAGGAATAATATTAGTTGAGCCTAAACCTTCAATAAATCCGATTGCCAAAACACAAGGTCTATCTTTCTCTTTCTTAGAAAATTCATCTAGTTCAGTGATTAACTTTGCAGCTGCAAGTAAGGGACTATTATAATTTTCGGGTAATGCAGCATGCCCTCCTTTTCCTTTAATTGTAATATGCAACTCATCAGTTGATGCCATATATTTTCCTGGTCGGAAACCAACTTTTCCCACTTCTAAATCAGGAAATACATGTTGCCCAAGCATTTTTTCTATCTTAGGGTTTTCAAGTACGCCCTCTTTTATCATTTGTTGTGCTCCACCAGGAAGCATCTCCTCTGCAGGCTGAAAAATATATTTTATACTCCCCTCCCATTCTGTTTTTAAAGTATTTAAAATATTGACAGCACCCAACAAAGATGCCGTATGTGCGTCATGACCGCAGGCGTGCATTACCCCATTATTTACTGAACAATAATCAACTTCATTTTCTTCAATAATAGGTAAAGCATCAAAATCGGCACGCAAAGCAATTGTTTTCGAATTAGGATTATTTCCTTTAAGCAATACTATAATTCCAGTATCGGCTATATCCTCAGTAAAAGGGATATTCCAACCACTAAGTACAGACTTAATATAAGATGAAGTTTTATGCTCCTTAAAAGATAGTTCAGGGTTTTTGTGAAGATGTCTCCTAATAGATACCACTTCATCAAAAATACTTTCAGCTAGTTGTTTTATTTTAGTTATCATTTTAAAGAAATAAGTTTAATAGCCCCAATTAACATGATAACACCAAAAATACGCCTTACCACTTGAGGAGGTAAACTAAGAGAAAGCTTAGACCCTAAATACCCTCCAATAACAAAAGTAAAGGCAATGATAATAGCATATTCCCACTTTACAAATCCTTCCTTGTAATAGTTAATAGCAGCCAAAATACCAATAGGTGGCAACATAGCAAAAAGAGCTGTTCCCTGCGCTTGATGCTGAGTTAAACCCAAAAAGATAATCAATAGAGGTATCATTAAAATACCGCCACCAACTCCTACTAAACCGCTAAGAATTCCGGCTAGCAAACCAATAAGAATCAGAATTATAAAAGTAGAAACACTCATACTACAAATTTAAAAAGGAAAAATAGGTACAGACAAAAGAAGACGTATAGTTTTAACACACTAATTAACATATCTTTGTCAAAATAAAGATAATAAAAAATAAAAAAAGAGCAATGAAAGTTAAATCCTTCACATTCAATCCTTTTCAAGAAAATACTTATGTGGTATATGATGATACTAAGGAGTGTCTCATTATAGACCCAGGATGTTATAGCGAAAAAGAGAGAACAGAATTAAGGAGATTTATATACAATGAAGACTTAAGGCCAGTAAAACTGATTAATACTCATTGTCATATTGATCACATTCTTGGTAATAAATTCGCAAGTGAGCTTTGGAATTTAGAACTCTTTATTCATAAAGAAGACTTACCATTACTTGAAAATGCAGGCAACATTAGTAAAATGTATGGACTGGAGGATTATGAAGGATCACCTTCACCAAAACATTTTTTAATTCAAGGTGATACACTAAGTTTTGGTGAGAGTAGTTTCAATATACTCTTTACTCCTGGACATGCTCCTGGACATATTTGTCTGCATAGCCAAGAAAATAACTTATTGATCGCTGGAGATGTTATTTTTAAAAGAAGTATTGGACGTACTGATTTACCAGGAGGAGATCATAATAAGCTTATTAACAGCATCACAACACAGATTTTTCCCCTACCAAATAAAACACAAGTATTTTGCGGACACGGACCAAGCACAACAATAGGGTACGAAAAGGAATTTAATCCTTTTTTGCAGTAAATTGAAAAAAGACTAGGATTCGCTAATAATCTCAACATCAGTAACAAATTGTTTTATTTGCTGTTCATCTTCTTTTTTACAAACAAGTAAGACCCCTTTACTTTCAACAATAATATAGCCATTTAATCCTTGTAGCACTACTTGCTTTTCTTTTGGCACATTCACAATATTATCTGAAGAATCATATAACATCACATTATCTCCAAGTACAGCATTCTTATTTTTATCTAAATCTAGATGCGTATACAGCGAACCCCAAGTACCTAAATCACTCCAACCAAAGCTAGCTGGATAAACATATACTTTATCTGATTTTTCCATAATTCCATAATCAATAGAAATGTTTTTACAGCCAGGAAAAACTCTATCAATATATCCTTCTTCTTTTTCAGTATTATATATAGTCTTACCGTCTTCAAAAACAGTGTAAATATCATTTAAATGCTTCCGGTACGCCAATGTAATTGACTTAGCACTCCAGACAAACATACCAGAATTCCATAGAAAATCACCGCTATCTAAAAAATTAAGTGCTAATTCTTGATCTGGTTTTTCCGTAAAAGTTTTCACTTTTCTCACTTTTTTATGACTAACCAAACCCTCTTCAGTAAACTGAATATACCCATAACCTGTATCTGGTCTGCTTGGCTTAATTCCAATAGTTAACAAAATATCATTATTCGCACTTAGATCCAAGCAATCATTCACAACACGTACGAATTCATCTTCCTTTGTAATGATGTGGTCAGAAGCTGCAATAATCATATTTGCATTAGAATTTTCACTCTGAATTTTGAATGCTGCATAAGCTACACAAGGCGCGGTATTACGCATTGCTGGTTCACATAAAATATTTTTTTCAACTAAATCAGATAATTGTTCCTTACATAGGGTTTTGTAATTCTTGTTAGTAACAATAATAATATTTTCTATGGGACATATTTTTTTTAATCGTCTAAATGTTTGCTGAATTAAAGTTTCTCCTGTTCCTAATATATCCAAAAATTGTTTTGGTAAACTTGCCCTACTCATTGGCCAAAAACGAGAACCAATCCCGCCAGCCATAATTACTGCATAATTGTTCTTATTCATTTTCATATTTTTTTTCAATTATTTAATGCTAAAATACAACAAAATAAATTTGTTTAATTAAACCTTACTAACTTCTGCTAGAGGATGAAATAAGTAAATTTTATTTGTGACTTTCTGAGTGCAAATAAATCTTTTTCTTAATTTTTTTCCCTTTTTAAATTCCTTACCATTACTAGCAATAAAGTTATCTCCCTCCAAAATATCAGTAATTGTTATCCCTTTTACTTTGTTATATTTTCTTAACACTGTAGAAAGTCTAACATCCGTTAAAGTTGAAGCTTTAGGGTTTAGTAAATATAAGCTCAAAACTTTATTGATATCTTCAGGAAAGATGTGAAGAAAATTGAATAACATAGCCTTAAAAGTTATTTTCCATTCTAGCCCATGAGGCAATACTTTATTACTATGTTTTGCATAAACAAAAGCATGAGCCAGTTCATGAGTTAATGTAATTAGAAAAGAATAAGGATTTAAGTTATTATTAACACTAATATATAACCTACCCTTGCGTGCACTAAAGTCTCCTAATTTTGTTCTCCTTGGACTCACAATCATTAAATCAATGCATAATTCATCAATCCAAGCCTGTAAAGTTAATCTGCTTTCTGAAGGGACAAATGAGTGAAAAGTATTCATTAACTTAATAATTCTCTAGATATTTTAATGAACATACACATGACTTAAATTCCTAATGCTAAAGCTAAGTAACCTACAACTAAAGCAACTACTAATCCAAATCCAGAAACAATAAATCCATCTTTTCTATTTTCTGCAAGTAAGGGAAAGATTCCATCTCCACTCGTTGCTATAGCTGCTGCAATTAATGCTGATATAGGGAAATTAGGAATTGTAATAAAGGCTACAACTACAGCGATTACTCCCCCGCATCCAGGTGTTACTCCTATTAAAGCTGCTAATAATATAACAACGTATGCTGATGATGTCATCCATATATCAAATGTCTCTGCACCCACAAGTATATCAATAATATAGTTAGCAATAAATAAACCAATAAAAACGTATGTAACTACCATAGCAACATCTAATATCGCATGTAGTATACTCGATTTGATAGTGTTATTGAAGGAATAGCAATCATGGTTTTTGTAAATAAAAATACTTACACAATAATAAACTACACATGTAGAAGTAAGTAATACTGAAACCCAAAAAGTTAGAATTGAAATGGAATCAATACTTCCACCCCATAAGGCCATAATAGAGCCTGGAGCTAAAAATATAGCCATTACTATAATAGCATAAAAACCCAGATTTTCAATAAACATGGCTGATAAGGTATTTTGCTTTATTTGAAGTTTTTGATCACCTATATGTTTTACCTGACTATTTTCAGAAACGGCTCTAAATCCTAAAATATCAAATAAATAGCCAAAAACTATTCCTGCAATGAATCCAAAGATTGTAATTATTACATATGCTTTTAAGTTACCTGCAACATCAGCCTCATTGGAAGCGCCTAATAAGACAAATGACCCTTCACCCAAGGTGCTAATGAAAGTAGCAAATAAACCCCCAAAGGATATTTTTTTATTTTTATATAATGACGCTACAACAATTGTTGCACCGCACCCAGGGATTGCTCCTAAAAAAGAGCCAATAATAGGGTGTGCCCACTTAGGACCAATCTGACTATCTACATTATCATGCCTTTTTTTAGTTGCAAAACTAATTAGGGAGAAACCAATGATTGATAATGACACATACCCTCCTATTGCACCTGCTGATTCAAGATTATCTAAAATAAATGAGTAAAAATTAAATTCCATATTTATATATACATTCTAGCTAAAGCGCGCAAATATAAATTATTTGAACTCAATCTTAAAAAATTAATTGCAAATATTATTTCTGATAAGTTTGTATTGACGAGAAATTTGGACAAGTATTACAACCATTTTTTTTAGAAATACCACAAGCGGTAAAAACAAGTAATGTGAAAATGAAAAAAAGATGATATTTTTGTATTTTTATAATCATATGCAAATCTAAATAAATTACTTAATTTTAGCCGATATGATAAAACTACTTCATCATCTAGGACTATACTTCATTATGATGAAGAAAGTCATAAACAAGCCAGAAAATTGGGGTGTTTTCAGAAGACAGTTGGCATTAGAAATGGAGAAAGTTGGACTTAACTCAGTAGTTATAGTAATAATTCTTTCATTTTTTGTCGGTGCTGTTGTAAGCATACAAACCTCTATTAACATGGATAATCCTTTGCTACCTTCTTATTTAGTAGGATTAGCGAGTAGAGATTCTTTGATTTTAGAATTTTCTCCAACCATGATCTCGTTAATATTGGCAGGCAAAGTGGGGTCAAGTATTGCCTCTGAGTTAGGAAGTATGAGGGTAACTGAACAAATTGATGCACTAGAAATAATGGGAATTAATTCTGCTAACTTTCTAATCTTACCAAAAGTTATTGCAGCGGTATTCTTTTTTCCATTCCTTATAATCATCAGTATGGGGGTTGGTATGCTTGGTGCTTGGGTAGGCGGACTTTCAGCTAATATAACAACAGCTGATTTCATGTTTGGACTAAAATATGAATTTACTCCTTTCTACATTAAATATGCAATTATAAAAACTATATTCTTTGCATTTATAATATCTACAGTATCTGCATATTTTGGCTACCACACTAAAGGTGGCGCAATAGCTGTTGGGAAAGCAAGTACTGCTGCTGTTGTAGCTAGTAGTATACTCATACTACTATTCAATTACATATTAACCGATATTATTTTATCATGATAGAAATAAAAAAAATTGAAAAATATTTTGGAAATAATCATGTATTGAAAAATGTATCCTTTCTTTTTGAAAGAGGTAAAACAAACCTAATAATAGGAGAGAGTGGATCTGGAAAAACAACTCTAATAAAAATATTAATTGGATTACACAAAATAGATAGTGGAAATATCCTATTTGATGGGGTAGATTTTAATGCTATAAAAATAAAAAATCAAAGAAAGTTAAGACAAGAAATTGGCATGCTATTTCAAGGAGGTGCTCTTTACGATTACATGAGTGTTGAAGAAAATATTATGTTTCCGCTAAATATGTTTACAAAAAAAACAGAGATAGAAAAAATAGAACGTGTAAACTTCTGTCTTAAGAAAGTTAAATTAGAAGGGAAAAATGAGTTAATGCCCTCTGAACTAAGCGGGGGGATGACAAAAAGAGTTGCTATTGCTAGAGCAATAGTAATGCAACCCAGATACTTGTTGTGCGACGAACCGAACTCAGGTCTTGATCCAAAAACAGCTATTATAATTGACAAACTTATACAAGAAATTACTAAGGAATATAACATCACAACTATTGTTAATACTCATGACATGAACTCTGTAATGGAAATTGGCGAAAATATCACTTTTATCAACAAAGGTGAGATATGGTGGAAAGGAAATAAAGATGAGCTACTTAATTCAAACAATACAGAATTAAATGATTTTGTTTTTGCTTCAGAACTTTTTAAAAGATTAAAAAAATCGTAATGAAGAATGTGAGAGCTAAAAAACACTTAGGACAGCATTTCTTAAATGATAAACAAATAGCTTATAATATAACTGATTTATTAAGTGAAGGAACAAAAAATGTAGTAGAAATAGGTCCAGGTATGGGGGTACTTACTCAGTTTTTAGTAAAAAGAGATTTTACTACAGAAGTAGTAGAAATTGATACAGAAAGTGTTTTCTATCTAAGACTGAATTACCCTACACTAAGTGTATATGAAGGAGATTTTTTACAAATTCAGTTAATAGAAAAATACCCATATCAATTTTCCTTGATTGGGAATTTCCCTTATAATATTTCTTCACAAATATTGTTTAAAGCTTTTGAAAACAGAGACCAAATTCCAGAGTTAATTGGCATGTTTCAAAAGGAAGTAGCAGAAAGAATTGTTTGTAAAAGAGGAAAGAAAAGAGGAATCCTATCTGTTTTCTTGCAAGCATTTTATGACATTGAATATTGCTTCACAGTGAATGAAGATGTATTTACTCCACCGCCAAAAGTAAAATCAGGAGTTATAAAATTAGTTAGAAATAACAGAAAAGATCTCTCTGTTGACGAACAAAAATTTAAAAGAGTAGTAAAGACAGGTTTTAATCAAAGAAGAAAAACATTAAGAAATGCACTAAAACCTTTTAATTTAATAAATGAAGGTGAAATAGAACATTTACTTCAATTACGAGCTGAACAATTATCAGTTGACGATTTTATAAAACTAACCAATCATGTCGGATAGAATAGCAATAAATAGTTTCTATATTGAGCAAATAGCTAGTCTTATTGAAGTAAATAATTTTACTGAATTAAATTTAATTATTGCTGACTTACACATTGCTGACATAGCAGAAATCATTGAAGATCTATCCATAGAGAATGCGCATTTTTTATTCAACCTAATTGAAGAAGGAAAATCAGCCTCCGTACTAGTTGAACTTGAAGACGATACTAGAGAAGAAATTCTATCTGATTTAACGGCAAAAGAAATTGCAGATAGAGTAATTGATAATTTAGAGTCAGATGATGCAGCAGATGTAATTGGGGAATTATCAGAAAACAAAAAAGAAGAAGTACTAGCGCTGATTGAGGATACTGAACGTGCAAGTGATATTAGTGACTTGTTAACTTATGCTGATGATACTGCTGGTGGATTAATGGCTAAAGAATTGATTAAAGTAAATGAAAACTGGACTACAATACAATGTCTTAAAGAAATGCGTAAACAGGCTGAGGAAGTAAAAGACGTTTACACAATATATGTTGTTGATGATAAAGATAAATTACTCGGAATTTTATCATTAAGAAAATTATTACTAATTGAAAGAGATACAGCAATAAAAAATATTATTTTTAAAGAAATTATATCCATAAGAGTAACTGAGAATAATGAATATGTTGCAAATATAATGAATAAATATAACCTTATTACGATACCAGTAGTAGATGATTTTAACCGATTGATTGGCAGAATTACTATTGATGATGTAATGGATGTAGTTAAAGATGAAGCTGAAAAAGATTACCAAATGGCATCTGGTATTTCGGAAGATGTAGAAAGTAGCGATACGGCTTGGGAGCTCAC
>TARA_B110000238_G_scaffold148736_1_pt1 | contig 10315 bp, 12 predicted proteins | sample TARA_B110000238 | Tara Oceans TARA_B110000238 (sample SAMEA4397569) | marine metagenome | biome: Polar Biome; feature: [SRF] surface water layer (ENVO:00010504); material: water (ENVO:00002006), including particulate matter (ENVO:01000060) such as... | depth 5 m | reverse complement strand
GCTTGACACGACACTGTTACTACTTTAGCACCCGTACTTATCGCACACTGTATACCCATTGGGGAATCTTCCACTATGATAGTCTCACTGTAAGTAACGTTTGCTTCATTCATACACTGCTCAAACATAAAGGTATCTGGCTTACTAGGTGCATCATCGGGTGTGTATACCGAGTGAAACATTGTTAAGTCTAGTATATCTAACGCTCTGTCAATGAATTCCTTTCTCCCATTAGTTGCCAGCGATACTGTATACTCTACACACAATGCATTCAGTATATCGTGTAGGTCACTGTTGTACACGATATACTCATTCATGTGTTCCATTGTATGTAACTGTTTCAAATGATTGACATGGTTATCAATGGGTATTCCCTTCGCTTGTAGATAAGATATCTTAGCGGTAGTAGGTAGACCTTCTACTTCATCGTTAGTGTATAGTGCGTCTGGACATTGGGAGAGTACTGCTTGTCGGAAGCCTTCTTGATGTAGTTCTTTACAGTCTATTAAGGTTCCATCAAAGTCTAGGATTATTAAGGGTTTAGTCATGTACTTATTTATCGTATTATAATAGTAGTTAATCTATAAAAAATTTCGCAGCGACACAGTCGCTAATAGTAATCGCGCTGCTCATTGTATCTTAAAGAATAATTATAAAACCTATTTAAAAAAATTACAAAAAAAAATAGCAGCGACTTTGTCGCTAATAGTTTCGCCAGCGAAACTATTTTGCTCTTCCCTTAGCGCCGCTTACGACTGGATATAGCATATGTGCTACATGACTATGACCTTCATCGGTTAGGTGAGTTCCATCTACTTGTATATGTTCTGGTAATAATAGAGCATCATCTATGCGAAATATTAACATACCTTCGATAAGATCCTCTATTTGATGTTCATGACAATAATCAAAGGCGGATAAGAATAATACATCAATGTTGTTTGCTAATAATGTATTACAAAAGTTATAGTGATTGATTCTAAACATCTCATAATCGTATTCTGCATTAACAAACTCACCTTGGTATTGTTCAAAGAATTTTGCAGTCTTCTTATTTGATTGCCAACTATAAGCGCCAGACTTATATTTAACTGTAAAGCCAAAGTCTCCATACTCTTCTACCAGTTCAATCACTCCGCTGTTGTCTGTGTTATGAATGGAACTATCATAATATCTGTCATGTTTTTCTACATAATTACTAGTCCAGAATTCTCGTCTATTACGAGTAGTGTACTGTATTATTACTTTGTCATTACTGGTTATCTCACCAGACATTATCATACTGGTAATGGTTCTCCATATACGATAGTTACTTCCACAACCTCTAGCTTGATGAACATACTCCATATCTAGTAACTCGCTAAGTGTATCGCCATAACATATATTGGCATTACCTCGATCGCTCAAACTGCATCCAGATACGATTAACTTGGGTTTATCCTTCTTCATTTAAATCGGGTTCATTAAATATTTCTGAGAAATATTTTTCTAAATCTTCGGGAGTACCTATAGCGATATAGTCATCTACATGTATTGCTTCTATGGTATGTCCAAGTTTAATGGCTATGTTATATAATGGAGCCATATAACATTCGTTTAGTACACGTATGTTATTATCAATCGAATAGTCATAGCATTCAGCAAACAATGTGCCAGTATTCCAATAGTAGTGACCAGTATTTCTAAAGTTACTAATTGGTTGTTTTTCAGCGATAGCAATGATATGGTTGTTATCATTAATTACACTATAACTGCTTTTGGTTTCCCATGTATCAATTGCTTGTACGAATACACCACTGTTGTCAGTATTCCATTCACCAGACCATTCTAATACAAAGTCACAATCAATAATAAGCCATGCTTCGTCTTTATATTCACTATTGTTTATAACTGACATGGCACTGGTAGCAGCACCGTCCGTGTAGTGATCAATGGTATGAATATGCGCATCTGGGGCATATCGTTGTGGATTGTGCTGTTCTACATGTGATTCTTGAAACAGTACATGATATCTAATATTATCTAGATAGTCTAGATCCATGCTATCATATGCTCGTAAGAACATGGGTATCCCATCTACTTTAATAAATGGTTTTGGTACAGTACTATATTCTGTGAATCTACTTCCTTTGCCAGACGCGAGTTGTAATACATTAATCATTATACATCGACCTTATCTTCAATCCCTACACTGGGTGTTTTAATTACTACTATTACTGTGTCTTCTAAGAACTTGCCGTCGCATACCTCATTAGGTTCCCATACAAATACATCATCTGGTCCTAGCGTGTGACCACCCACGAGGATGGATCCACTGACTATGATGTTGTATTCGGTTGCGGTCTTTTGATAATGAGGCAATATGATGTCATCAACAGTGCTACGATGCACTGCTATTTCAAAATGTTCGTTAGTATACATAGATGGTTTAAAATTACCAATTATCCAATTTCTATGATAATTGGTAATCTTATCTATGATCATTTTAAGAATGGTTCAATCAAATCTACTGCATCATTGATGGTTTGAACATCACCAGCAAATGAATCTTCTGGCAATATAATATCAAAATGATCTTCAATAGTTAGTTTAACTTCTATTTTGTCTAAACTATCTAATTTTAAATCTGTCCCCAAATCTGATTCCATTTCAAATATGGTATCATCATTTATAAATAAACCGACAGTCATTGCGGTTTTTATCTGGTTTAATATTTCTATTCTATTCATGATTTCTTCTTATCCTTGTTTGTTTCTCTAATGCCGTCGGGCTTATACGTTTGAATGTATCTACTGAGTTCATCCATATAGTGATGGAACGGTTGGATTACTTGATTTCCTTGAACTAACTGACCTCTGCGCCAGCACAACGCACTGTTGTGTGAACCGAATTCAATGGTTGCTACCCATAGTTGTGGGCGTATATAATACATAAAGCAACATTGGTTACATTTTAAATCTGGATTATTAAGTCTAACACCGCTGCCAGTACTAGGATTATAACCATCCCTGATAATTTTGAGTGGCTTGTTTGCTTCTGGGATAATAGTTTTAATATAGTTATCAAGTTCTAAACCAGTATAACTTGTTTGATCATGCTCGTCTTCGTCAAATGCATCAATCTCGTCATTCCAGCGCCCTTGTTTTGCTGCGGTTCTGAAACGAATGTTTGTAATCTGTCCAGGATATTGTAATGCTTTATCATAGAATTCTTGTACTAATCCTTCATTCAATCCTCTAACAATAATAGCATTAATGCATATTCTGCGATATCCTAGTTCTAGCATGTTTTCCAAAGCCTTTGCTTTCTTTGCGCGTCTGCTCTCTCCATCTATTGCTACATACCAATCATCATGATATAGTCCACCGTTAAGTGACAGTGATACATTTACTGTAGGGTTTCTATCTAGTATTACTTTTAATTTCTTAGCAAAACTCATACTTGACAGTCGTAATCCATTTGTAACTACCGCAGCCTGGTGTCCATATTTTGTACATGCATCTAATGCTCTGCCTAAATGTGGATACAATGTTGGTTCACCACCTAGTAGACGGAAACTGACAGGATGAGGTAATCTTGCGCATACATCTTCGAACCATTCAATATCAAGCATTCCATATGTACGAACTGGATTGTAACAAAATTCACATTCCATATTGCAATCATACGTCAAGTCAACATATAAAAAGTTAAATGGATTGTTCTCAATATCGTGCTCTGGTATATTGTGGAACAATGGTGGTTTATCATCTAAAATAGTAATGTTATCTTGTTCTGGAACTCCCGTCATGGGCAAGTTCATTTCTTCATATGCTTTTGCATTATCACGAGTGGATGCAAATACATTGTTATCAGTCATAATATAAATCCTTTAATTGTTGTGTGATACATAGACGAGCAATCGTTTCATCTCTTCTGTATCCGATATAGTCGTCATGCTCAGAAGTTGCTAACCACACACAATCACTTGGTATAAGATTGAATTTGTTGCAAATCTGTAGTTGGAATTCTTTTAGTTTAGTATGTACATAATCTAATCTATATGTATTTATCAAGCGTTCCGCGTACTGTAATGCACAGTGATTATAATACATTGCTTCTATATGTAGTCGGTGTAACTGTGCATCAGGTCTCTTGGTAAAATACCAACCAGTGCGTATGTTGTTAACTCCGAACGATTTACTTAAACTAAAAAATACTTTTTCAACATTTGGTGGTATATCAATTTTTTTAATAGATGTAGTTCCTACATATGCAATGTCTAGTACCACTGGCATATTAGTTGGAATATCTACATAGTTTCCATCTATAGAACTTGGACATGTCATATATAATACATCATTTTGGGTATCTAATATGCTATGTCTGTCTTCATTGACCCACTCATAGTCGCCAGTTGCCTTTCGTATGTTGCGAGTCTCTTTACTTGTCCACCAATTAATTCCCTCAGTAATGCCGTTAATAGGGTAAACAAAAAAGTCTGTTAAATCTATGACAGGGTATAACCATTCTTTGATAGTTGTGTCATATTTGCTTCTACCATTTAACTTGGGAGTTACGTTTTCTAATTCTTGCTGTACTTCTCTAAGCATAATAGTATCTATGCGCTTGGTGAATATCATAATATTATTTATCATAAATATATATGTACTTAATTATTGGAGACTGACGTGATATTAGTGAGCATTGTAGGTGATATAGTAGATACCCCATCTATAGATCCATCTTGGGAAATATTTAAAACAATACCAGATAGAAATGAATATCAATGGGGGCATTATGATTTTTTCTTATACGCTAATTTTAAAGCCCATTGGATAAATGGAGTGAATATGTTTAGCAAATACGGACAGCATGGATTAGCACATAACTCTTGCACAGTCTGTGTTGGAGTTGACAACACAGACTTTAGTCATTTAATACAAAAGTTTAAAACAATGTCACCTAATACTATTGTGTTTAACGAAATACAACGGGGAGATCCTAAGCGTATCCGTCACCATTTATCTCATACCCCAAGTCCCATTCCTAATTCATTTGTCACCAGTTATAGTTCTTTTATGAAACTAGTGAGTCTTTGGAAATGGATAGATAGTTATAAGAACCAGCCAGAACTGTTAGATTTAGATGACACACACTCTATTATGATACGCACAATGTGGCAAAGGAATATTCAATATACATCAGCAGACAAGAAAGTATAATGGAAACATTGCATAGTAAGATACATATTAAAAATATAGCTATTTGTATGTATGGACAATACCGCACTGGCGATGCTTGCTTAGAATATATAAAGAAATTCTATAATAGCGATGATATCAATGTGGATTACTTCTGTAGTTTAAAGACATACGAAACTACATATACTAGACATATACATAATGAAAAAATAAATAAGAAACTATGGGAAAAAGAAATTGTAGATAAAGATATATTAGAATATCAAAAATCACAAATATTTAAATATTTAACTCCAGTAGCATTTAAAATATATAGTTTAGACTATGAACAACAACTTGCTGATGCAGAGGGATCACTTATCCATTCAAAAGTGCTTGCTGGATGGACTGACGCTGTTATGTTAAAACAACAGTACGAAGCCGACAATGATATAACATATGATTTAGTTATCATGCAACGATATGATGTAATTACATGGCCCTCGTATGCGTTTAGTAGTATATTAAGTAATATACAAGGACTAGAGACTTCTTATCGTGGAACATTATCAACAGGCGATAAGAATGTATTATTCGTAAACCCAATCGACTTCATTAGACCAACTTCTGGTGTTTTTATGTATCCAAACGGACAAGATTTATGGACAATCGGAGTAGGTACTGCATTAGATACATTTGTGTATGACGCATTAGAACATATACCTAGTGCACATATTAGCAACTTTAGTTTAAAAGAATTTCATAATGGATATCCATATACCGATACGCACGAAATGGTTGGTGCAATTGTTAATAAAATGAATATACCTAAAAGTATGCTTCCGTCTGTAACGACAAATGGAGGAATGAATTTGCCGTTACAAAATATTCAACACGGATCTGTACCATATAAAACAATAGCACCTATTGTTATCCGAAACTCGTATTGGGACAAGAATGAGATGCCCAACTTAGTAGACTTATCAGATGATGAACTTGAAAAATTATATGATGAAGTAATATTTACAAAATGGCATACAGGTTATTAAATGAATTTTTATTACAACGATGCAACGAACTGTGATATAGTAGACTATATCACCGACAAAGACTGGGATTTCTCAAATAATCAACAAAGCGTGGATTTTTGTGATGCGATGAATAAATTTAAATTGAAACACATTAATAATGATGCCAATATTTCTACGTCATTGCAACTAAAGCACTGTATAGAAAACTTTAGCGATTTAAAAGATATAGACAATCTGTGGTTGCCACAAGAGCATATTGATGCTGAACAAGATCAAAACTTAATTGTATCGTATATCAATCGTGATAAACCAAAAACCATAGTAGCAATAAGTGGCGGCAGTTGGTTGTTATCACTTACAAGGAATTCAATTGAGCATCAGTATAGTTGGATGCTTGATCACTTCAAAGAGTACAATGTCATAAGCATAGTTGAGGATGTCAGACGAAGTTACACAAATCCAGTATTATATGATAGTTGTCTTTACAATGGCATTAATGATGAACTTAATAGTCCGGAAAAAGTAGCAGAGTACATTAAGAAGTTAATTCCAAATACCGAATACCACGTGGTCGCTGATTGTAAGAATGGTCATAGTAGTTGTATGCTTGCATATTATTTAGATGCTACTAGCGTAGTAGTACAAAGTGGCACAACCACATGTGATAATGAGTTTGTACTTAGCAATGAAAGATTTAAGCCAGTGGAAAACCGATATAATATACTAAGTTTTTGGGATATACCATTTGAAATCGCACTGAGGACGATTGCGTTTTGCAAAGATGTTCCGACTCACTTGCGATCAATTAATAGTATAGCACGCGCTATGCCAAATACAGAGTTTTCATATATACATCACGCCAATGATCATGGATTTAAATTTTATATAGATCAGATAGATTCCAGTTTGTCCAATATTACAATGACCGTCATCAAACGAACCGCTTACACATTTGGAGATCACTACATCACATTGGAATTAAGAACCAATGGATGGTTTGATAATTACTTTAGATAGTACACCATCTATTGTTGCATCCATATTATCGTGTAACTCATTATACAAATGCATGTCCACAAGATGCTTGGCAATACATTGTGTTGATATATTGTCTACTATGTGATGTGCAACATACTGTCCTTTAAATATTACATTTAATATAGATAGTATTACATCTTTATTACCATCTACGAATATATCACTAAACCTTACATCTAGTACATTGTTATTTTTAGATAACTCCAATGCCATACTAGACTGTTGTTCGCACCAGTGCATATATGATGCATTACTATTCTCAGAGATGTTATTCAGTATGTCTTCTTTTGTAACATTAACAAAGTCTTGTCTTTTTATTGCATGTAATACTTTTGTAAACTGTGCTTCTTCTGGCGTAATTGTTAAGTTGATCCAGTTAATATCTTTTATGATAGAAATATTTTTAGATGAATCATGTAACTGATACGGATGCCATGGCATTACAATATGATTGTGTGTGTTCACAAATTCGTTTGTTGTCTTAAATATTTCACTGGGTGAACTTGGTATATAGTTATGCCACCAAGGGTCTATTATTGCCATAGATAACATATTAGATAGAAATGTTCCACCAGTGCCTGGCGTAAATAATAAGTTTAGTAATCCATAGTTAGCGTGACTTGATTTCAATATACACCTCGTGTTCTCTCTTACATAGTGCATAAAACTCTGTATACTCTGGAAACGTATCTAAGAAGTTGGTGGATCTACGGCGATCATATTCAATTACAAAATTATAAAATCTGCCCCTATCTTTTCTAATATTATCATTTGTTGACAAATGACTATCTTCCACGTGCTGTACTGATTTATTAATGATATCAATGACATTCCTGCGCATCTTCCCTGCTTCCCAGTCATCAAATCCTAAGTTACCAAACCAATCTCCATGTGTTACATGTGTATACATGAAGTCTATTGCTGGTATTAAATATTTCTCAATTAGTTCTGGTGATGCAATACTCGCATCTAAGAAACTTGGATGCCTAAGATATGGAATATCTATTAGCACCCGATTACGTTTATTAAACTTTTCGTTCATGCGCTTATCCATTGGAAGTGCGTTGGCATTAGTTGGAATACGTTCATATCCTTTTTCTATTAACCACTTGTCCCAGCCAGTATAATTGAAATCTTGCTTTAGTACTAATATCCATTCTAGTAATTCTTTAAACGTGGTGATACTCAATACGTTAAACGCACTCATACAAGTCACACCGGCACCTAACGTGTTACGTAAAAAGTATTCTATATTCTTTTTCCATAGGTCATAGTCCATACCATAACGTACATAATCATTCTTATTACCAGATGCTTCGGCACTAGTAAACAATACAAAGTCCTTAATGCAGTTACCCTCTTCTAATAGTCTGATCTTCGTAGTGAATTCTTCCCACATTCCATCTGGTGGACAACCGTTGCTGTTTATTGCAAATGATAATTCTGGATTTGGATTCTCAAGTAAAAAGTCTATAACTTTCATGGTGTCTTTAATTAATAAAGGTTCTCCTCCAGTGATGCGAAATGTATGCATATGCTTGTATGCTTCTGGAAACCATTCCCAAAATGCTTCAATATACGGATTACGTTCACGATGTGGTATATGTGTCTCATCTTGCTCGGTTACATTAAATTTCATATCTTCTAATACATAAGGTCCATCTTTTTTAATTTCCTGCGTCCACTGACTACTGTATGCTGGGCCACAATATGCACATTTAAAATTACATGTGTTGCCGAAACTTACTTCAACGTATGTAGGGAATATATCTTCGTTGCCCAAGAGTTCTGCTATTTTATCGTGATGTTTAAAACTATACGAGTCTAAACTTTTTAATATACGATCACTTGTCTGTCCATTGTCTTCTACGCGCCAACAAAAATCACATTCACTTGGGCGCTTACCATCAATCATTTCCTTACGAACTTTCTTTTTATAATTTGTATTATGCAATGCACTTGGATTAATTTTTAATTCTTCTAATGGTATCTTGTGCGCTGTTGGATGATGACAACTATGAGTAGTCCCGTTACCTAAATGCATAGTAACCTGTGTCCATTTAGCCAAGCAGAAGCCCTTGCCCTTGCTGTCTAACAGTGACTTCATTGCATTTGTGTTTTTGTTATTGCTATCATAACCTTTTGAAATTGGATTTATGTCCCACTCAAGATCATTAATTTTTTTACTCATCTGATTTTATCACCGTTGCTATTGTATATTCTTTTTCGTCTGACACACTTAAATTAAAAGTTCCAGGCACATCAGTAATTACTATAGGTTGCTTGTCATCCTTGCCATACGCAAATCGTTTAGCATCAATGACACCGCTTGCCTTAATAGCAGATTCTTTAACTGCCCAGCACTTAGCCAGGTATTCAGCAGTTAATGTATTTTTCTTTTCTGAGTCTGTTAAGAACTGATCAGAAAATCGTGTTCCGTATTTTTCAAATGCATTTCTTATTCTATTAATAGAAACTATGTCTACACCAATATTCATATGTATCCTTTTATTTAATTAGTTGCGAAAGTATGAATCATTATACCGCCATTGGGGCTTTGATACTAGGCATCGGATTATAATCCAATAATTGATAATCTTCTACAGAAGATGCTAACACATCAGATAACGATGTGAATTTCTTACTAATACGTAGTGTTGGTAAACTCTTAGGAGTACGAGTCAATTGCTCGTCTACCTGTGTCACATGGTTATGATATATATGTGCATCGCCAATCGTGTGCACAAACGTGCCTACTTCTAAGTCACAAATATTTGCTATGATGTGAACCAACAATGAATAACTTGCAATGTTGAATGGTACACCAAGAAACATATCAGCACTGCGCTGATACATCTGACAACTTAATTTTCCGTTTATCACATAGAATTGAAACATTGTATGACAAGGTGGCAATGCCATTTTATCAATCAATGGTGGGTTCCATGCGCTCACTATGATACGTCTACTATCAGGATTAGTCTTGATCTCGTTGATCGCCCATTCAATCTGATTGACACCACCGAAATCTACCCACTGCTTACCATACACAGGTCCAAGTTCTTTGACTTCATCTGTATTGGT
>TARA_B110000238_G_scaffold2385_1_pt1 | contig 10316 bp, 11 predicted proteins | sample TARA_B110000238 | Tara Oceans TARA_B110000238 (sample SAMEA4397569) | marine metagenome | biome: Polar Biome; feature: [SRF] surface water layer (ENVO:00010504); material: water (ENVO:00002006), including particulate matter (ENVO:01000060) such as... | depth 5 m | reverse complement strand
AATAAAAGGGATAGCAGCAAACTGAAAAACAAAGAATAATACTGCTGAACTTAAAATTAATACTATTCTAAATATATTTAACCTAGTATTGAGACCTTCATTTTTACTGTATTTAAGAGAAAATAAAGGGATTTTAACAACAAGTAGTAATGGTAAAATCACTGAAATAATTGTTAGTAATTGTAGGTTTATAAAAATTGGAAATTGATTGAAATCAATAAGTGGAAATGATGCAACAAAAATAGCGAGTGCTGGAGTAGGTAAGCCAATAAAGGAAGTGGTTTGTTTAGTATCGATATTAAAGTTGGCTAAACGGTAGGCTGAAAATATGGGAATCAATAAGGCAAATAATTCTGGAAAAAATAGGCTTTCATTAGTTGCATTTCTGAAAGTTATTCCGTGGCTTAATTCGTACATGAAATGAAAAAGAATAAAAGCAGGTGCTACCCCAAAAGTAACCATGTCAGCCATTGAATCCAATTGTTTTCCTAGCTCTCCGTTTACTTTTAAAAGTCGGGCTACTAATCCATCAAAAAAATCAAAAAAAGCACCGGAAAAAATACAAAGTGCAGCTAGTTTTAAATTTCCTTGAAAAGCAAAAACAATGGACAATAGCCCACAGCTTAAATTAGTAAGGGTAATTATATTTGGGATATTTCTTTTGATTGCATTCATATCAGCAAAAATATGATAATATTTGTAACCATTATGAAAAAACTACTTGCAGCATTATCCAGCGGATTACTATTGGCATTTTCTTGGCCTTCAATCGGAGTTTTTCCACTTATCTTTTTTGCTTTTGTTCCCTTATTAATGTTAGAAGAGAGGTCAGAAAAAGGAAAATCTGTTTTTTGGTATGGATATCTTTCTTTCCTTATTTTTAATCTATTTACAACTTATTGGGTATGGCATGCTACAGCTATTGGTTCTGTTTTTGCTTTCTTGCTTAATTCTTTATTAATGGCTTTTACTTTTTATATTTTTCATATAATTAAAAAGGCAACAAAGCCAAGATTGGGTTATGTGGCGTTTATAGTTTGCTGGTTGTCTTTTGAATACCTACACCTTAATTGGGATTTGTCATGGCCATGGCTAACGCTTGGAAATGTTTTCGCTAATGTACCTGGTATTGTTCAGTGGTATGAATATACTGGTGTTTTGGGTGGTTCGCTTTGGGTGTTGTTAGTTAATGTTTTAATATTTAAAGCTTGGAGAAAATGCGTCTATTCTGGTTTCTTTGATAAGTTAGCTTGGGCTGTTAAGTCAGGAAAACGAAAATGGATTTTTACTTTTCTTGCGGTAACACTTCCTATATTATTTTCTTTTTATTTGGAAAAAAATAAGGTTTTGACAACTGAAAAGGGTACACATGAAATTGTAATTGTACAGCCTAATATTGATCCTTATATTGATAAATTCAATATGGGTTACGAACAGCAATTGACTGATTTTATTGTTTTAGCAAAAACAAGATTAACTCAGAATACGCAGCTTTTAATTGGTCCTGAAACAGCATTGCAAGAGGGGATTTGGGAAAATAAATTGGAAGCAGCTTATAGTGTAAGAGCGTTTAGGAAATTGCAAGAACAATTTCCTAATTTGAATATTTTAGTAGGAGCTTCAAGCTATAAAATGTTTGTTTATGGAGAGCAAAAAACCGTAACTGCTCGCCAACTTAGAAATGAGCAGATCTTTTATGACGCCTATAACTCTGCTGTTTTTATTCCTGATTCTGGACAGGTGCAAGTGTATCATAAAACAAAGTTAGTTCCTGGAGCTGAAAAAACTCCTTTCCCAAAGATTTTGGATAAATTGGCTGGTTTAATGTTGGATTTAGGTGGTACTTCTGGCTCTTTAGGAACTGAAAATAAAGTTAGTCAACTTGAAGTTAATGAAATAAGCATACAGCCACTTATTTGTTATGAAAGTATTTATGGTGATTTGCAAAAAGCAAATACTAACTTAATTGTGATTATTACTAATGATGGATGGTGGAAAAATACTGCAGGCTATAAGCAGCATTTTGATTATGCAAGGCTTAGGGCTATTGAGCAAAGGAAGATGGTTGTTCGTTCAGCTAATACAGGAATATCAGGTGTTATTGCTCCTTATGGTAATGTGATTGAAAGTACAAAATGGGATGAAGCTGTCTGTATTAATACTAAGGTTTTACTTAATAATGAAATTACTTTTTACAGTATTTTTGGTGATTATATTGGTAGATTATCTGTTTTTGTATCCGCTATGCTACTCATAATTGCGTTTGTGAAAGGGAGATTGAGAAAATAAAAAACCCAATCTAAAGGAATGGGTTTTTATTTGTTTTATAAATAAGGATTTATCTTGCTTTCACTTAGTCTGCTGAGTTAATTTTAATTAGAGTATCTGTTCCTAATTCCATGTCAATATTTTCAAGTACTGCATCTACTATGCTATCTATATTTAGGTTAATATCTTCTGGCGGATTACCAGTTTTTATGCCTACTTCGCTCTCGTTTATAGAGATGTCATAAATACCGTTTTCAAATCCTAAATCTAAATTTTTATAATTTGCTATAAACAATAAACCTAATGAAACAACAACAAGTACCCAAGTTAATGGTTTTTCAATATTTCCCATAATTTTATTTTTTTGATTAGTAATTTGCTAAGTTAATAAAATTAATTACTTAAGATTTTTTGGAATTTTGCAAATGGGTATAGCGTTCATTTTGTGCTTGTTTTCTCTGTTGAGTTTGGTGTAAATTTGGAGTACTTGTTTCTCTCTTTTCGATAGGGAATCAGTATCCTCATTAAATGCCATTGCCCATTCTAATTCAGGGTAGCTTGCGCCTATTTGTTCTTCATCAGTTTTATTATCTCCCCAAAGTCCGTCTGTTGGGGCTGCTGTTAAGATTTCATTATTTATGCCTAAAACTTTCCCAATTGCAAATATTTCTGTTTTTAATAAATCAGCAATAGGACTAATATCAACTCCTCCATCACCATATTTTGTAAAGAAGCCAATGCCAAAATCCTCTACTTTATTGCCTGTTCCTAATACAAGCGAGTGGTTGCTTTGCGCGAAATAATAAAGAGTAGTCATTCTTAATCTTGCTCGGGTGTTTACTAAAGCTAGTTCATTTTGAATTTCATTTTTAGGTAGTTCACTACAGAAACTATCAAAAACTGAAGATAATTGTAATTCTATAGTGCTAACATTGTCAAAACTTTCTTTTAACCAAGCGATATGCTTTAAACCTCTTTCTGCTTGTATTTTATTTTGATGTATAGGCATTTCTAAACAAAGCAAAGGCAATCCTGTTTTGGCTGCAATTGTTGATGTAACTGCTGAGTCAATACCACCTGATATCCCAATTACAAAACCTTTTACTGCTGAACTCTTAACATAAGCTTTTAGCCAGTGTCTAATATAATTTATTATTGCTGTAGTTTGCATAATGTTTGCAAATGTAAAAGAAAACTTCTTAATTTGCCAGATGAATCGAATAGTCTTCTTTCTGGTAATTTTAGTATTACTTTCTTGTACAACTAACAGGGAAAAGCTGGATCTTAAAATAAATAGATTTGACCGAGCTTTGTTTTTAATTAATGAGGAAAATATTGATAATATTTCTGTAGAATTAGAAAAGAATTTTGGAACATTTAATGAAGTATTTTCTTCTCAAATAATGCAAAAAGGCAATTTAACTAATAAGCAGTATTTACAAGAACTACTTGATTTTACTCACCATAAAGATATGAGGGAGGCTTATGATAGTGTTACTATTTTATTTGCTGATTTTACAGCTTTCGAAAAAGAATTGGAATTTGCTTTTTGGCAGTTTTCTGATTATTTCCCATCTTATCCTATTCCTGAAATAACTACTTTTTTTGGTGGATTTAACTATGGTGTAGTTACTTATGATGATAATATTGCTATCGGTCTGGAAAATTTTTTAGGTGAAAATAGTAAGTATTATCAGTTGCTAGGTAGTCCTCAGTATTTGCGTTTTCAAAAACAAAAGAAGTTTATTTCCTCCAACGTAATGGAGGTTTGGTTAAATGAGTATTTTCAACAATATTTAGATGGTAGGGATTTGCTTTCTCAGCTGATCTATAAAGGTAAGATTATGTATTGTATCGATAAAATGTTGCCTGAACTACTTATTGAGAATAAATTTCGTTTTACAATTGAGCAAATGAATTGGGTAGTAGAAAATGAGGCAAGTATTTGGCAGTATATTGTAAATGAGGATTTATTGTTTTCTAAGGATGAGCAGAAATACAGAACTTTTATTGATTATGCTCCTTTCGCTAAAGGAATGCCTGCTGAAGCACCTGGAAGGGTTGCTTACTATATTGGTTATAAAATGGTAAATGAGTATATGGAGAATAATAGAATTGATGTTGAGGAGCTGATGTATTTGACAGACTCACGAAAGTTTTTGCAGCAATCAAAATATAAACCTACAAAATAGAGAAATGAAACAGACTTTAAAATTTGAAATCGAGTTAGACGATAATAATTTACCTAAAAATATTGAAATGCACGCAAGTGATGCTGCTGCAAGTGAGAAAGACATAAAGGCTATAATGGTGTCTGCTTGGGCGGCTAAAACTAAAGAAACTTTGCGTATTGATCTTTGGACTCAGGATATGCCTGTTAATGAAATGTTTATTATGTATCATCAGACTATGATTGGTATGGCTTCTACTTTGGAACGTGCAACAGGACATGATAAATTGGCAGGTGCTCTGCGTGATTATTGTGAGTTTTTTGCGGAAGAAACAAAAATAAAAGGAGCTAAATAATCTCCTTAAACTGAGGGTTCAGGCTTTCAATCAAATTAGCAATTTCAGTTGTTCCTGTTCTCTTTTCAGCTGAGGTAACGAACATCTTCGGTAATTCCTGCCAGGTCTTTTTCATTTCAACTTTATAAGATTCAATATTTTTAGCAAGCTCTACTTTTCCTAATTTATCAGATTTTGTAAATATCATTATAAAAGGAATGCTTTTTTCAGCTAGCCAATGCATAAATTCCTGGTCAATCGTTTGAGGTTTATGTCTAGAGTCAATTAATACAAATAGACACATTAGATTAGTTCTATTAAGTAAATATTCGCTTATCATATCATGAAATTCTGCTCGTATTGCTTTTGGAACTTTTGCGTACCCAAATCCTGGTAAATCCACTAAATACCATTCATTATTGATAATAAAATGATTGATTAGCTGAGTTTTTCCTGGTCTTCCGGAAGTTTTAGCTAGATTTTTATGGTTTACTAAAGCATTTATTAAAGAAGATTTTCCAACATTAGATCTTCCAATAAAAGCGTATTCTGCCATTTTGGGCGCAGGACATGTTTTGTAATCAGTATTACTAATTACAAACTTAGCAGTTTTGATTTTCATGATTGTTTAAAATTTATTGCTTAAGAATTTCAGTACAATTTTACTGAATTCTTCAGGGTGCTCCCACATAGCGGCATGTCCACATAGTGGTATCCAATGTAGTTCGGAATTTGGTAATAATTTATGAAACTCATTAGCAACATTAGGAGGGGTTACTTTATCGTGCTCTCCCCAAATTAAACAAACAGGCATCTTAAATTTTGGTAAGTCCTCTGCCATATTATGTCTTATTGCTGATTTGGCATATCCTAATAGTCTTAGTATAGAGACTCGATTATTTGCAATTTCAAATACTCTGTCAACTAATTCATCAGTTGCTACTGTGGGATTGTAAAATACTTCTTCCGTTTTTGTTCTTATATAGTCTTTATCTCCTCTTCTTGGAAATGAATCTCCCATTGCACTTTCGTATAACCCTGAACTACCTGTTAGTACCATCCCGTCTACCATATCAGGGTGTTCTTTGGAAAAGATAAGGGCAATATGCCCTCCCATTGAATTTCCAAGCAATATTGCTGATGAAAGTTCAAGATGATTCATAAATTCGTATAGGTAATCGCTTAATGATTTTACAGAAACCTTAAGTATACTTCCTTCAAAAAGTTTCAAGTCCAAGCCATAAACTTTATATTCTTCAGAGATGAAATCAACCATTTCGCCAAAGTTTTCAACTCCACCCATTAAACCATGTAATAGTATGATAGGCCTTCCTCCTTCTCCTTCTTCAAGCCATTTGAATTTACCTTCCTTCTTAACCATATAAGTTCTGATTTTAATTTACAAAGAAACGAAAATATTTCTTAATCACAATAACAGGAGTGAAATACACTAGAAATTGTATTTAGTGGGTTAAGTTATCAACAAAGTGGTATATAGTGGGATAAAGTGGGATTTATGGCTATATTAGCACCCAGATTCAAAGTAAATTAAATTGATAAATGTTATAGGGACATACGAATGTAAAGCGGACGCCAAAGGGCGTGTTATGTTTCCTGCTGCCCTGAAAAAGCAATTGAAAAATGTATTAGGAGATGGGTTTGTGATTAAAAGATCAGTATTCAATAAATGTCTGGAAATACACCCCATGTCAGAATGGGAAAAAATGGTTGCTCAGGTAAATAAGTTAAATCGATTTGTTAAAAAGAATAATGATTTTATAAGATCGTATATGTCGGGTTTGAAGGTTGTGGAAGTTGATGGCGCTGGTCGATTTTTAATTCCTAAAGATTTGTTTGGTTTTGCTGATTTGCATAAGGAATTGGTATTGTCATCTTCTGTAAATATGATTGAGATTTGGGATAAAGATAAGTATGAGGATTCTGTAGCCGAGACCTTGGTGGATTTTGGTGATCTTGCTGAGGATGTGATGGGTAATCAGCCTCAAAATGAGACAGATGGAATATCATAATCCAGTATTATTAAACGAATGTATTGAAGGGTTAAACATTAAGCCTGCAGGAATTTATGTTGATGTTACTTTTGGCGGCGGTGGACATTCTAAATTGATTCTAAAAAAACTTGTTGGAGGAAGGCTGTATGCTTTTGATCAAGATAAAAATGCTCAAGAAAACGCTTTATTTGAAGATGATTTTAAGCTAATAAATGCCAATTTCAGACATTTAAAAAATTTTTTAAGAATGGAGGGAGTGCGAAAAATTGATGGTTTATTGGCTGATTTAGGTGTTTCTTCTCATCAGTTTGATATTTCGGAAAGAGGTTTCTCTATTCGCTTTGATGGAGAATTGGATATGAGAATGAATACAAGTTCTCCTTTGTCAGCAAAACAGGTGGTGAATGAATATGTTCAGCAGGATTTAGCTAACATCTTATTTAAATATGGTGAACTCAGAAATTCAAGAGCTATTGCAAAAGCTATTGTAATCGCAAGAGAAATTGAAATTATTGTTACTACCAAACAATTAATTGATGTTGTAGGATATATGGTTCCTGAGAAAAATAGAAATCAGTTTTTGGCGCGTATTTTTCAAGCTATCCGTATTGAAGTGAATGATGAGATGAAGGCTTTACAGGAGATGCTTTTAGATGCTGTAGATATGCTGAATGTGGGCGGTCGTTTAGTTGTAATATCATATCACTCATTAGAAGATAGAATGGTTAAAAACTTAATGAAAAAAGGGAATATTGAAGGAGTTTTAGAAAAAGATTTTTTCGGAAATCCGATTAAAGATTTAAAAGAAATTACTCGAAAAGTAATAGTAGCAAGTAAAGAACAGATAACTGAAAATAATAGAGCTAGAAGTGCGAAATTAAGAATAGCCGAAAAAGAATAAATGAGTGTTGTCAAAGAAAATACAAGTTCATTACTGTCTATATTGAGAGGAGAGTTTATTGCCGATCAGGGAAACCAAAAATACATTCCGTTTTTGTTGTTTATTGTGTTGTTAGTATTGTTAAATATTAGAATTTCTTTTCGTGCAGAGCACTTACTAAAAGAATCTATCTCTTTAGAAAGAGAGGTCGCTGATTTGCGGTTAGTCTATATTACTACAAAGTCAGACTTGATGAGTATGTATAGAAGGACTGCTATAGAGCATATTGTTGCAGATAAGGGCCTAGTAACATCTTTAACTCCGCCAGTTATTATTAAAGTAATAAATGATTAAGAAAGTAAAAAATACTAATAATAGAATAACGGTACTGTATATTGTTATAGTGTTTATTGCAATTGGTGTAGTTGCTCAAATAGTAAAAGTTCAGCAGTTTAGTGAAGCAATTAATACAGCTAGTCAGCCAAGATATTTTAAAGTTGAAGCCCCTAGAGGAAATATTATTGCTGATGATGGTGCTTTGCTGGCAATTTCTATGCCGCTTTATGATGTGCATTTGGATATGAGTGTAATGAATAAGGAGTTATTTAATACGAATGTTGTTGAGCTTTCTGTTTTGTTAGCTGATTTATTTAAAGACAAAACTAATGAAGAATATGAATTGTTTTTAAGAAGTTCAAAAGACACTAAAAAAAATAAATATATTTTATTACAAAATAAGGTAACTCATAATGAGCTAAATGCCTTAAAGAAAATGCCAATTCTATATATGGGACAAAATAAAGGAGGATTAATTGCTGAGCAAAGGCCTAATAGAGAAAAACCATTTGGTTTGCTAGCCCAAAGGACTGTTGGAGTGTTAAGAGGTGTTAACCCTGTGGGAATAGAAAGGGCGTTTAATCAAACTCTTTCAGGTATTGATGGAGTACATCTTAAAAGAAAAATTGCAAAAGGAATTTGGGTACCACAAGATGCAGAAGGTAATAGATTACCTAGAGCAGGTAATGATGTGGTCACAACTATTAATACGGATATGCAAGATGTAGCAGAAAAAGCATTGGAAAACACACTGATTAATAATAATGCAGACTGGGGTTGTGTAGTGTTGATGGAGGTTAAAACTGGTAAAGTGAAAGTGATAGCTAATCTTAAAAAACAAGCAGATGGTAGCGTGAGAGAAAGCTTTAATTACGCTATGGCAAAGCATGTTTCTCCAGGTTCAACATTTAAGTTAGCTTCTGTAATTGCAGGATTAGAAGATGGATTTTTTAAAGTTGAAGATTCTGTTAGAACTCATGGTGGAAAGTTTTCTTTCTATGATAGAGTGATGATGGATTCTAAATTAGGTTTATATGATAATATTACAATTAAAAATGCATTTATAAACTCCTCCAATGTTGGTATTTCTCGTATCATTTTTGATAACTATAAAAGTAATCCTAACGCATTTACTGATAGGATTTATAAGATGGGTTTAAGTACTGCTTTGGAATTGGAACTACCTTTTCCTAATAATTTAAAATCTCCTATTGCAAACAAGGGAGGATGGTCAGGTGTAACACTGCCCTGGATGTCGATAGGATATGAAATGCAGTTGACTCCAATACATATGCTTACTTTTTACAATGCCATTGCGAATCAAGGGAAAATGGTGAAGCCAATTTTTACATCAGCTATTAGTCGTGACGGAAAAATAATTAAAAAGCATAATACTCAAGTAATAAATCCTGCAATCTGTTCAAGATCTACAATTAAAACAGTAATACCTTTACTAATTGGTGTTGTAGAAGAAGGAACAGCTAAAAATATCAGAACAAGTAATTACCTAATTGCTGGTAAAACGGGTACTACAGTAATTAATTTTAATAATAGAGGTAAGGGAGAAGAAAAGGAATATCAAGCTTCTTTTGCTGGCTTCTTTCCTGCTGACAATCCAAGGTACTCTTGTATAGTTGTGATAAATAATCCAAGAGAAAATGGACATTATGGTGGCTCTGTTGCGGCTCCAATATTTAAGAAGTTGGCTGACAAGGTATATGCTTCTGATATGAGTATTCATAAGGCTCTGCAGCAATCAGATATACTAGTAAATTTACCTAAAGTGAAGCAAGGGCATACTCAGGATGCAAATAATGTTTTAGCAAATTTTGATATAAATAGAATAGTGACGGATGATCTATGGATGGTTGCTAGTACTACAAAAAAAGAGGTGTCATTGGAGGTTAGAAAAGTAGAAAGAGATTTGAGAAATGGCAATATGCCTGATTTAAGAGGAATGGGACTTCAAGATGCTATTTACTTGCTGGAATCGTATGGACTAATTGTTAAAATAAAGGGAAGTGGTGCAGTTAAATCTCAATCAATTTCAAAAGGAAAAAAGTTTTTTAAAGGAAGTGTTATTAAATTAGAATTGGCCTAATGAATTTACAGGAACTATTATATAAAGTAAGTTTTGTAAAAATTATTGGGACTACTAATGTTGAGTTGGTAGATATTGCTTTTGATTCAAGAAAAGTGAAAGCAACTTCTTTGTTTGTTGCCTTAAAAGGAACTCAGTCAGATGGACATACTTATATCTCACAAACTATAAATGCAGGTGCTAAAGTTATTGTGTTGGAGGATATACCTACCAA
>TARA_B110000238_G_scaffold193519_1_pt1 | contig 10322 bp, 10 predicted proteins | sample TARA_B110000238 | Tara Oceans TARA_B110000238 (sample SAMEA4397569) | marine metagenome | biome: Polar Biome; feature: [SRF] surface water layer (ENVO:00010504); material: water (ENVO:00002006), including particulate matter (ENVO:01000060) such as... | depth 5 m | reverse complement strand
TCTAAAGACACCTTCTTTAAGAAGTTTCTTTTTTAAGACTCTCATTGCCTGTTCTAAATTTCCATTTCTAACCTCTATTTTAGTACTCAACTTATTTTACCTCCTTACCTAAATCTTTATATAACTCTTTTTTAGCTTTAATAAGAGATTCTATTTCAAAATCCATTGTTTTAATTTTTGATCTAATAGGTTGTTCAACAACTGTTTGTTTTAATTGTTTAACATTCACATCTTCTAATAATCCACCATATACCTTATTAACATCATCACCTGTAAAAGATTTCTTATTGGGCCATATTTTTTCCATTAAATTAATAGCTTTAGGATAATTAATTGTACCAGTTTTAGTCTTTATGTATTCTTCGTTTTTATATTTTTTATTCATCACTTTTTCCATTATATAAGTTATGTGTAAAAATGGTGGAGGGCACTACCCCTCCACCTAGGACTACACTATGTTTGATAGGTTTAGATAACATCACTGTCACCCGACTCACTATCATTGTCATTCGATTGTTCAGCAACTTCAGCTTTTCTCTGATCTTCCATTATGTCTTCGACATTGGCGCCAGCGTCAACTTTAGTATATAACTCAACAAATGAATTTTTTGTATCATCATCAAATCTATTCGTACACATTTGAATAGCTTTCATCTTATTACCAAAAATTGTATAAGCTTGAGTAATATGGACAAGTCTTCTCGTAGAGATAATCTCATCAACACCACCGTCAAAATATGTTTTTCTGATAACATCAGCCCATGATACTAACTTCTCAACAAACTTAACGTCTGATTTACCCATAGATTTTAATGTATTGTTTAATATTTTTTTTTCAATACTTACACTTGGATATTTCTGTTCAAAGGTAACTGGAAATCTTTCCAGAAATGCCTCATTAAGAATATTAGTTCCGATAAACTTACCGTCTTCACTACCTTGACCTTTAGTATTGGCAGTAGCGATAACATTAAAGCCATTTTTTGGTTTTATATATTTGTTTATCTTTTTAACAAAGACACCAGAGCCTTCAAGTATCGGTTGTAAACACATAATCTTATTACTAGCAAGGTCAACCTCATCAAGTAAAAGAACAGCGCCTCTTTCCATAGCCTCAATAACAGGACCATTCTGCCATACAGTTTGGCCATCTTTAAGTCTATAACCACCTAACAGATCATCTTCATCCGTTTCAATAGTAATGTTAACTCTGATTAATTCTTTTTTTATCTCGGCACATGCTTGGGTAACACCCATAGTTTTACCGTTACCAGACAGACCTGTAATGAATACAGGATAAAATCTATTAGATTTAATAACAGACTTTAAATCTGGATAGTTACCGAAACTAACAAAGATTGGATCTTTTTTAGGTACAATATCACCTACTAAAGACGATACCACATAAGCGGCTTCTTTTTTAGTTTCGTTAACGGGAGCTAAAATCTTTTCATTGTCAGTATTAACTTCTTTAATCTTAACTGACTTTGCTTCACCATTGATAGGCAAGTTGAATAAAGACTTACCAACTTTGTAATCTCTATTTTTAATTAACCATTGTGGAGCGTATTTACAACCAAATTTTTTATTGGCTGATTTCAACTCATCAACTGTTAATTGTGATTTGCCAAACTTCTCTAAAGCGTGTTTAACAAACTCTTGTTGTTTAGTGTTTAACATAGTATTTTCCTTTTTTTTCATTGTTGTTATTCTTATATCCTATCATATTTGGTGTAAAAGTCAAGCCTATAAAAAGCGTTGATAATCGTACCATTTACGCCACCTCTTTGATGAATTTGTTAAGTAATGATCTGGAAACGATTCGGCCTTTCATAGATTTGCTGAATAATTGTCTAATCTTACCAAGTTTCATAGCTTCATTTACACCAGAAAGGTCTGTATTCTCAACTTTCATATCTTTACCATTTAATAAAAAGTATTTGTTGTAACCACCACTGATTACATCAGCACACTTCTCTTTATTAAATTGTGATTTAACTTTGGCAATCTTCGATTGTTTATCGTTCCAATCTTTATATTCGCCAATCATACTTTCTAACTCATACATTCTACGTAGATTATTAACTACATAAAAACCAATAGTATTTACATTATGTTGCTCTTGTAATACTTTCAATAACATCTCGGTCATAACACCTCTTATAGCATGTTCTGGTGCTTTGTATTGTTTTTTATTAATCGTAATTACTGGAGTACCTGAAGTTGAACCATCTTTTACTGTCAAACCATTACCATCGTTATGAAGTAGTGGTTGACCATAATTGCTATTAGAAGCTCCGTCAGTTAACGTAATAAATGTCATTTTTTCAATGTTGTACTTTCTTTTAAACATTGGTATTAACTCATTCATAACAACTAGTGCTTCGTTTAATGGTGTAGTACCTAACCAAAATTGATCTGGTATACAGTATCTATCACCTTTGTACATTTCTCGGTCACTTCTATAAGTATATCTTTCATTGTAATATAAACCCATATGAAATAGGTGAGTTAAGGATTTATCTAACTCTCTTTTTTTCATTTTGTGACTAGCAACGTTAACTAGATTAAAGTTAGAAAAGAAACCATCACCATTTTTATAGTTCCATGTTTTAATTTTATCATTTACAATCTTATCACCAGAATCAAGGTAAGTATATTTGCCTTCTTTACCATCAATTTCACTAGTAAATAAATAAACTTCATAAGGTATATTGATTTTATCACAGAACCAAACTAAATTCATAAGTTGTTCAATAGTTTTTTGAATATTATCACACATTGAACCAGACCAATCTAACAACATCATCATACCATGGTTTTTAGCGTCTGGTGTAATAGTCAATCTTTTAAATATATCATCACTGAATTTGTAATCTTTTAATTTAAGAGGATCAATAGTACCTGTTTTATCAGTAGTTGCTCTTTTATAAGCAGTAGCTGATTTTTTCATTTCAAACTCTTTAACAAGATACATTACTGTTTTCTTATTATCATTTTTGAATGCTTTAAATTTATTATCTAACCAATTAATATATTCTAATCTCGATTTAGATGTATTTGAAACTAAATTACCATCAGCACTTTTACTATTAAATATTTCTTTATTCCAAATCTTATTCCATTGTTTACTTGATACAATAACATTTTTTAAATTTGGTTTTGGTAGATTAAAATAATTATATCTTATACTTGTATTTAATAACTCATCTTTTGCTTTTTCATACGACTCATTAGTAGCAACTATTAATTTATCTGGATTAACACCACCATCACCGCCAGCACCTAACTCATTATAAGAATTTGATTCTTTACCATCTTGCTTTTCTTTCTGGTCATCTTCTTCATTGATAGTATTACCATCATCATCAGCATTATCTGAATTTTGAGCGTCATCTGATTCTGTATCAGTTGTATCGTGGTCACCATATACTTCATTAAAAGGGTGATCATCAAAGTCAGGTAATTTTTTAAGACTTACTATTCTTTTTTTCTGCCAGTTTAACATATCTTTTGCTAACTTGATCACATCATCAAATGTTTTTAAACCATCAACTAGTTGTAACCACTGTTGCTCTTCTTTAGAAAAGTTAAAAGGTAATCTATTCATTGACTTTGATCTAATATTGATTTTATCAATTAACATTAAGTCAGTATTAATATCTTTACCATTCAAACCAAAGAAATTTTGTTTTTCCATGATATCAAAACCATTTAAATAGTTTTTAACAACACCTGGATATTTCTTTTGAATAAGTAGATCGATTCTAGTATCTTCTAATACATTAACATATTGTCTTAAACTATCATCATCTGAAATTTGTTTCCAACCCTCTGCTGGTGTAAATAAAGCATGAGAACATTCATGTGCTATAAGCATGTCGTAAACATCACCACTTTGTACTTTAAAAATAGGTAACGTTAGTACTCTATTTACAGTATCAAAACTGGCTGTCTTAACTTGGTTGTGTTGAATTGTAATATTCTCTGTAGCAATAAGTTTTGCTAGTTGAGATTTTGTTTCTAATTTAATTAGTGTGTTTTTTTGTGTAGTCATATGGATATCCTATCAGTAAACGCCTGAAAAGTCAACCCTTAAAATACTGTTGATTTTACTTGCTTTTTAAAAGAACAGAACCAGAACACTTATCTTCCTACATCTTTTAGAAAGTGATTCTTACATTCTTCCCAATTCATATAGATTAAATCATCATAAAAATGAACATCTGTATTATAACGTCCTTGTTCTACCAACGATTTAACTCGTTTCTTAGCATGCTTTTCTTTCCATATCTTTACTAGTGATTCTGTACTACTATCAAATCTCTTAATTAAGTCTTTATCTTCTATCTTACCACACAAAAATTCATTAGTGTTTTCATATAGTTTTGTAAAGTAAATACCTCTTTGATGTTCAGTTCTTATGTAGTCTTTTGGTATAGAGAGTTTAGAATATGTAAAGTTTAATGCTCTGTTTTTATGATCTCTTTTTAATGGTTGGCCGTTAGGTCGTTTTGCCTCATGCCATTCCCAATATTTTCTTGTATGATTTTTCTTTAACCATACCCATATCATATTTCTAACTGATCTGCTTGGTTGAAATGATACTGAACCAGTTGTAAAACCCATTCTCTTCCAATACTTTAGACCATCATATTGTGATAGTGTATTTGCTTTTGCTTTACCATACAAACTTGTAGTGGTTACACCAACAAGTGTATCTTTGTATTTCTCTTTCCACTTTTTTTGTACTTCATCTGATAAACATAGATATGCTAACAGTTTACCACCTGTAAAATTATAACCTAGTGGTTGTGTAGGTACAATAGATGAACCTATTGCTGTATGATTAATCTTACCCTCAAAGGTCTTAATCTGTCTATCCCAACCAATAAACTTATCTCTTGGTGTTAAATCCATAAAGTCACCAGATATACAAATTACGCCAAGGTATTTGCCTGATCTATTATCTTTTACTATAAAAAACATCTGTCTACCTATGTTTGAATTGTTTTTCATTGTAGATAAGAAAGTTCTTAATGTATTCCACTTTTCAGATAGGTCACCTCTTCTTTTTTGGCCATTGAAGTTTAATTCTGTATCGTCTGTAAATTCTAACACAGGCTCTAACTTATCAATATCTTCAGGTGATTCGGGAGTCCAGATATTATTCTTAACTGTTTTTATAAATGCCTCTTGTGTAGGATCAACAAGGGCTGGTTTGTCATCAAAGAAATTGTTTGTTTCTGCTGTCTTATATTTTTCGTGTACTTCAATCCACTTCTCGTATAAAGTGTATTCTTGGACTGTCATCTTTGATACAAAGGCCAAGTCTTTTTCTATTGATTTTTTTAAAACTGATTCGGATATATCTTCTACTTGTGATATGTCATTTTGATCTGACCATATCTTCCATTGTTCGTCTACCCACGGATCATTATCATCTTTGCTCATAATATAGTATAAGGTATCACAATTATGTTACTTTGTCAATGCTCGTTGTTTTTGTACTTTGTCCATTAGTTTTTCAGCTTTTTTATAAGCTCTGTCTAATTTTAGTTTACTAGCATTTTCTACAAATGTTCTACCTAACATATGTTCATATTCATGCTGAAAAATTCTACTCATCATACCATCTAATTGGCCTTCTTTTAATTCGTCATTTTCATCTGTATATTTTACTACAACTTTTCTTGGTCTGGTAATCTTTAGAAATACAAAAGGAAAGGTTAAACAACCCTCTTCCATTACAACTTCTTCCTTACTTGATGATATAATCATAGGATTAAAACAAGTAAGCTTCATGCCATTTTCTAAACTAGGGTGATCACCTAAAACAAACATATTAAAAGGTAAACCTATTTGATTAGCCGATAGACCTATGCCACCATACTTAGCCATTAACTCATACATCTTTTTGGTTAATTCTTTTCTATCTTTAAATCCTTCATCTTTTAACATAGAATTATCAAACGGAGCTATTGCTGTTTGTACTCTCGGATCACTTGGTGGTATTAATTTTAGTTCTTTCATGCTTGATTTAACCTCGTAAAGTTTTTATATTTTTCAAATTTAACTATGTCTGTAAACTTATCAAATAGTATATCACCTTTGTGTGATATGATAAAGATGTTTTCTTTTGTCATAGTCTTTATTATTTTAAAGAAGTCGTCTGTACCTTGACCATCTAAACTACTATCAAAGATTTCATCTAATACAAGTAAGTTTGTGTTTACACTATTTTTCATCTTAGCAATATGTCGCCAAGTGAATAGTAAAGCAAGGTCTATTCTCATCTTCTCACCCTCACTAAAGTTATTGTAGTTAAAGGTATCTCTAAATCTACTCTTAACTGTTTCATTAAACTCCTCATCTAAATGAAATGATATAAAAAAGTCCATAGATTGTAGATATTGATTAATTAATGTATTCATAATTGGTACATATTTTTTAATAATTTGTGATTTAGCACCTTTATCATTTAATATGTTTCTTAATACATCTACATACTTTTGTTGATCTACTATCTTATCTCTTTTAATTTTATTTTCTTCTAAATCCAACTTTAAATTTTCTAATTGTTTCTCTATATCTTTACCGTCTGATTGTTTATTTTCTAAAGATTGTATTTCTTCATGTATGTTATTTGAATACTTGTTCAATTCTTCAACGGAGGTTTGTAGTTTAGACACCTCAACATTCATCTCATAAACTTTTTTAGATATTTTATCCATGGCCAATAAGTGTTCTTCTTGTTTGGCTATTTCTTCTACAATCTTTTTCATACCTTCGTTTAAAGATGTAACCTTTTCTTTTAAATTAGATTGTTTATCTTGTCTAAATTGATCATCTATTGGTTGTGTACAAGTAGGACAGTTATCATTTTCATTAAAAAACTCTAAAGTCTTTTCGTGTGTAGATAAATTTTGTTCTATCTTGGCCTCTAGTTTAGATAGTTTGGTCATCTTAACTTGTTCTTTTGTTTGATCTTTTAAACTATCTCTATCTCTTTCTAACTCGTCATTGATCTTATCAATCTTTCTATTGTAATCATAGTTATCTTGACCATTCTTCTCTAATAGTCGTTTCTTACCATCTAGGTCGTTCATATTAAGGTCGGAGATAGCATTGTAGTGCTTTAACTCTGTTTCATACTTAGATTCTATAAGATCACACTTGTGGCTTAAATCTGTAATGTTTCTTGTTAATTCTGATTGTTGAGGTCTTAATATTAAATCCATAAGTCCAAATACTCTTATGTCTAATATCTCTTCCACAACCTCTCGTCTGTATCTAGGTTTCATCTTCATAAAAGGTTCGTATGAAGAAGACCCTAATAGTACCACTTGTAAAAATGATCTATAGTTTAATCTCATTATATTGTTTTCTAAATATTTTTGATAGTCTATACTATTGGCGTCTTGATTAACTAATACACCATCTTGATATATTTCAAATAGATTAGGCTTGATACCTCTCTTAATTAAATACTTCTTTGTACCGACATCAAACTCTAGTTCAATTAAACAATCACCGTCATTTACAGTGTTGACCATTTGTTCTTTTTTAATAATTCTAAAAGGTCTATTGAATAATACAAAACATAAAGCGTCAAGTAAAGTAGATTTACCAGAGCCGTTAGTACCAACAATCAATGTGGTGTTTGATGAATTTAACTTAATTTCTATTGGTGTATTACCAGTAGATAGAAAGTTTTTATATTTTATATTTTTAAAAGTAATCATTCACTAGCCTCCACATAAAGCTCTTTAGCGAATTCTTTTAACTTATGTTTATCTAAATCAGTATCTACCTGTTCAATATAGTTGCTTAAAAAGGTTAATGTATCTTCACCTGAATCTAATATATCTTCTCTAACAGTAGATTTAATATCAGTAGGGTCTTCTACTATTATTAGTTCATGTACATTTATATCATTATAAAATTTTTCTATAAGTTTGTTATAGACTTCTTCATTTGTTTTTTGAGATACTATTAACTTAACAAAACAATTATTATAGTTTTCAAGTCTTTGGTGTGTATAGTCATATTTGGTATCATCATATATAAACTTTTTAAATATTGTATTTGGATTTGAAACTCTTTCAAGTTCTCTTGTACTTGTATCAAAGATATGAAATCCTTTTGGACATTTGTAGTCTGACCACATAATCTCATATTGAGTACCTAGATAATGAATATGGCCATTATCTGATTTTTTATGAAAGTGTCCTGATAATACTTTTTCAAATCTTCTAAATTGATTGCTTTCTAAGCCGTGTTCGTTCATATGACCACCATGCATTTCAAAACCTTTTATCTCTAAATGACCAAAACATATATCAGCATTTGAGTGATCTATAGCATGTATTGATTCTTCATAATTGTCATCACATATCCAAGGTAAGAATTGTATTTTAGTACCATCAAACTCTACTTCTCTTGGCTGTGTGTATATTTTAACACCTGGTCCTATATTTAAATTTTCTATGGCATTTACTTCGTTTGTATTCTTGTAATAAGTATCGTGGTTACCAATAATAATATGTGTGTCTATTTTTAAATCAGCTAGTCTATGCCAAAACTTTTCTCTAAAATTGTGTGCCGTATTATGGTTTATAAACTTTCTTCTATCAACAACATCACCAAGGTGTACAAGTGTTGTTATATTGTTTTCTATTATATATGGAAAAAAGACCTCATCATAGAATTTGTTTTGATATTCCATAAAAGCAGGTGAGTCGTTTCTACACCCAAAATGAGTGTCATTCAATAGAGCGAGTTTCATAATTAATTAAAAAATTTTAATGTAGTTTTAGCTTTCTTTTTCTTCTTCTTTTTAATCTTATCCTTTTTTACAGGTTCTTCCATCTTCAAGTTTTTTTGTAAGAACTCTCTAAATTGATTTTTAAATTCACCATCTTCTCCAGGTTGTAATGTCATATCATCATAGTTATTATCCATGATTAATCTATGTTTGATTGTAACCTGTTTCTTTTCTTTTTGTATTCTTCTTATAAAAGCAAAGTAAATGATTTGTGTAAAGTAAGCAAAAGGATTACTTGATTTAGCTGGGTTAAAATTGTGTAAATATTGTAAACAGTTTTCTATACCATCACTAATCATATCATCTCTAAATGTATAATTAATAAAATTAGGTCTGTATGATAAATGATTCGCTATCTTTAAAAAACAACCACCAATATAATTAGTTACTCTTGGTTTTTCTGCTTTTTGTTTTTCTGCTTTTTCTACTTCTTTTTTGTAGGCCGTCATGGCCTCTAAAAATTCTTTATTGTTAACGTAATGTTCCGTTTTCTTTTTTGATTTCATACTGTTAATATAACATAATAAGTATTATTTGTCAATGGCCATTCAAAGATTATTTAAGTTTAAATCAGCATTGACTTTTAGGTGAATTTGTAATATAATGAGCGGTGTAGCGTATTCAGTTGGAGATACTCCAGCTTAGTGTAGAGTATTATTTCCATCATCCACATCATCTATAAACTCATCAAGTATTTCATTTACTTTATCATTATCCTTTTGGTTAAACATTGTTCTTTTATAGTCATTGTCTTTTCTAGGAGCTTCAAGTTTCTGATAATCATTAGACATATGATTGAATGTTTTTTCCATCTCGGAACTGGCATTTGTGATTGTCATTATCTTTTTTATTGGGATAGTTATAACCTCATCATTGGTGTAGGCCGCCCATTTAATAAGAGCCACATAATCTTTAAAACCTTGTGGTGTTAATTGAGGCACATATTTAATTAGTAAAGGTTTAATCAATCTAATTAAACCAGTTGAATCTTTTAATTGTTCTTTAGGAAAGGCACAAACAATATCGTCACCATTATCAAGTTTTATTACCTTAACATCTGTTTGATTTTTTGACATATCTATTTTAACTCCACGTTATGGATTTCATATTCAAAGTCTTCTTCATTGTATATATTTATCCGTTCTCTAAAGTGAGCCAAGGTGTAATTCTCTTTATCATTATAGGTCAGGTCATCCGAGATATCATAGAGTGTGGCTGCCGAGTTATCATCTTTTAATCTCAAGCCTCTACCTATTGATTGTAAATTTCTTATACGAGATTTACTAGGACTACTAAAAATAATATTATGAAGATTCCTAATATTAATTCCGGTTGAGAAAGTGCCGTAACTAGCAACAATAATGGCTCCTTCACTTTTTTCAGTAATAGTTCTAACTTGTTCTCTTTCATCCGCTTCTACTCCTCCATGAATATAGAATATTTTTCTATTCTGTGCTTTGTCTTCGATTAACTCTTTTAGTATCTTACCATGTTT
>TARA_B110000238_G_scaffold103249_1_pt1 | contig 10344 bp, 9 predicted proteins | sample TARA_B110000238 | Tara Oceans TARA_B110000238 (sample SAMEA4397569) | marine metagenome | biome: Polar Biome; feature: [SRF] surface water layer (ENVO:00010504); material: water (ENVO:00002006), including particulate matter (ENVO:01000060) such as... | depth 5 m | reverse complement strand
ACTATTGTATATGAAGGCTATGCACCACATGGAATTGCGGTTTTAGTAGAGACAGCGACAGACAATAACATCCGTACTGTAGCTAATGTCCGCTCCTACTTCAATAAGCTCAATGGTTCATTCGGAACACAGGGCTCTGTTGAATTTATGTTTGAGCACAAGTGTAATTGTAAGATTTCTGCTGACGGAATAGATATAGAAGAACTTGAGTTTGCCCTGATAGATTTTGGTATTGAAGATGTCTTTGCGGACACCGAAGAAAAAGATGGAGAAACCTTAAACATCATTATGGTATACGGCCAATTCTCTGAATTCGGGAATATCTCCCGGGGACTAGAAGAATTAGAACATGAAATCTTAGAGTCGGGATTCGAATATATTCCAACAATTACGAAAGAGATATCTGAAGAACAAGTTGCAGAGGTTGAGAAACTTATAGAGAAGCTCGAGGAAGACGATGACGTACAAAATGTGTACACCACCATGAGATAGTCCTGTTTTCATTCTCATTATAACCAAAAACGCGGCCCTAGTGGGGCCGCGTTTTTGGTATTCAATTAAAAGGATTTTCTCTTAATTTATCTTTCTCAACGAACTACGTTCAATTTGACCTTGTGCATAGGCTTTTGTAATGCGTATTTCCTTCGCTTCAAGCCCCGGAGCATCAAACATGTGGTCAATAAGAACAGCTTCACATACGCTGCGTAAACCACGTGCACCAAGCTTGTATTCCAATGCCACTCCGACAATGTAGTCATATACTTCTTCCTCGAACGTTAATGCGATCTCATCCATATGGAACAAGTGCTGGTATTGTTTAATTAATGCGTTTTTCGGGATAGTCAATATGGCTTTCAATGCTTCACGATCCAACGGAGACATGAACGTAACAATAGGCATACGACCAATCAATTCAGGTATTAAGCCAAAGCTTTTTAAATCACTTGGCGTAATGTAACTGAGCACTTCACTCTCCTCAATGTTCTGACGTATTTCCTTAGAATAACCAAGAGATGATGAATTCAATCTGGAATTGATCTTCTTTTCAATACCAATAAAAGCGCCACCAGCAATGAAAAGAATATTCGTCGTATCTACTTCAATATATTTCTGATCGGGATGCTTACGACCACCTTGAGGAGGTACGTTCACCTTAGATCCCTCTAAAAGCTTCAACAAGCCTTGCTGAACACCTTCACCGCTTACATCACGTGTAATAGATGGGTTATCTCCTTTGCGAGCAATTTTATCTATCTCATCAATAAATACGATTCCAACCTCAGCGCGATTCAAATCATAATCAGCGGCTTGCAATAAACGAGTTAAAATACTTTCCACATCCTCACCAACGTAACCTGCCTCAGTCAATACTGTTGCATCTACTATGGTGAATGGAACGTTTAATAATTTCGCAATCGTACGCGCCATCAATGTCTTTCCTGTTCCGGTATTTCCTACCACAACAATGTTGGACTTGTCAACCTCAGGAGCATCTTTTAACGGTACTAAACCAATTCTCTTGTAGTGATTATACACTGCCACAGCAAGCGTACGCTTCGCTGGCTCTTGACCAATAATGTATTCGTCTAAGTGCGCCTTGATTTGAGACGGTGTGAAATCAAACTCCAGCTTCGCAGCTACCTCTAAGGGATTCGTTTGTGGCTTGTCAGATAACTCAGCATGTAAAATACCTCCAGCTTGATCCACACAACGGTCACAAATATGGGCATCCACACCAGCGATCATCATTTCTGTCTCAGCTTTACTTCTTCCGCAGAAGGAGCACTGTAGATTGTCTTTTTCTTCGCTCATTAGCTAGCCTGAGTCTTACCAAGCAGAATTTCGTCTACCATACCGTAAGTCTTTGCTTCTTCGGCAGTCATCCAGTAGTCACGATCAGAATCATGCTGTACTTTATCAAACTCCTGACCACTGTGGTGTGAGATGATACTATAAAGCTCCTTCTTCAATTTCAAAATCTCTTGTAGCGTGATTTCCATGTCTGAAGCCTGGCCTTGAGCGCCACCCATAGGCTGGTGAATCATCACACGACTGTGTTTCAATGCAGATCGCTTTCCCTTAGTTCCTGCACACATTAAAACCGCACCCATAGATGCTGCCATACCTGTACAGATAGTCGCTACATCTGGATTGATCACTTGCATGGTGTCGTAAATACCCAATCCCGCATATACGGAACCACCTGGAGAATTGATATAAATCTGAATATCCTTCTTTGCGTCTGCACTTTCCAGGAACAGCAACTGTGCTTGAACGATGTTTGCTACTTGATCGTTGATGCCAGTCCCCAAAAATATGATGCGGTCCATCATCAATCGAGAGAAAACATCCATTTGAGCCACATTCATCTGACGCTCCTCAATGATGTAAGGTGTTAATGACGCATCAATATATTGATCCACATACATGCTCTGTATACCGACATGTTTCGTAGCGTATTTCTTAAATTCTTTTCCGAAATCCATATGAAAAATAGGTTTAATGTAATGACACCTCTTTCAAGGTTATTGTTCTAAAGTTAGGACTTTTCTGTAACCAATTTAATGAATTGGTCATAGGTAACCGCCTTCTCCTCCACTTTGAAATTTTCCTTGTAGTGCGCCATTAGTTTAGCGTTGTATACTTGGTCATTGATTCGACGTGCTTCTTCTTCATTCTTTAAAGCGTTTTCAGCAATGCCTTTCAACATTTCATCATCCATCGCATCCTGACCATATTGTTGAAACTGAGCCTTTACTAATTCAACCGTATGGTTGAGTAAGTCGTCATTCGTTACAGAAATCTCCGCACCTGTTATGACTGCATTTTCTATCAACTGGTAACGAAGTCCTTTTTCAGTTTTTTCCCAATCCGCTTCAATCTCTTCAGCAGTTAAAGGTTTGTCCCCTGAAGTACGCATCCATTTTTTAAGAAATGACACGGGTAGATCAAACTTTGTTTTTTCTAGCAAATGCTCTGCAACGTTATTTAAGAAGAACTGGTCCGCTTCGTTTTGATACATGCGCTCCGCCTCTTCCTTCATTTTTGCACGCATCTCATCTTCAGTCGTCACCATGCCTTCACCGTACACCTTGTCATAAAACTCTTGATTGAGTTCCGCAGGCTCCATTCTCATGATGTTTTTCAATTCAAATTGAAGTGTGCCTGATGATGCTTCTAGTTGAGCGTCAGTAACACCCAAAAGGCCTGCTACGTTATAGTCTTTGACGAATGATTTAGCAATATTCATTGGGAAATGGTCCCCCATAGTCGCTTTTGTCAGCTCCACTTGCACCTTCTTTGTTTTCAGATTTGTACCCAAAAACTGTGTATCAGCCTTAACGATCCCACCCACAACAGCATTTCCGTCAGCATCAACTTCAGTGAAAGTTCCGTAGAACATATCGGAAGGCTCTGGAGACTCAGGACTTGACATTTTTCCGTAACGATTACGGATATCTTCAACATAAGTGTCAATCACTTTTTTATCAGCACTAATCTTAACGCCATCTACTTTATTACGCTTAGATACTTTAACCTCAAACTCTGGACTTAGCCCCAGCTCGAAAGCAAAAGTGTAAGTACCCGGAGTATCAAAATCTAATTCCGCCTGCTCGATAGGCAGTGGATTACCTAGAATGTTTAATTTCTCTTTTTGGATATAGTCGTAAATACCATCCTGAAGCATCTTATTGATCTCTTCAATCAATACGGCTTTTCCATATTGCTTTTTAACCAAACCCATCGGCACTTTACCTGGACGGAATCCCGGTATCTTTGCCGTTTTGCGGTAATTAAGTAACACTGAGTCTACCTTTGATTGGTAGTTTTCCGGAGCGATTTCAATGTTAACCAACAGGTTTAGGGCGTCTACTTCGTTCTTGGTAATATTCATTCTAAGTCCAATTTTGTTTTTTCTTCCTCTCAATTAAGGGCTGCAAAGGTAGTAACAAATTGCCTTTTATGGGCTTAGCAAAACAGATCAAGCTTTTCATTTCCTTTAACGTTTGATAAGGGGCTTTGATAATGCAAAGATTGTAACTTGCTTATATCTATGATTAAACAACTTATGCAGCGTAAAAACATTAAATACCTACTGCCTCTGCTTGGAGGAGCACTACTGATTCTTGGTTTCAAATGGTTTGGACCACAAGAAGACAAAGAATCTGTCATCTTTGCACTAGTAAGGGATGCGCTTACAACCATGCACCTTCAACCGAAGGATATGAATGACGAATTAAGTGCAGAAATTTTTGATTCCTACCTGGAGACATTAGACTTCAACAAGCTTTTTTTCACAAAGGGAGAAGTAGATGAACTGTCTTATTACAGAACTGCATTAGATGAAGCGTTTTATGCCACCAATACGCAGTTTTTTGAATTGAGTTTCAACAAAGTGAGCGAAGGCATAAAGCGGTCAAAAGGTATTTTCACCACACTTCTTGAAAGTCCATTAGACTACGGTCCTGTTGAACAGATGATTAGTAATCCGGAAAAGCGCGATTTTGCTGCTAATGAAGATGAGCTTATCAAGCAATGGGAAAAACATTTAAAGTGGCGGATTTTAAGTAGGGTTTACGAAAAGGACGAAGCTCAGAAAGAAGACGCTAAAACGGATGAAGAAATAGTGATCAAGGATTTCTCTTCTTTAGAAACTGAATCACGTGAAAAGGAATTAGAAACGCAACAGGAGTGGTTTGATAACTTAATGGACATCACACGCCTAGAATGGTTTGGCATGTATATGAATGCCTATTGTGAATCTTATGATCCGCACACCTCCTACTTGGCACCTCAACAAAACGAAAACTTTGAGCTGAGTATGACAGGCCAGTTTGAAGGAATTGGTGCTCAATTAAAACAAGATGGCGACTACATCGGTATTGAGAGAATCATCGCAGGGTCTGCATGTTGGAGACAAGGCGACCTAGAAGCTGGAGATCGCATCATCGCCGTTGCTCAAGGAGATCAAGAAGCCGTGGACGTTGTAGGCTATAAGGTTCGTGATGGCATAAAATTAATACGCGGTAAGAAAGGTACAGAGGTGAGGCTTACGGTCAAGAAAAAAGACGGTTCGCGCGAGATCATTCCTATCATCAGGGATGTAGTAGAGTTGGAAAGCACATTTGCAAGAAGTGCGATTCTTGATGGTCAAGTGTTCAAAAAAATGGATAGTGTATTCGTAAGAACAGAAGATGTAGGTGTACGAACAGGATACATTAAACTTCCTAAGTTTTATGTCAACTTCTACAATGAATCCAACCACAATGCTGCAGAAGATGTAAAAAATGAAATCATCAAACTCAAAGAACAAGGAGTAGATGGAATCATTCTTGACTTAAGAAATAATGGTGGAGGCTCCTTACAAGCAGCTACGGAGATTGCTGGACTATTCACTGAAAAAGGTCCTATGGTCCAAGTAAAGAATTTTCAAAGCGGTACACGCGGTAAAGGCAATAGTGATCCAAAGATATATTGGGATGGGCCATTGGTGGTTTTAATCAACAACTATAGTGCATCAGCCTCTGAAATCGTAAGTGCTGCACTCCAAGACAGACACCGAGCTTTGATTGTAGGGCCTGCAAAAAGCACTTTCGGTAAAGGAACCGTGCAGAACATGTTTGACCTCGACCGTGCTGTTAGCGGCCCTCTAAACGATCTAAAACCGCTCGGTGCTATTAAAATTACAACTGAAAAGTTTTATCGAATATCTGGAGGAACGACCCAGCTACAAGGAGTCGTACCAGACATTTCATTACCTGGAGCTTATGATAAAATTGAGATTGGCGAAAAAGAATATCCAAACGCGCTTCAAGTAGACTTTGTTTCACGGGCGAAATACAACGAAATCAACGCGTGGGATCAAAAGTTTGAAAAGGCTAAAAATAGCGCCGCCAAAAGACTGGAAAACAACGCTTCATTTAAAGATTTTGTCAGCTATGCAGATTGGATTTCCTCGAGTAGTAAAGACCAATTTATACCACTAAACTATCAAGATTACGCAGCTGTTCAAGACTCTATAAGAGCAGCTGGGAAGCAATACAAAAACATAAATAGATTACGAGACAGCGCTGGAGTTGTAGCGTTGCCAGATCATTTGGTCATGTTCGAAACAGATAGTGTACAGAAAGATATTTACACGAAGTGGTTCAAATCATTATCTAAAGACCTGGTAATCAGGGAGAGTTTGAATATTATTTCAGATCTAACGAAATAAGCCGTTACGCGATTATGCCACGATCTGCCATGTTTAAAGCCTCCATAATCACGTTATCGTTCATTGTATTTTGTGCGCTATTTGCAGATGTCTTGGTACTGGATCATAGCCCCAATGCCAATAAGATGGACCTGGAACACACATTGCTTGAGCCTGGCTCAAAAACTGCTCAGGGCACTCACTATTTTGGAACAGATAAATATGGCAGAGATCATTTTTCTCGTGTTTTACTAGGCAGTAGAATAAGCCTGGGTGTTGGATTGGTTTCAGTTTTAGTGAGCATCATCATCGGAATTCCAGTAGGAGCGTGTGCTGGATATTTCGGTGGCAGAATAGATGCTGTTTTGACGTGGCTTATGTCTGTTTTATGGTCCATTCCAACGTTACTACTGGTGATTGCACTGACCTTTGTGCTCGGCAAAGGACTGTTTCAAGTATTCATTGCCGTTGGACTGACTATGTGGGTGGAAGTTGCCCGGGTTATCCGTGGCCAATTTTTAGCTGAGAAAAACAAAGAATATGTGGAAGCCGCGCAAGTTCTAGGATTCAGCAGAGCTCATATTATTTTTAAGGAAATTCTCCCAAATACCTTAGGACCATTGGTAGTGATCTGTGCTACAAATTTTGCCAGTGCGCTCTTGATTGAGAGTGGATTGAGCTTTTTAGGAATTGGAGCGCAACCTCCACTACCATCATGGGGTGGAATGATCCGAGATTATTACCCCTATATCATCATGGGCAAAGGATATTTGAGCTTAATCCCAGGGGCATTGATCGCTCTTTGTGTCCTCAGCATTAATGGCATCACAACTGCCATAGGCAAATAAACTATTGAGGTCGATAATGCTCATTTAAGGGCAAGGGATGAGGAACCTTATCTGCGACATGTGTTTCTAGTATTCCTAAAAACTCATCGCGGTCTATATCCCAAGCACCTAAACTGCAAAGGTGTTCTGTTGGGAGCTGGTTATCAACATAGAGAACACCTTGATCATGCAAATACATACACATGTTAATGTAGGCGAATTTTGAGGCATTAGGGCGGGAATGAAACATGCTCTCACCAACAAATACATCACCCGTCATCACTCCAAAAGTCCCACCTATTAATTCTTCGCCTTCCCATACTTCAAAACTATGGGCCATGCCAAGGCTGTGCATTTGGCAAAAATTATTTTTGAATTTATCCGACAACCACGTGCCTTCTTGATCCGTTCTGAGCACTTCTCCACAGAGGTCCACAACGGCAGAAAAGTCACTGTTGACTTTAAACTGCCACTGTCTTTTATTGAAATATGGACGCATACTTTTAGAAATCACAACGCCATTAGTGGGCGTCACGCTTCTGATACTTGGTGAAAACCAAAACACGACTTCCTCCTGCTCAAACCATGGAAATATACCTTTTGGGTACAATCTCCTGTACATCTCAGGAGATAGATCCCACGAAAGTGCTATTAACCCTTCATCATTAGCAACATCAGTAGGGTCTGGCACGCGCCAGTTCTCTTCACCGATGAAACACAAAGGGTTGTTTGCTTTGGACATAGTCTTAGAACGGAAGGTCGTCGTCTAGAACACTATTATCTGCACCTGAAGGAGCAAATGGCTGGCCAGCTGGAGGTAGGTCTGTAGGCGGGGCTGATGAAGCTGATTGTGCTAATGGAGACATTTTCCAGGCCTGCAACGTTGTGTAATATCTTGTAGCACCTCCCTGTGGCGGTGTCCATTCACGTCCACGAACATTAAACTCAATAACCACTTCTTGACCTGCAGCATAACTGTCTAAAACACCCGTTTTATCCTGAGTAAACTCAAAGCAAAGTGTTTGTGGATACTGCTCCTTAGTTTGGACTACGAACTCTCTTTTTCTGAATCTATCAGAAATCACTTGTTCGTCCATGATTTGGGAAATTCTCGCTTCCATCTGCATAACTACTGACTCTTACTGAGCCGATTTATCTATTAATAATATACTCCAAGCCTCGACAACTTTTTCTAACTCAAGAAGCTCTTTAGCCTTCTCATGCAACGCTTCTCTAAGTTCAATTCCATCCGAGAAATTTTGAAGAATTCTTCGTACGTCAAAATCGGATTTCATGGCCTCAATAGCAGCAAACGAAGGTAAGGAAGTTACAGCACCTAATTGACCCAAATTATTTCCAGTCAATACTGTTGATCTACGAATCACCTCTGGAATTTGATCTACACCTATTCCTATTGCAGGACTTCCTAATTCAAATAAGGCATCGCCAGAAGCTCTTACCCACCACTTTTTTCCCAGTCTTCCAACCAGGTCAATAGCTTCTTGGTCTATACTTCCGTCATCCAGTATTACGTGGTCCGTAACATGAATCTTTTTCACCAAACACATGACTAAATTACCAGCACCACCTTCTTCACCTAACTGGTGAACGTTCATAACCTCACACTCAAGACTTACAGGACTTTCTAAAACTCGTGGAGGAGAAACTAAATCAGAAGGGATTGGCGTTAATCCAGATTTTACAAATTCATCTACAGACGAATCATATTCAGCTGAACTCAAATTCACCTGCTGGGCCATATCATAGTTAACCACATTAACCACCACTTCCTTTTGAGACATTGCATTGTGCAGCGTATCCTTGGTGGTATTATTTCTGACTCTTCGCGCAGCACTGAAAATCAGTACAGGAGGGTTAGAAGAGAAGATATTAAAGAAACTAAACGGGCTTAGATTGTGATTTCCAAACTCATCCACCGTGGAAACTAATGCGATAGGCCTTGGCGCTACCGAGGCCAATAAAATTTGATGACGTTCTTTGGTAGATAACTCTTCTGGGGAATATGATGGCATATTTAGAGGCTTTAATCTTCTCTCAAAGTTAGCATTAATGAAGAGAATTCCATAGGTATGTGATTGCAACATTTTGATTTATCACTTCACTAAAATAGACTTGAAATTTATTCTTCAGCAAAATCTGATTACCGAATTAATCTGTTTTATATTTGCGCACTGATTTTTGCGGATGTGTTGAAATTGGTAGACAAGCCGGTTTTAGGCACCGGTGCTTTACGGCGTGAAGGTTCGAGTCCTTTCATCCGCACACAAAAAACCCGATCACTTCGTGATCGGGTTTTTTATTTTCTACATCCAGTTTCACCTCACAGGGATATACAGGCCCCTATTTTGGGGTGTTTATTTCAATATTCTCATCTTCTTGCAAGAGCTGCGTGTACATATCATAAGCCACTAAGGCAATCAACGGTAATACCACTAAAAGGCCCAGTCCTAATGTGAATACGGTAACTACGATCGTCAGAACTACCAAGAGTAACATCGTCGTAATTATTGGAATGATATTCGACAAAGCATGACGAATAGACCATTGAATTGAAACCAATGGGTCTTCTCCTTCCAATGAACTCCTAAAGGCTGTAAAGAACAAGAACAAACCTAAAATACCCTGAATAAGGACGAAAAGATATAAAGATGAACTATGAGCTTTCGCTAATTCCAATTGATCTTCAAATGCCATCATCAATTCCTCCATGTTTTGTGACTGCTCCTGGCTGATATTAAAAGCCATGAGCTCATCCGGAAGAAGCAAAGAAGATCCTTGAGCCGCCAAAACAGCAACGATAGTGACCGCAATAAGCTTGCTTCGGTTTAGAATAAAGCCCGTAAAGAAGTCCTTAAACTCGACATCTGTTCCTTCTATGTCATTTTTGGCAAAATGCGCATAGCCCATATTTAAAAAGGCACCAACAATTCCAATAATAAGAGCCGTCACTGTAGTTTGAAGAAACACTTGTCCCTCAAAAACAGATCCTACGGCAGTGGCTATGCCGCCAAGCGCACCTGAGAGGATTATGCTGACCACCGCAAAAGCTGAGTACATTCCTGCTTTGTTTTTGTAACGTAACCATCCAGCTTGGATGGAATAAAAGGGTTGAATTTTTGCCATTGGAGTGCGATTATCTATGCGTATTTTGCGAAAAATACGACGAACGTTGAAAGTACATTACGGTTTAGAGAATTTTAATTCATTAGAATGTGCCGTGGCCACCACGGGAACCTTTGATGGCGTGCATTTAGGCCATGAAAAAATTCTTTCTCAATTGGTCAAAAAAGCAAGAGAAGT
>TARA_B110000238_G_C16142461_1_pt1 | contig 10344 bp, 11 predicted proteins | sample TARA_B110000238 | Tara Oceans TARA_B110000238 (sample SAMEA4397569) | marine metagenome | biome: Polar Biome; feature: [SRF] surface water layer (ENVO:00010504); material: water (ENVO:00002006), including particulate matter (ENVO:01000060) such as... | depth 5 m | reverse complement strand
GGCGATTTCATATCGTTTCTCAGCTTTAAAACAGCCAGATGTTCAATAATTCTTTCTTTTACTTTTTCCAAGCCAAAGTGATCTCTGTCTAACACTTTCGTAGCGTGTTTTAAGTCGAATTTATCTTTAGAGAAAACACCCCAAGGCAATTCTAACAACAACTCTAGATAGCTTCTTTGTACACCATATTCGGCAGCTTGTGGATTCATTCTTTTCAGACGATTTAACTCTTTTTCAAAAATCCCTCCTACATCTTTTGTCCACTTTTTCTTTTTAGATTGCTTGCGCATTTCTTCCAACTCTTGATCGTTAGAAACACCGCCTAGTTCTTCTTGGATAGTTTTTAATTGCTGATTTAAATAATAGTCACGTTGTTGTTGGTCTAAATCTTCTCGAGTTTTAGACTGAATATCATTCTTTAATTGTAATTTTTGAAGCTCTTTATTTAAGTTTTTGAGCGTTAATAATGCACGTTCTTTTAAATTATCTTTTTCTAAAATAATTTGTTTTTGCATTACTGATAAATCCATATTTGAAGCAATAAAGTTTACCAAAAATGAATTCGATTGAATATTTTTTATCGCAAATGATGCCTCTGACGGTAACATTGGATTTTCCTTAATTACTTCTAAAGCTTGTTCTTTTATAGAATCTATAATGGCTTCAAACTCTTTTTCATCATCAACTTCTCTATCTTCAAACGCCTCTTTTACAGTAGCTTTTAAGTACGGTTCATTTTGAATAATTTCATCAATTTCAAAACGTTTTTTCCCTTGAATAATTACAGTTGTGTTTCCATCAGGCATTTTTAAAACACGTAAAATTTGGGCTACAACACCTGTAGTATTGATATCTTTTAAAGAAGGGTCTTCTTCATCTTCATTGCGTTGGGCAACTACACCAATTATCTTATTACCTTTATTGGCCTCTTTGATTAATTGAATCGATTTATCTCTACCTGCTGTAATTGGAATTACAACTCCTGGAAATAAAACAGTGTTTCTTAAAGGAAGAATTGGCAATATTTCTGGAACGCTCTCTTTATTTATAATTTCTTCATCTTCTGGGGTCATTAATGGGATTAATTCTGAATCTTCATTCATTATATTCTGAAAGGACAAACTGTCTAACTTTATAACTTTTGTTTTGCTCATGCGCTATATATATGTCATTCTGACACTGATTTTTTAAAAACAAAAAATCAATGTATTGTTGTTTTTTATAATTTATTGATAATCAATTACATAAAAAATATTATTGGATTACCTTTCTTTATAAAAACAATAGTTGTGCCATTGATAATTATAATGTGAGTACCTCATTATTTTTTATCATTTTTGCAAATGAAAATGTCTCAAATAAAGATTCGTAAAATACGCTATAAAAACTGGAACGCTATAGAGATTTCTAATCTCGAAGTTAAACTCTTAATTGCTCCAGAAATCGGTAGAGTTATTTCTTATAGTTTTTTAACTGGTGAAAACATATTTTATGAAAACAAAAATCTAGAAGGCGTTCAATTTAATACGGGAAAATATTTTAAAAAAGACGGCTGTATACAAGCTCCGAACATTGGCGGAAATAGAGTTTTACCTTGCTCTGAAGAATATTTTGAAAGTATTACAGATAGCAGGCATGTTCCAGATCCTTGCATTAATGCAAGTGCTTATACATATTCACTTTTAAAAGATGGTCTCATATTAGAAAGCCCAATAAGTGAATTATTAGGTGTACAAATAAAAAGAATTCTTACGATTTCTGAAACAGGCACGACCGTAAATATAAAACAAGAATTGATAAAAAAAACAGCTGCTAAAAATAAAAGTCTCGAAGAAATTCCTTTAACCATCTGGAGTTTATCAAAAATTAAAATTCCAAATATTAGCTATTTACCAATGAACCCGCAGAGTATTTTTAAAAATGGATTTTTAATATCTGTTTGGCCAGATGCAGAGAACAATGCCTTTAAAAATATCTCTGTAAACAATGCTATTTTAGAAATAAAATCTTCTAAAGATTTGCCTCAAAAAGTAGGTTCAGATTCTAAAAATTGGGTCGCTAGTTTAGTCGCTAAAACGTTGTTTATAGAAAAGTATACCTTTGAAAGTGATACAAAAGAAAAGTATCCAGACGGTGGCACTTCTTGCACTATTTTCGGGAATGATATGTTCTCTGAATTAGAATGTTTAAGCCCTGAAAAAACTTTAAAAATAAGCGAAATTATAGCGTATGATCTGCAATGGAGTTTACATAAGGTAAAAAACAAAAAAACATTGCCATCCATATTACAACGGTTATAACAGAGTAAATCGTCAATTTCTTCAGAAAAACACTATTTTTATTTTCACAAAACTGTCACAACTCAAAAATAGTTTTGTCTTTAGTACAGAACTGTTTTATTGGAAATTCATCAACCACATATAACCAACCTTGTAGAGCGCTGTAAATCGTCTGATAAAAACGCCCAACTGCAACTATACAATGCTTATTACAAAGCAATGTATAATTCAGCACATCGTATTTTAAAAGATAGTTTTGAAGCCGAAGATATCATGCAAGAAGCTTTTTTAACAGCTTTCACGAAAATACATACCTATAAAGGTGAAGTTGCATTTGGTGCTTGGCTAAAACGAATTGTGATCAATAAAAGTTTAACACAACTAAAAAAAAACAATCGCTATCAAGAGGTTAAAATGGAAGTTATTTCGAATGATGAAATAGAAGAGGAAAGATTAGATTATAGAGGTTTAAATCCGAAAAGTGTTTTGAGTTCTTTAAACAATTTAAAAGACAATTACAGAGTTGTGCTCACCTTACATTTAATAGAGGGTTATGATTATGAAGAAATTGGACAAATTTTAAAATATACGAATGAAAATGTGAGAACCACAGTTTCAAGAGCAAAGAAAAAATTAAAGCAAGTATTACTTGCAGAAAATATAGAAACAAAAATATATGGTAGATAAACTAGATACCTTCTTTTCTGAAAATGATTTCGATCTTCAAGAACCTATTACTGGGCACGAAAAACGTTTTGAAAAAAAATTAAACAGGCGGCAACAAAGCAACAAGAAAACTTCTTGGAAATGGTTATCCGCAGCGGCATCTGTTGTCTTAATTCTTGGGTTTTGGTTGGGCAACAATTATCAGAAAAAACAAATAGAATTGGCAGATCTATCTCCTAAAATGGAAGAAGTCCAGAATTATTTTGTTTCTACCATCAAAAGAGAATTAAAAACTTTAGAAAAAAATAGAAGTTTAGATACTGAAACTGTCATTGAAATAGCTTTAGATGAATTGGAAGAGTTAGAAGAGAATTACAAACTTTTTATAGAAGAACTAAACGATGAGGGTAATACTGCAAAGATTATCAATTCTATGATTAAAAACTACCAACGACGTTTACAAATTCTAGAAAATGTATTGCAACAAATTAAACATATTAAAAACCCTAATCTTTTAAACCATGAAATCTATATATAAAATTACTCTCCTATTCTTGCTTTTTCCACTGATTGCATCGGCAGATACAGATGAAAAAAAACACGAAAAAAGTAAAAAAATAAAAAAAGAATATTTGGTTAACAAAGGTGCAAAAGTATCTATCTATAATAAATATGGAGACTTAAATATTACAACTTGGGATAAAAACCGTGTAGAAATTGAAGTAACCATTATAGTAAAAGGTGATGATTTAGATAGCGTTGAAGATAGACTTGAAGGCATTGATGTTGCCTTTGAGGCATCTGCTAGTTATGTCTCTGCAAAGACTATTTTCGAAAAAGAAAAAAGCAATTGGTCTTTTTGGAAAAAAAACAACAATTTAAATTATCAAATTAATTATAAAGTAAAAATGCCTAAAACAAATGCTGTTGATTTAAACAATGATTATGGCAGCATTTATTTGGGTGATTTATATGGCAAAGCCTATATCTCTTGTGATTATGGGAAAATTGCTGTGGGCGAATTGTTTGCTGACGATAATACAATTAGTTTAGAGTATTGCTCTTCGTCAAACATAGTGTTCATGAATAGTGGTATCATAGATGCTGACTATTCAAAAATTACCATTGAAAAAGCAGGAAAATTAAAAGTAAATATGGATTACTCAACTTTAAACATTGAAACGGTAGAATATATTGATTTTAATGCCGATTATGGATCTATATCGATAGATGAAGCCACCAATGTTGATGGAAATTCAGATTATGTAGGAATGCGTTTTGGAACAATTATAAAGAACTTAACAATAGATACTGATTACGGTGCAATAGCGATTAAAAGATTGTCTAAAGATTTTGAAAGCATTCAAATTGATGGGCAATATGCAGGCATCAGAATTGGAATTGATGCAGATGCTGTTTTTGATTTTACGCTAGACCTGCAATATGCTAGTTTTAAAACGAATGAAGACAACATGGAATTTTACAAAAAGATTTCTAAATCCTCTAAAAAATATTATGAAGGAAAATTTGGAAAAGGAGATTCAAGTTCTAGGATAAAAATTAGATCTCAATATGGAGGTGTTTCTATCAAATAAAATTAGTGAAAAATCATTTTAAAAATAAAAATCATGTTTAAAAAAAGAACACTCACCTTACTTTTGTTCATAATAAGTTTAACTGTTAATGGCCAAGATTGGTGGGGAAATAGTAAAAAAATTAAAGGAAATGGAAATATTGTTACTGTAAAAAGAACTACTTCAGCGTATGATGGAATTGGAGTTAGTGGTTCTTTTGATGTAATTCTAATAAAAGGAAAAGAAGGTGAAATTACTATTGAAGGTGAAGAAAATATTATTCCTTATATAGAAACGGATGTTAAAGGAAATACGTTGGAAGTAAAATATCAGAAAAACATCAATATTAGAACAACCAAAAGATTAGTAATTACGATTACTTATAAAGATATTGATAAAGTTTCTTTGGGTGGTTCTGGAAATATAACGAATGAAGGCACAATTAATAGTAGCGATTTATCAATTTCTTTGGGCGGTTCTGGAAACATTACTTTAAATGTTGACGCTCATGAAGTGAGCTCAAAAATTGGCGGTTCTGGAAACATAGAGTTATCAGGAGCTTCAAATGAGTTGAACTGTGCTCTTGCGGGTTCTGGCAGCATTGAAGCATATAAATTAAGTACAAGTACTTTAAACGCTAATATTGCCGGTTCTGGTAGCATTAAAATTACTGTAACAAATAAAATAAAAGCCAAAGTAGTAGGTTCTGGAAGTATTTATTACAGAGGAAACCCTAAATATACAGATATAAAGTCTGTTGGTTCTGGAGATATAATTGATAAAAATTAAAAAATGAGCCCCCTATAAATCTTTAGAAAAGAAAGTCTTGGAAATGTGAATGATGCTGGCAAGTGCGTTAAAACAGAAAAAAGTCTAAAGATGAGTTTTTATTAGTAAACTTTTTTCATGATTCCTGACTCCGGTCTCCAAATAATCTACAAGTTATCAAACAATCCATCGTTATTTTCTAAAATTCATTTATCTCTTACCTTACATAAAATGTCTTGGCCCTTGTCTATTAATTCTTAATTCTTGATTCTAATGTCTTGTCTCTCTTTTTTAAAAAATTAATAATTTCGATACTGACTCGTTTCTTCAAAAACATGTTCTAAAATACGCTGCTCTTTCTCATCAAAAACTAAATTTCTTCGCTTCATAACGACACTTGCAACTTCAAAAACTTTATTGGTCTTATATTCTGTAAAACCAGATGCCCCACCCCAACTAAAGGATGGTATAAAGTTTCTTGGAAATCCGCTTCCATAAATATTGGCAGAAACTCCTACAACAGTTCCTGTATTAAACATAGTGTTGATGCCACATTTTGAATGATCTCCCATCATTAAACCACAAAAATGCAATCCTGTTTTTGCAAAACGCCCTGTTTCATAATCCCATAATTTGACTTCAGCATAATTATTTTTTAGGTTTGAGTTGTTCGTACCTGCCCCTAAATTACACCATTCTCCCAATACAGAATTCCCTAAAAAGCCTTCATGCCCTTTGCTAGAGTAGCCCATTAAAACCGAATTATTTACTTCACCTCCTACTTTACAATAAGGACCTAAAGTAGTAGCTCCGTATATTTTTGCTCCCATTTTTAACAGAGCGTTATCACACATAGCAAAAGGACCTCTAACAGCGCTGTTCTCCATAACCAATGCATCTTTACCAATATAAATGGGTCCATCTGTTGCATTTAAAATAGCAAAAATTACTTTAGCGCCTTCTTCTATAAAAATATTTTCTTTATTCATATATTGCACACCTAAAGGGATTGGTTCTGAGGTCCTACCTTCTGTAAGCAAGTCAAAATCTTGCTGAATCGCTTGGCCATTTAAGGCAAAAATATCCCAAGTATTTTTTATTTGAATAATTTCTTCATCAAACTCAATCTGTTTGTATTCATCAAAATTCACTTCTTCTTGTGAATCTGATGTAAAAAAAGCAAGAACATCATCACCTTTAAAAATAGCTTCATTTTTAGATAAATTTTTCACTTTTTCTACCAAATTTTTCGTGGGACAAAAGGAGGCGTTTATCAATATATTTTCTTCCAACTCAACCATTGGATATTTCTCTTCTAAATATTCTTCTGTAATTGTTGTTGTGGTTAAACTTAAATATTTTTCCCATTTTTCTCTAATGGTTAAAATACCCACTCTTAAATCTGCCACCGGTTTTGTATAGGTAAAAGGTAATAACGAATTTCTAACATCGCCATCAAAAAGAATATAATTCATAAAAAAGCTTTTTGCAAATATAAATCTTTGCCATTTTTAAAAGGTATTTTTTTTTAGAAAAATCCAATTAAAAAAAACAAAGATTTATTGTTAGACAGAAAACAAAGTTCGACCCCTAATTTAAGATGTATTCTGCTTAAATTTTCACAAAACGTTTTGTAGTTGAATTCGTACCATCCAAAGATGAAATTCTTACCATATAAACGCCCTTGTTTAAATTTGAAACCATTAAAGAAGCATCCTTTTTTGAGATTTGTTTCGTTAATACCTCTTTACCCAATAAATTAAAAACTTGAACATTTAACTTTTCAATATTTTGAATTTTAAAATCGATCGTAAGATTAGCATCTGTTGGATTTGGATACAAATTGATTGTTCCCAAAGCATTAAAAGAAGGAATGCTTAAAGTTCCATCAGCAACTACGGTAATTGTTCCAAACATATTTCCTGCATGAGGAGAACAAATATAATCATTCGTTCCTACAAGTGTAAATGTGTGTGAAAAAGTTCCTCCATTACCAAAAAATTGGCTTTCAAAACTTTCAGTCGCTGTTGCGTTACTCTTTACATTATGGTTTCCTCCAGAATACCAATTCCAAGTTACGGTATCACCAACTTCTATAGTTCTGCTAGCGTTCGCATTTCCTGATGCTGATGGAGTAGAGTTAAAACTCCAATCAATAGTAATAGTCCCGGTCTGCGCTGCTATGCATATAGAGAACATTAAAAGAAAAATAAAAGGTAATTTTTTAATCATAACTTAAGGTTTTTAATTGTTTTGTTATTTGTCGTAATTTTTTTAAATAAATTTCAAACATTCTCTTCAATATAATAAAATTCATTCTTAATCACAAATCAAAAATAATAATTTTAAGAATATTTTGCAATAAAAACTAGCTAAAAGTAAAATTTGCTTTTGAGAAGGGATATTTTACTTAAAATTTTTATTTTTAATAGTTAAAAATGTTTTGAAAAAAAGATTTGTATTTTTGAGGCATGTCAAAAACAGCAAAAGAATTTAAACACATTATTGAATCTCAAGTAACAATTACGCAATTAATGTTACCCTCACACTCTAACTTTAGCGGTAAAATACATGGCGGTCATATTTTAAACTTGATGGATCAAATTGCCTTTGCCTGTGCTTCTAAACATTCAGGAAATTATTGTGTAACAGCTTCTGTAAACAAAGTAGATTTTCTAAATCCTATAGAAGTAGGTGAATTAGTTACTTTAAAAGCTTCTATTAACTTTACAGGAAGAACTTCTATGGTGGTTGGTTTGAACGTTATTTCAGAAAATATTAGAACGGGTGCAACAAAACATTGCAACTCTTCTTACTTTACCATGGTCGCCAAAGATGAAAATGGAAAAAGCACTCCAATTCCAGGAATTATTTTAAATACAAAACAAGAAATAAGACGTTTTGCTAGAAGTATAACAAGACAGCAAGAAGGCCGATATAGAAGCTCTCGTTTTCACAGTAAAATTTTTAAGGTTGATGACTATTTGCATCTTTTTGAAAGCAGTAATTCTAAAATTGAACTGATAGAAAAATAGCGTTTTTACTTTTGATGTTTTAATCATAAAAAAATCGCTTGGTAAAGTTATGTATTTGAGGTATCTAAAAGTTATAAGACGACAAAAAAAAGCTATTAAAGAGGAGTTTATTGAAAAATTTTTAAGCATCTCCTTGGTGTCTCATCTTTTAATCAAAATACGACAACGTTTAATCATTTAGTGTTGTCTGGTGCACTAAACTTATGCATGATAAATCACTTTCAGATGCCATTGTAAAGCACTACACCAATAATAACAAATCATGGGATACAGCTCTAAAAGAGTATACTTGAAACTTTATTGGCCCTTATTTATTGAAATTTGATCACATCCCACAAAGAAACCAATCAAGCAGTGTTGGCTATTTAAATAGCCAAGCGTTTTATACTACTGATATTTCTAGTATTGATCTAAAACCTAAAACGTTGCAAAATTATAGAAAAGACTTTTTTATTATAAAAATGCTTTCCGACAATAGCTATCTAATTACCAAGGCCAAGTGGGAGCATACAAAGATGTATTAAAACAAATAAAAACGCTCGTGCAACTTATAGAAAATAAAAAAATAACAAGAGGCGAATAATCAAAAAAAACTCAATTTTAAACACTAATAAAAATAGTAACAAGTTTACTCGCTAAATTTATACTGAAAGTTTCTTATACATAAACACAGAATTAATTTTAGACAAAATGTTAGTAAAACATACTAATTCTAATACTCTAAACCAATAATTGCTCTAACCTCATCTAAAGTTGCTATCAAGTTTTCTGAAAACTCAAAAGTCATCACATCACTTTGTTTTTTACCCTCTCTAATAAGTTGACTAAAATGTTCAGCCTCGAAACTGTAACCAATAGTTGTTGTTTTTACATCGATAACTTCCTCTTTGTTACCTGTAGTAATTGATATCTTAGAGGATTCATGAAAACGAGTATGCAATTTTACCACAGCATCCTGAAAGGTAAAAATTGCTTCTGTTGGTGTTTCTTCTAGTAAAGTACTCTTTAAATGCGCTTTTGCAGCGTTATATTCAAAAATCATTGAGCAACTTGAATCCGCTCCGTTTTCAAAAAAAGTAGCTTTTGCTCCAATATTAGCTGGTTTCCCTAATGTCGATAGCGCTGCAAAAATTGGATAAATTCCGATATCTAATAAGCTACCGCCACCAACTTCTTTTTTAAACAATCTACTATCAGTGTTGTAAAGCGTGTGAAAACCAAAATCGGCTTCTAGTTTTTTTAATTTTCCGTATTTTTCGCTTTTAACAATATCTAAAACCACGCTAAAATGAGGCAAAAAATACGTCCACAAGGCTTCCATTAATAACGTATCATTTTCTTTTGCAACAGCAATCATTTCTGCTACTTCTTGTGCATTCATTGCAAAAGGTTTCTCGCATAAAACTGCTTTTTTATTTTGCAAACAAAGTATGGAATGTTCTTTATGAAAACTGTGAGGTGTTGCTATATAAATTGCATCCACTTCAGGGTCTTTTGCCAATGCTTCATAAGAATTATACGCTTTTTTTACATTGAATTTTTGTCCAAATTCATTTGCATTCTCCTGACTTCTAGAGGCTACTGCTACTAATTCTGTGTTTTCCACCGTTGCTAAATCCGAGGCAAATTTATTGGCTATTTTTCCGAGACCAATAATTCCCCATTTAATTGTTTTATTTTTCATGTAGAATTGTTTTATCAATATTAAAAAAACCTAAAAATAAAAATAGAATTATTAAAGAAACCACGTGCGTAATATTTAAGGAAACCTCATTTAAAATATCATAAGAAATTTTAAAAATCGATAAAAAAGTAATCATTAAAGTGATTTTACTCTGCTTATTGATCGCTTTAAAAACAAATAGCAAAGAGAAGAACGATACCAAAATACAGCCAATAAAATTCAACCATAAATAACTTATAATTGGATCTAGACCTTGAGATTCTAAACTATAAATTCCAAAGTAAAAAATTGAACAAATTAATACTTGTGTAATTAAAGCTGCTTTAAAAACAGCATTC
>TARA_B110000238_G_scaffold180243_1_pt1 | contig 10351 bp, 10 predicted proteins | sample TARA_B110000238 | Tara Oceans TARA_B110000238 (sample SAMEA4397569) | marine metagenome | biome: Polar Biome; feature: [SRF] surface water layer (ENVO:00010504); material: water (ENVO:00002006), including particulate matter (ENVO:01000060) such as... | depth 5 m | reverse complement strand
AGATTAAAAAAACCAATTGGTTTTATGCTTTTATTTTGGCCCTGTGCGTGGGGCTTAACACTTGCCTATGACATTTCAGATAATCTTAATAACTACTTTTTTTATCTAACTTTGTTTTTTTTAGGTTCAGTTTTAATGAGGTCGGCTGGCTGCATAGTTAATGATATATTAGATAAAGAATTAGATAAAAAGGTTTTTAGAACAAAAAATAGACCCATAGCTTCAGGAAAAATATCTATAAAGCTTGGATTGGTATACGCTGTATTCCTGTGTTTTTTTTCGCTATTAGTTTTGCTAAATTTTAATAATTTTACCATTATCTTAGCTTTAGGATCTATGCCTTTGGCTTTTAGTTACCCTTTAATGAAAAGGTATACATATTGGCCTCAACTATTTTTGGGGATTACTTTTAATTATGGTCTAATTCTTGGATGGACTTCTATTCATAGTGAATTAACAAATATTCCTATAATTCTTTATTTTGGCGCCATATTTTGGACACTAGGATACGACACTATTTATGGGTTCCAGGATATAAAAGATGATGAATTAATAGGTGTAAAATCAACTTCCATAAAATTTAAAAAAAATCCAAAAATATTTATAATGTCATGTTACTTAATTTTCATATCAACACTTATAACTGTTGGTATTTTTATGAATTTTAAATACCTTTTTTTTATTTTTTTATTATTACCAACACTCTATATATATTTTCTTCAAATAAAAAAATTTAGGATTGAAAACCCCATGAATTGCCTGGAAATATTTAAAAAAAATAATTTTTTAGGATTTTTAATTTTTGCTAATATTTTAATAGGGAAAATATTTTAATGACCAGCAATATTTCTATTATCAAAAGATTATATAAAGACTATACAATCAAACATTTAAAAAAAATAATTATAGCCATTATTTTTTCTTTTTTTGTTGCTGCTAGCACCTCTGGTATTGCTTATTTATTAGATCCAGCTATTGAAAAAATCTTTATAGAAAAAGATAGAAGTTTAAAATATATAATACCAGCATTAATTATTTTAGCATTCACGACAAAGGGTGTGTCGCTTTATATAGCAAAAGTATTAATGATTAATGTTTCTCAAGAACTTAAAGCTGATGTACAGAAAGATATGATTAAATCTTTAATTGCATCTGACACAAAATTTATTGACAGTGCTCACACAGGAAAGTTTATTTCTAACCTTACTATGGATGTAAATATGCTAGTTAACTTAATTAGTACTGCTCTTTTAAATGTATTTAAAGATACATTGAGTTTAATTGGTTTACTTTCAGTAATGTTTTTTCAGAATTGGAAGTTATCATTGGTAGCAATAATAATGATTCCCCTAGCAACTTACTTGGCTAGATCATTAGGGAAAAGAATGAATAAGGCTTCAGTTCAAGCAATGGATAAATCGAGTTTATTCACTACTAGATTGGTTGAAATTTTTAAAAATCACAAGTTAATAAAAATTTTTCAAAGAGAGGATCATGAAAATAAAAGATCCACTAAAGATATTGATGAGCTAAAAAGTAAGATTATAAAAATGACAATTATATTTAATCGAAATACACCTGTCATGGAAACTTTAACTGGAATAATGATAGCTGCACTTCTTTTTTATTCTGGAATTTTAATTGAGAATGGTGAACTGCAAGTTAATAATTTTTTTTCTTTTTTGGCTGCGATGATGTTGGCTTATCAACCAGTTAGGTCACTTGCTGGTCTTAATATTGCAATTAACCAAGGTGTTACTGCCGCAAAAAGAGTTTTACCAGTTATCGACCTTGTTAATGAAGTTAAAGATGATAAAAAATTTTCTGATATAATTATTAAAGAGGGAAATATTTTATTCAAGGATGTTGACTTTAAGTATGGAGATTTAGAAAAAAAAGTCCTTAAATCTGCCAATCTAGATATAAAAGGTGGAAAAATGACAGCCTTAGTCGGTTTAAGTGGTGCTGGCAAATCAACAATACTAAATCTAATACCTAGATTTTATGATCCTAGTTCTGGAGGAATATTTATAGATAATCAATCAATACACGGTGTAAATATTAATTCTTTGAGAAAAAGTATTTCACTGGTTAGTCAAGAAACAACTTTATTTGACGATACTGTTAAAAGTAATATCGCATACGCAAAACTTGATGCATCAGATAAAGAAATTATGTTAGCAGCAAAAAATTCACATGCTGATGAATTTATACAAAAATTACCGAATGGTTATGAAACAATTATTGGAGAAAATGGCGTTAGGTTGTCAGGAGGTGAAAAACAAAGATTGTCAATCGCAAGGGCTATGCTTAAAAAAAGTTCTATTATACTGTTAGATGAAGCAACCTCTTCTTTGGACTCGGACACTGAGGAAAAAATACAAAATGCAATAAACTTATTAACAAAGAATAAAACAACAGTTGTAATTGCTCATAGACTTTCAACAATACTTAACGCAAATATGATTTATGTTATCAAAGAAGGTGAAATTATTACAAACGGAACACATGAAAGTCTTCTTACAAAATCTAAAATATATAAAAATTTTTATGAAAAACAGTTAAAGAAAAGTTGATGTTATCAGTTTACAGATTCTTAATAAATCTTATTATAATCTTTTCGCCATTGATAATTTTGATACGTTTAATTAAGAAAAAAGAGCATTTCACAAGATTTAAAGAAAAATTTACAATTTTTTCTAAAAAAAAAATACAGGGAAACCTTGTGTGGCTTCATGGTGCAAGTGTTGGTGAACTAATGAGCGTTGTGCCTCTTATTGAAAAATTAGAAGAAGATAAAAGTATAAAACAAATTTTAGTAACTACCTCAACATTAAGTTCAGCGAAAATATTTACTAGATTTAAATTTATAAAAACAGTTCATCAGTTTTTTCCTGTTGACAGCAACTATCTAAGTAAAAAATTTTTAAATTATTGGAAACCAAATTTAGCAATTTTTATTGATTCAGAAATTTGGCCAAACATGCTCACTAATTTAAAGAAAAAATCTATTTATCATATATTACTAAATGCTAGAATCACTAAAAAGTCTTTTAAGAGATGGAGAGTTTTAGGAGAATTTTCTAAAAATTTATTTAAAGGTTTTGATTATACTTATCCACAAAATGAAGAAACCAAAAAATATTTGAAGTATTTTGATGTAAAAAAAATAAAAAAACTTGGTAATTTAAAATTTTCTGAGGGTATTCTTGATTCAAATGAGTCGGTTAGCTTAAGCTTTAAAAAATTTTTAAATAATAAAAAATATTGGTGTGCAGCAAGTACACATGAAGGCGAAGAGCTTATTGCTGCCAACGTACATCTGAATATTCAAAAAAAATTAAAAAATTTAGTTTCGATCATAATACCAAGGAATATCCAAAGAACTCAAAAAATAGTTAATATGTTTTCAGAACTAGGTTTAAAGACACACCTCCATAGCTCAAATAAAAAAATACCAAAAGATGTACAAATTTATATTGTAGATACTTACGGAGAAGCAAAAACTTTTTTTAAAATTTGTAAAATCGTATTTCTTGGGAAATCATTAGCCGCACAAGGTGGACAAAATCCTTTAGAACCAGCACGCTATAACTGTAATATAATTCATGGACCAGAAGTTTCAAACTTCTATGAAATCTATAATCTGCTAGGTAAAAATAAAATATCTTTTAAAGTAAGTAATCAAAATCAATTAATAAAAAAAATTAAAGAATTATTAAAAAAAGATATAAGATCAAAGAATATGGGTAGTAAAATCAATATAATAGGGGAAAAAATTCTTAAGAAAACATTGATTGAATTAAAAAAATTTATTTAATAATGAAAATAAGTAAACCTAAATTTTGGGACTCAAAAAAACCAAGTTATTTATCCTACTTATTGCTACCGTTCACTTTGCCTTTAATACTGAACAACTATTTTTTAGGTTCCAAAAAAAATAAAAAAAATAAAAATATCAAAACAATTTGCTTGGGCAATATTTATGTCGGAGGTACAGGTAAAACACCATTAACAATAAAACTAAATCAAATTTTGCAAAAATTAAATTTTAAAACGGCTACTATTAAAAAATTCTATAAAGACCAGGTTGATGAACAAAGACTACTTGCAAACAAATCAAACTTGTACTGTAAAAAAAAAAGAGTTGAAGCCCTCAATGAAGCAATAGAAGACAATATTGACGTTGCAATATTTGATGATGGGTTACAAGATGATCTTTTAAACTACGATCTTAGTTTTGTTTGTTTTAACAACATTAATTGGATTGGTAATAGTTTTTTAATGCCTTCAGGGCCACTCAGAGAGAGATTAAAAAGTATTTTGAAATATGATGCAGTATTCTTAAATGGTAATGAAGAAAATAACACAGATATTAAAGACTCAATACAAAAAATAAGCAAAACTATTAAAATTTTTGAAACTTATTATAAACCCAATAATATTCACAAGCTTAATATTGAAGATAATTATCTAATTTTTTCTGGTATTGGCAACCCAATCAGCTTTAAAAAAACTTTATTAAAATATAAATTCAAAATAATTAAAGAAATTGAATTCCCTGATCACTATCAATATACAAATAAAGATATAGAAAAAATAAAATCCACAGCTTTTGCTTTAGATGCAAAGATTATAACTACAGAAAAAGATTTTGTGAAGATTTCACAAAAAAATTTAGAAAATATTAATTTTTTAGAAATTGACCTTGTTATAAAAAAACAGGATGAATTAATTTCCTTTATTAAATCAAAAATATGAACTCTATAAAATATTTCATTCAATTTTTTATTATTTTAATTTTTTTTATGATATTTAAGATCTTAGGGTTAAAGACGGCATCAAATTTTTCAAGTCAAATCTTAAAGAAAATTGGCCCTCTTTTTAGATCAAAAAAGTTAATAGAACAAAATATTCTTAAAGCATTCCCAAACATTAATGAAGGTGATCTAAAAAAGATTTGTAACAATATGTGGGGTAATTATGGACGTATATTGTCAGAGTATGTTTTTCTAAAAAATTTTAGAAAATCTGATTCTAAAAGTAATTTAGAAATTGTTGGACAAAATTTTTTAGAAAAAATTAAGAATGAAGGTAAACCTGTAATTTTCATTTCAGGACACTTTAATAATTTTGAACTAATGGCTATGCATATTGAAAAATCTGGTGTTAAATTAGCTGCTATTTACAGACCATTAAATAATAAATTTTTAAATTTTATAATGGAAAAAACCAGAAAAGAAAATATTTGTAAAAATCAAATTAAAAAAGGAATTGCTGGTACTAGACAATTACTTTCATTTTTTAAAAAAAATCATTCTATTGCTTTAATGGTTGACCAGAGAGTGTCTCAAGGTATCAAGTCTAATTTTTTTGAACATAAAGCTTACACCACAACCATACCTGCTCAATTTGCAAAAAAATTTAATTGTGAAATTGTACCAATTTACATTGAAAGAATTAATAAAATCAATTTTAAATTAACGATCAACAAACCCATCCTTTACCCAAATAATAAATCGATTGAAGATATAACTCTTAATTTAAATCAAATTATTGAAAAGATGATTTTAAAAAATCCAGACCAATGGATATGGTCTCATAATAGATGGAAATAAATCTATTTTTTATCCTCAATTTCTCTTTTTAAAAAAGCTTCTTTATATGAATAGTAAGCTTCCTGCAGGTCCACATTCCAGTAGTTTAGTTCTTCTAGTCTTATGGGTTTCCCAGAAATAGCACACATAACATGATCTCCATTTTCAATAATTTGAAAATTGTTCGCTAAATATTTTATTTTTGCTAATTTTTTATTCATTTATAGTTTATATACTATTACATGAAAGTTGGAATAATAGGAAGCGGAGGTCGTGAACATGCTTTATGTCATGCTTTAATAAAATCCAATAAAGTTAAGGATTTATATTGTTTTCCTGGAAATGCAGGTACGGACAAAATAGCAAAAAATGTTGATATAGATTTTGACAATTTTAATAAACTTAAAGAATTCATCCTCCTAGAAAAAATAGACTTAATAGTGGTTGGTCCTGAAAAACCACTTGTTGATGGGATTGTAGATTTTTTAGAAAAAAATAAGATTAAAGTATTTGGACCGAATCAAATAGCCGCACAACTAGAGGGCTCTAAAATCTTTACAAAAAATCTTTGTAAAAAATATAGAATTCCGACTGCAAAATTTGGAATTTTTCTCAATAAAAAAGATGCAAATATATATATAAAAAATTCTAACTATCCTTTGGTTATAAAAGCTGATGGTTTGGCCTCTGGAAAAGGTGTTTACATTTGTGAGCAAATGAATGAGGCAATGATAGCAATAAATGAAATATTTGATGGAAAATTTGGCGTAGCCAAGACATTGCTTGTAGAGGAATTTCTTGAAGGGGAAGAAATGAGTTACTTCATAATAAGTGATGGTAAATCCATAAAAAACTTTGGTACAGCTCAAGATCATAAAAGGGTTCTCGAGGGTGATCTTGGGAAAAACACCGGTGGCATGGGTGCTTACTCTCCCTCAAGATTAATTAATGATAAATTAGAACAAAAAATACTAGATAAAATAATTAAACCTACCCTAAAAGGTCTTGAAGAACTTGGCACTGTATATAAGGGTTTTTTATATGCTGGTTTAATGATTGTTGATAACGAGCCTTATTTAATTGAATATAATGTTAGAATGGGAGATCCAGAATGCCAAACAATTTTACCTAAACTTAATTGCGATTTATTAGATATATTTTTATCATGCTGTGATGAATCATTAAATAAAATAAAAATAAAGTGGCATAACAAAAAAAGTTTGTGTGTGGTTTTGTGTTCTAAAGGATATCCAGGAGAATTTAAAAAGAATATATCTATAAAAAATATAGATAGTATTAAACTTAATGCCAATGAATATTGTTATCATGCGGGAACTAAAATAACAAAAAATGAAGTTTACTCGACAGGTGGCAGAGTATTAAATTTTGTTTGCCTATCTGAAAGTTTTAAAGAAAGTAGAAGTAAAATATTCCAGACATTAAAATTATTAAATTGGGATGGTGGATTTTTTCGTAAAGATATTGGATATAAGGTTATTGATGGATGAGAATAATATCAGGCAGCTTTAAAGGTAAAAAAATTTACGAACCTAAAAATAAATCTACTAGACCTCTTAAAGACCTAACCAAGGAATCATTATTTAATATAATTCAACATTCTAATAAATTTAGTGTACAAATAAAAAATTCAAAAATTTTAGATTTGTTTTCAGGTGTGGGGTCATTTGGATTGGAATGCTTGTCCAGAGATGCTTTGCATGTAACATTTATTGAAAATTACAAAGAAGTATTACCTGTTTTAAAAAAAAATATTGTATCACTCAATTATTTGAAAAAATCTAAAATAATTGAGAAGGATATATTCAAACACTTAGATTTTAATATCTTAAATAGTAAGTTTGATATTATATTCATCGACCCGCCATATAAAGAAAAGACTCTTTCTGAATTATTGACAAAAATATCTCAAGCAAAAATATTAAATAAAGAAGGTATAATAATTATCCACAGACATAAAAATGAAAAAGATGAATTTCAAAAATCTTTTAGTATTTTGGAAGAAAAACAATATGGGATATCAAAAATTATTTTTGGAAATTTTGTTTAAATCAAAATTTTTTTAGTTGCTTCTTTTATTAATTCAACTGAAGGTTGATCATAAGGATTAACATTTAAGGCTCTACCAAGTAATATTGTTTCTAGAATAAAAAAACAAAATAATTCACCAAGAGATTTTTCATCTTTTTTTAAAACTTCAAAACTTCTGAATGGTATTTTATTTTTTAAAAAAACATTCTCTGTTGCAACTTTTTGAGAAAATCTTATTTTTTCTAATGTTTTATTTTTTAAATAATTATGTGATTTAGCGATGCTATTACCATTTATTTTTATAGTATTATTTTCTTTTACATAAAAAAATGTAAAAAAATTATTTTTAGGTCCATCTAGATACAATTGCATCAGGCTATGATTATCTTTAGGCATTGATGAAATAACTGGCAATATTCCCTTCCCTTTTTTTCCTAAACTTTCTGCTATTAGTTGCTGATACCACTTAAATAAATTATCAGCAGAATCATCATAATTCAAAATTATTGAGTTTAATTTTTTATTTTTTATAAAAAAAAGTGTACTGCTGACATTTAAAATTAATGAATTAATAAAATTTTTATTTTTTATTAAATTATTTAATTGTTTAAATTTACTTTCATTTAGACCCATTAACTCTGCAGGCAACATACCTACTTCAGATAATACAGAATATCTTCCACCTATATAATTATTGTGATCAATAATTTCTGCTTTAATTTTTAATGCTAAAGCTCGCAAGAAACTATTTTTTGCTTCTGTTATAAATATATTTTTTTGTCTTTTTTTTATTAAAATATTTGCATTTACTATTGTCTCAAGGGTATTGCCAGACTTTGAAACTATAATATTTGTACTTTTTTGATTATCTTTTAAGTTTGATCCTAAGTTTCCATGAAAAATAATTTTTTTCTTAATTTTATGCTTCAAGAAATCGTGGATCGCATGTGTGCCAAGGACAGAACCGCCCATACCAATAATCTTTAAAACTTTTTCTTTTAAATTATCTTTGATTAATTTTTTATTATATTGATACTTGTAGTTTGGTTTTAGAGATTTTATTATCTCATTGTTTTCATTTAATAAATTATCTAAGTCTTTTTTAATTTTTATATTATTTAATTTAAGATTAAAATTTTTAAACCTAATATCTTTAGATAACATTAATTACTATTTAATATTTTTGAAAGAGATTTTTCTAATTCACTATTTTTTTTTGTAATTATTTTCTTTTTATCTTTAGGTTTACTTAAAACACCTGAAAAATCTATATCTTTATTTTTATCACTATCTTCAATTATTGCTTTTTCTGGTTTTGGTAAATCATTAAAATTAGGTGGTAGAACTAATGGATTTTTTTTTTGTACTAAAAATTCATCTGAATTTTCTTTTTTAGTTCCGGATAAAGTTTTTTTTACAGATTCGCATCCCGTTATAACTGAAAATGATAGTGCGATAATTATTATTTTTTTACTCAAATTCATTGTTTTTTTTATAAAAAAATAATTCATCCAAAATAAGGCAAAATACCCCTATTGTAATAAATACATCAGCTACATTAAAAATAAACCAATGAAAGCCATTAATATGGAGGTCTATAAAGTCTGGTACTGCAGAATAATAAATTCTATCAAAAAGATTCCCAAAGGCTCCTCCTAATATTAAAATTAAAGAATATCTTTTGATTCCTTCTGACTTTATAATCATGACGATGAGTGCAATACTTATTATAAGAATAATTGAACTTATTAAATTGTAAATAAGATTTTCTTCAAATGAAAATAATCCAAACGCAATTCCCTTGTTCCATATAAGATAAAAATTTAAATATGAATTTATATAAATATCAACTGTATTTTCTAATTTCGCTACCTTAAGAATATAAATCTTAGATAATCTGTCAGCTAAAAAAATAGCAAAAACAATTATAAAGTTTAGTGTAATTTTTTTTAAATCTACTTTTATCATCAATACTCTTTTTAAATTGGGTGTCTCTTACATCCATTTTTATTAATTTTCCAACACACCGAACACTTTTCTCCTTCAGCTTTTGTTGTTATGACAGTTGTTTCATCTAATTCTGTTTTTTCAATTTTTGCATCAGATGTAATGCACAATTCAGCAAAATTTGTTTTTTCTGTAATCTTAAATAACTTTTCATTTAAACTAATAGTTAAATTTGCCTCAAGGCTTGATCCAATTTCTTTACTTGCTCTTTTAGCTTCAATGCTAATATTACTAATATCCCTAATTTTTTTTAACTCTACCCATTTTATATTTAATTTTTCATTTTCAAATGACCTCGGAAACTCAATAAATTTTTCTAGATGAATGCTTTTTTTATCTTTATTTATTAATGTAAAAATTTCTTCTGTCGTGAAAGAAAGAATTGGTGCAAACCACTTAATCAAAGATTCTAAAATTATATTTAATACAATAATACAGTTTTTTCTTTTTTCTGAATCTTTTGGATCACAATATAATGTATCCTTTCTAATATCAAAATAAAATGCCGATAAATCTACTGTGCAAAAATTTAAGAGTTCTTTGTATAGATTATGAAAATCGTATGACTTGAAATAATTTATAAAATTTTTATTTATATTAAAAACTCTGTGGAGCATATATTGTTCTAATTCTGGTAATTGATTTAAGTTCAGTTTTTCAATATCAATTTTCTTAAAATCATCATTTAAGTTTCCAAG
>TARA_B110000238_G_scaffold95525_1_pt1 | contig 10359 bp, 7 predicted proteins | sample TARA_B110000238 | Tara Oceans TARA_B110000238 (sample SAMEA4397569) | marine metagenome | biome: Polar Biome; feature: [SRF] surface water layer (ENVO:00010504); material: water (ENVO:00002006), including particulate matter (ENVO:01000060) such as... | depth 5 m | reverse complement strand
CAAATAGTATTCTAGCTAAAAATTATTACAAAATTGTGGAAGAATCAATTTTAAAAGAAAAAAAATATAATTTTAATACTTTAAAACCTTTGTTTATTATGGCTTTTGTTATTATGAGTAGTGAGGGTGCTATTGAGCATTGGAGTTGTATATATATGAAAGAAGTAGTTGGCGTTATGAATCAAAACCGAATAGGGCTTGGCTTTATCTTTTTCTCTATTATAATGACGTTCGGTAGGTTTTTTGCTGATAAAATTAGTGCGGAAATTGGTTCTCTAAAAATAATTTTTTATGGCTGTATTTTTGCAGGTATTGGGTATGCTTGCATTCTTATAAGTGTTTTTGAAGTTACTTTAATAGAAGCTGCGAAAAGGGTAGGGATAATCTAGTTTTTGAAGCTACTACGCACAGCATTCAGACAAGGAGAATGGGTTTTAATTCCACCTTAAAATGGTGCTCCAATAAATGAAAAGGTCAACATCGAAGTTGGTAATTCAAAAGAATTCCAATTCTATAATTTAAAAAATAATTTAGGCCAACAAAATAATTTAGCAACATCTAGCCCAGAAAAATTAAATGATTTTAGCCTTTTGAGGCGATTAGAGGTAAAGAGTATTCTAATATAGAACAACTTGAATTAAAATAGTATTTGTAAAGTCACCAAGGCAGAATCATACTTTCGAATTCAATATTTTGAGTAAATAATATTAATTCCAAATAAATCAAGATTCAAATTGTTCACTATCAATATTTGAGCATCGTCTACGAAGAGTCGCTTTTGAAGGGATACCATTTGTAATTCTAAAAGTTTCCTTAAAAAAAGTTGTTTTGATTTAGCAAACACAATCATTTGCTCCCAAGTTTTTGCTCATAAATGAACCTAGTTATTCCGACAAGAAGAAGGTTTGCTGAATTGTGAAGATGGCTTCTATAATATTCTATTTTTTTAAAAAAATCTTTTAAGTATTTGATATTTTAATTTAGTTAAATTTCCTATTATTAATATAATATGTTTATTGTTAGTAGTATAAATTAGATGAAAATCAGGTGAATAGGTAGTTTATGTGAGGAAAAAGTATGATTCTGCCCTTATATACAGGAGGAAGAAAGTTCTTACGTATTAATGAGTTTTCTTTAAAAAAATAATATTTTAAGGACGATTATAGAATTTGGTTTAGGCAATTATATTGTATGAGCGATCATCTTAGTTTTAATTTATCTAATCACAATGTTAAACGAATATATAGAACATCATTTTAAATGAGAGAATGATACTAGTGATTTCATTTTTGAGTAATTCATTCAGGTTTCAGGAACCTGACTGCAGTCAGCCGTGAAACTTATGAACTTCAAGTTCAAAATAGTTTAGCGGAATTTATTGAGCTTAATCTTTTACAGAGGGACAACTTCTCGAAAATTATAAATATAGAAGGTGCTTTTTATTTCTGTTTTTTTTTAACTACGTTTCGCGTATCCAAGCTAATAGTATCAATTATGAAAGCCTGTCCGAAATGTTAATCTGTGTCAAAACACAAATTAAAAAGAAAGCTATATGTAAAAGTAATTTCAGGGTCAAGAGCATATTCATGCGATAAATGGAACACTTATTGTTCACGGTTTTCAGATATCAACAGAGGTCCTAAAATTTTTAACAAAAAAAGCCTCACATAATTTATGTGAGGCTTTTATTCATTAGATAATTAAGTTACTTAAATAATCTAAAAATATCATTTCCATTTGCAAAAAGTAGCAATGCGATTAAAAGAATAAATCCTACAACTTGTGCATATTCTAAAAATCTGTCCCCTGGCTTTTTTCCTGTAATCATTTCCCAAAGTGTAAATACTACGTGACCTCCGTCAAGTGCAGGAATAGGTAATAAGTTCATAAACCCTAACATAATAGATAAAAAGGCTGTTATGTTCCAAAAAGATTCTGCGCTCCATTCATCAGGGAAAATACTTCCAATAGAAATAAAACCACCCAGACCTTTGTAAGCTCCGGTATTTGGATTGAAAATCTTTTTTAATTGCTTAACGTAATCTTTTAAGGTTTTCCAAGACTTATTCCATCCTGCAGGAATCGCTTCTGCAAAGGAGTATTCTAAATCAGCTAATTTGTAATAACCTAATCTTTCTAAATCTTTGAAAGGAATCGTGGTTGAGAAAACTCCTATTTTTCCATCATCCGTAATTTGTAAATCAATTTCTTCTGTTTTTTTATCTCTCAAAACTGTTGCAGTAACTTTTTGACCTTTATATTCTAATAAAATAGCTTCTGCTTCATCATAATATTTCACAGAATTTCCGTTAATACCTGTAAGAATATCTTTTGGTTTCAACCCTGAATTTATATTCGGCGAGTCTTCGGAGATTTTACCAATCACAAAAGGATAACGTGGATATAAAATTGGACCCGCATCTTTGCCTCGATCCATTAATTGAGAAATAAAGTTGGTAGGAATTTCTTTCTCAATTATTTGTCCGTTTCTCTCTATTTGAAAGTTGTTTCCGTTGATAAATTCTAGAGATAAACCAGAGAATTTTTTTATTTTTTCACCATCTACTGTTAAGATTTTGTCGCCTGTTTGTATTCCTAAATTCAAGGCTAAAGAGTCTCTTACCCAAACACCATCTTTTACATTTTCGTTTGGTAAATAGCTTTCACCGTAACTCCACATAAGCATGATGTATATAAAGACGCCTAAAACAAAGTTTACAAAAACACCGCCTAACATAATGATTAAACGTTGCCACGCTGGTTTAGAACGAAATTCCCATGGTTTTGGGGGTAAAGCCATTTGTTCTTTGTCCATACTTTCATCGATCATTCCAGCTATTTTCACATAGCCTCCTAAAGGAATCCAGCCAATACCATAAACGGTATCGCCAATTTTTTTCTTAAAAATAGAGAATTTATAATCAAAAAATAGATAGAACTTTTCTACCTTAATTTTAAATAATTTTGCGGGTATAAAATGCCCTAATTCGTGCAAAACGATTAGAAGAGATAAACTTAAAATAAATTGTGATGCTTTTATTAATATTTCCATTCAGCGTTAAATCAGATTTTAAAAACGCACAAATGTACGTTTTTAAAGAGAGTTTAAGAAGAACTATTAAAGGTTGATTTTTATTTTAACAAAGATTTTAGAAGCATTTTGTTCTACGCTATTTTTCTATGCTTTTTTTAAGCCGTAAATTTGCATAAATATCTTAGGTCATGGATTTAAATTTTTTTAAAAAAAGTAAATCAACATTCATTTTTTTGCTGGTGTTTTCAGCAGCTGCTATTCCTGTTTATTATCAATTACTAAAAGTTGATAAAAAATTGAAAGTGTTTCATCCTGCAGATGTAAATCCGCGTTTGGTGGATGTTTCTATAAAACATATTACCAAGGATCACACAATTGCTGATTTTAAGTTGACAAACCAGAATGGAGAAGTGATTACCAATAAAAATTATGAAAATAAAATTTATGTGGCAGATTTCTTTTTTACGCGGTGCACAAATATTTGTATCGCCATGGCGTATAACATGAGCGAATTGCAAGAGTTTTACAAGAATGACCATAATATAATGTTTTTATCCCATTCTGTAACACCGACAATAGACAGTGTTGCTGTTTTAAAAGAATATTCCATAAATAAAGGAGTGAATGATAAAAAATGGAATGTAACCACTGGTGCTAAAAAACATATTTATGAATTAGCCAGAAAAAGCTACTTTGCAGTTGTAGATGAAGGTGATGGTGGTGAAGATGATTTTATTCATACAGAGCAATTTATTTTGGTTGATAAAGAAAGACGTATCCGGGGCTATTACGATGGTACAGAGCAAGAAGACATGGAAAAGTTAAAGAAAGATATGGTGCTTTTGAAAGAAGAATATACTAGGAAATAACTTGTTTAGAATTATTCTAAATGACTATATTTGCTTTCTAAACTTACATCTTTGATTACCATTGCATCTTTACATATTGGAGAAATAGGGTATATTTCTGAAGAATCTTTAGATTTTATTCCATTAAAATTATTAGAGATGGGTTGCTTGCCTGGAGCTGAAGTTCAGTTGGTGCAAATAGCGCCTTTAAAAGATCCCTTATACATTTGTGTAAATGGCAGCCATTTAGCCATACGAAAAGAAACAGCTTTACAAATTCAAATTCTAAAAAGTGAATAGTAGATGTCTAAAATTGATATAAAAGTTGCTTTAATAGGGAATCCTAACACAGGTAAAACATCCCTTTTTAATCAGCTTACTGGGTTAAATCAAAAAGTAGGAAATTATCCTGGAATTACTGTAGATAAAAAATCAGGAACTAGTAAACTGTCAGCAACACAAAATGCGATTATTACCGATTTACCAGGAACGTACAGCATCAATCCTACCTCTATAGATGAAAGTATTGTTTTAAAAACATTGCTTAAAAAAGATATTAAAGAATCTCCAGATGTAATTTTAGTAGTTGCTGATGTAGAGAATTTAAAAAGAAACTTACTTTTATTTTCTCAAATCAAAGATTTAGAAATTCCTACAGTTTTGGCTATTAACATGGTCGATCAAATGACGAAGAAAGGAATATCGATCGATTTATTACTTCTTACAAAAGAATTAAATACAGAAGTTGTACTAATAAGTGCAAGAAAAAACGAGGGAATACGAGATGTGAAAGCAGCAATAATTCGTTGTCATGTGGCTGCAAAAGCCTCTCCTTTGTGCGGAATTGACCATAAAATTGATCCAGATTATTTTAAAAAGTTAAAAGAAATTAGTCCTGATTATTCACTTTATGAATTATGGTTGATGGTTACTCAAAATGATTTTCCAGAAACTATTACTAAAGAAGAAAAAGAAAATTTATTAGCGTTTAAAAAGGATGTATCTAAACTAAAGAAATATCAACATAAAGAAACTATTTACAGGTACCAAGAAATTAATAAAATTTTAAAAAAAACCTACCTTGTTGATAAATCAAAAGCGACCGATTTAAGGGGTAGATTAGATAAAGTATTTACCCATAAAATATTTGGTTACGTATTTTTCTTTTTTATTTTACTGATAATTTTCCAATCTATTTTTGATTTAGCTTCAGTACCAATGGATTTTATTGATGGTGCTTTTGCCCAATTAGCAGATTTTGTAAAAAGCAATTTACCTAACGGAGTTCTTACAGATTTATTAACAGAGGGTGTTATTCCAGGAATAGGTGGCGTCATTATTTTTATTCCACAAATTGCCATCTTATTTTTATTTATTGCCATTTTAGAAGAGACAGGTTATATGAGTAGAGTCGTCTTTTTAATGGATAAAATTATGAGACGTTTTGGGATGAATGGAAAAAGTGTTATTCCGTTAATTTCTGGAACCGCTTGTGCAATTCCTGCAATAATGGCAACAAGGACGATTGCCAGTTGGAAAGAACGTTTGATAACTATTTTAGTGACGCCTTTTACAACATGTTCAGCACGTTTGCCTATTTATGCTATTTTGATTGCATTGATAATTCCTGATAAAAAAATCTTTGGATTTTTAAACTTACAGGGTTTAGTTTTACTTTCGCTGTATGGTTTAGGTTTTGCAACAGCAATATTGGCTGCTTATATTTTACACAAAACTTTAAAGATAAAATCGAAATCATTTTTTGTTATTGAAATGCCAAATTATAAATTGCCATCTCTTAAAAATATTTTCTTTGAAGTTGTAGAAAAAACAAAAGCTTTTGTTTTTGGAGCAGGAAAAATTATTTTAGCATTATCTATTATATTGTGGTTTTTGGCTTCAAATGGTGGTGCTGATTTTAAAAATGTTGAAAAAACCATCACTGAAAATGGAATGAATCAAAGTTTAAATGATGGGGAGCTTCAGCAAAAAATAGCATCTGCAAAATTAGAAAATTCTTATATAGGTATGATGGGAAAAGCCATAGAGCCTGCCATAAAACCTTTAGGGTATGATTGGAAAATAGGAATTGCTTTAATTACTTCTTTTGCAGCTCGTGAAGTTTTTGTTGGTACATTAGCAACGATCTATAGTGTGGAAGCTAATGACGAAAATACAACGACAATAAAACAAAAAATGGCTTCTGAAGTAAACGAAACAGGTGGTATCCTTTTTAATTTTCCTGTTGGGATGTCTTTAATGGTTTTTTACGCTTTTGCGATGCAATGTATGGCAACTTTCGCAATTGTAAAACGTGAAACAAAAAGCTGGAAATGGCCATTAATTCAACTATTTGGCATGGCCTTATTGGCATATGTAGCCTCATTTTTAACCTATCAAATTTTAAGCTAATGCAAGAAGTTATTGTTTATTTATTAGTCAGTTTAGCTGTTTTTTTCCTCGTAAAAAAATATTTGATTCCATCCAAAAAAGAGAAGAAATGTAGTTCAGATTGCGATTGCCATTAAAATTTTGATAAAATAATAGTATTTTTAGCGAAAGGTTTTTTAATTTAGAGCAGAGATAGAAAGTAGTAACAAATTTAATTTTAAACATATGAACAAAGCTGTTTTTTCAATTGCAATTTTTATAATTGCCTTGATTTCATCAACAAATACATTCGCACAAAAATTTTCTAAAGTAGATGTAAGTCCGATGGACGCCTCTTCTTATCCGGTAAATTGGAGGAATTCAGACAAACTTGTAAAAGTAGTTTACAGCAGACCTCAATTAAAAGGAAGAACTTTAGATAAGTTAGCGCCCAATGACAAAGTTTGGAGAACAGGTGCAAACGAAGCCGCAGAAATTACATTTTATAAAGACGTTACTTTTGGTGATAAAGAAGTAAAAGCAGGAACTTATACTTTATTTACGATCCCTACAGCTTCAGAATGGACGATTATTTTAAGCACGCAAAAAAATGTTTGGGGCTCTTATTTTTATGATCAAGCAGAGGATGTTGTAAGAGTTTTGGGTAAGATTTCTAAATCTAAAGAGTCGATTGAAGCTTTCTCTGTTGTTTTTGAGGGTGAAGAAGAATCTGCAACGATGCATTTAGGCTGGGGAAATACAATAGTTTCAGTTCCTGTAGAAGGATAGGATTACCAAATACTATAAAGTTTAAAAGCTTCATAAAATTAAATTTATGAAGCTTTTTTAATGAGTATTATTTCAGCTTAAACAGATTGTTTCTGTTGCCATTTCCAGGCAGATTCTAATGATTCCTCTAGACTCATTTCTGTTTTCCAGTTTAGTTCTTTGTTGGCAGTTGTGGTGTCGGCAAAAGCGGCAACGATATCACCTTCTCTTCTTCCAACAATTTTATAATTTAATTTTAAATTATTTACTTTTTCAAAAGTTGTAATAATATCTAATACAGAGCTTCCTTTTCCAGTACCAATATTAAAACACTCAAAGGCTTTTTTATTGTTCTTGTCGATAAGTCTTTTTAAGGCAGCAATATGAGCTTTAGCTAAATCTACTACGTGAATATAATCACGAATAGCCGTCCCGTCTTCTGTAGGGTAATCATCACCAAAAACAGACAACTCCTTGCGGATTCCAGCAGCAGTTTGCGTAACAAAAGGAATTAAATTTTGTGGAACACCCAATGGTAACTCCCCAATTTTTATAGAAGCATGCGCACCTATAGGATTAAAGTATCTTAACGCTATGCACTGCAAGTTATGCGCATTACTGGCGTCTTTAATAATCTCTTCTCCTATTTGTTTGGTATTTCCATAGACAGATTCCGCAGCTTTGACGGCCGCTTTTTCAGTTATTGGTAATTCATCTGCCTGACCATAAACTGTGCAGGAAGAAGAGAAAATAAAATTATCTAATTTCCGATCTCTCATTTCTTGCAAGATGTAAATTAAAGAACTTAAGTTATTTTCATAATACTCTAAAGGTTTTCCCATGCTTTCACCAACTGCTTTATAGGCAGCAAAATGAATAATTCCGTCAATTTTATGGGCGTCAAACACTGATTTTACTTCACTCTTTACACGAACATCTACTTTATGAAAAGTTGGTTTTATGCCAGTAATTTCTGTAATACTATCTAAAACAGAAATCGTCGTATTCGATAAATTATCTATAATAACTACTTCAAAACCTTCGTTTTGTAATTCTACGACTGTATGAGAGCCTATAAAGCCAAGACCTCCTGTCACTAAAATTTTTTTCATTATGGGTTGTTGTTTATGATTATTTATTTACAAAGTCTAAAATTGTTTTCGTGATGAAGTTCAATTGTTCGACATCTAATTCTGTATGCATTGGTAAAGAAATTACAGTTTTAATCAATTGATTGGTAACTGGAAAATCTTCTTCTTTATACCTTGAATCTTTATACGCTTTTTGCGCATGCAAGGAAACTGGATAGTAAATTGCATTCGGAATTTCGTTTTCTAATAAATGCTTGTGCAATTCATCTCGTTTTCCGTTCGTAATTTGTAAAGTGTATTGATGAAAAACATGGCAATCACAAACATCACAAATTTGATTGCATTGTCCCGTTTTATTTGATTTTGTAGTTGGTGTAATAATATGAGAATGATTTGCAAAAGCAGTATTGTAAAAGCGAGCAGCATTTCTACGCGCATCACAGTATGCATTTAAATTTGGTAATTTTGCTTTTAAAACTCCAGCCTGAATAGAGTCTAATCTAGAATTTACACCAACCACATCATGATAATATCTTTCATACATACCGTGGTTTACGATGCCTCTCATCGTGTGTGCAAGTTCATCATTATTTGTAAAAATTGCACCGCCATCGCCATAACAGCCTAAATTTTTAGAAGGAAAAAATGATGTTGTTCCTACATTTCCAATAGTTCCTGCTTTTTGTTGTGTACCATTTTTAAAAGTGTAATTAGCGCCAATTGCTTGGGCATTATCTTCAATTACGAATAAATTATGTTCTTTAGCAATTTCCATAACAGCATCCATATTTGCAACCTGTCCAAATAAATGAACGGGCACAATCGCTTTTGTTTTTGGCGTAATCGCTTTTTTTAGCGCATCAATATCAATGTTAAAAGTCGCAATATCAACATCTACTAAAACAGGTGTTAATTTTAAAAGCGCAATGACTTCTACCGTTGCAGCAAAAGTAAAATCTGCAGTAATTACTTCATCACCTTGTTCTAAACCCAATGCCATCATGGCTATTTGCAAAGCATCTGTTCCGTTAGCGCACGGAATTACATGTTTTACGTTTAAGTAATCTTCTAAATCTTTTTGAAAATCCTTAACTAAAGGACCGTTGATATAGGAAGATGAATTTAAAACTTCTTGTATGGAAGCATTTACGCTTGTTTTTATATGTTGATATTGACTTTGCAAGTCAACCATTTGAATTTTTCTCATAAATTATCAAATAATTAGGACTTCAAAAATACAACATAAATATTTTATCTTTGGGCTCATCAAATATTTTCAAATGAAATTTATAAAAAAAACTTTAAAAATTTTAGTACCAGTCCTTATTTTACTAATTGTTGGAGTTTGGTTGTATTCAAAAACATATCAACCTAATTATTCAGGAGAAATAACACTGAAAAATTTATCTGAAGATGTTACTATTTATTTTGATGAAATTGGTGCGCCACATATTAATGCTCAAAATCAAAATGACGCTTATACTGCTTTAGGCTATGTGCATGCGCAGGATAGATTGTGGCAAATGGAATTAATTAGAAGAATTGCTTCGGGAAGATTATCAGAAATTTTCGGAAAAGAGGTATTGGATAAAGATATTTTTTTTGCAGGATTAGGAATCGAAGAAGCAGCTGAGCAAACCATTGCTAATCTCGATAAAAACTCAGAAGCATATATTTTAACGCAAGCGTATTTAGATGGTGTAAATCAATTTATTGAAGAAGGAAAGACACCTTTAGAGTTTACTTTAGTAGGTGTAAGGAAAGAAAAATACACCATAAAAGATATCTATAATGTTTTCGGTTATATGGCTTTTAGTTTTGCAGTTGCCCATAAAACCGATCCATTACTAACCGAAATTAAAGAGAAATTAGGAGTATCTTATTTGAATGAATTATTAGGTTCAAGTAACGAGAATTTAACGATTATTAAAACGAGTATTCCTGATAAAATGAATGCAACAATTTCTAAAACAGTTGCGGCTATTATGGATGATTTACCAGTTTCTTCTCTCATAGGAAGTAACTCTTGGGTAATTGCATCAGAAAAAACAAAAAACGGAAAAGTAATTTTTGCAAACGATCCACATATTGGTTTTTCGCAACCATCAGTTTGGTACCAAAGTCATATTAAAACACCCAATTTTGAAATCTATGGATTTAATATTGCATTAATGCCATTTCCTTTATTGGGTCATAATAGTGAATATGCGTATGGATTAACAATGTTGGCAAATGATGATTTGAACTT
>TARA_B110000238_G_scaffold200777_1_pt1 | contig 10369 bp, 10 predicted proteins | sample TARA_B110000238 | Tara Oceans TARA_B110000238 (sample SAMEA4397569) | marine metagenome | biome: Polar Biome; feature: [SRF] surface water layer (ENVO:00010504); material: water (ENVO:00002006), including particulate matter (ENVO:01000060) such as... | depth 5 m | reverse complement strand
AAAATAAACAATGATTCAAATAAAAAATCTTTACAAATCATATAAAATGGGTACATCTTCTTTGCATGTTCTCAAGGGAATTGATTTGAATATTGAAGAGGGAGAACTTGTTGCCATAATGGGTTCATCAGGTTCTGGAAAATCTACCCTTTTAAACATCCTTGGAATGCTTGATGTTGCAGATAAAGGTGATTATATTTTGGACAGTGTTCCCATAAAAAATCTGAATGAGACAAAGGCTGCTAAATACAGAAACAAATTTCTAGGATTTGTATTTCAGTCTTTTAATTTGATTAATTATAAAACTGCTCTAGAGAATGTTTCTTTACCCCTATATTATCAAGGTATTAAAAGAAAAGAGCGCCAAGAGTCGGCCTTAGATTATTTAGACCGAGTAGGTTTAAAAAATTGGGCAACTCATTTGCCAAGCGAACTTTCAGGTGGACAAAAGCAACGTGTTGCTATAGCAAGGGCAATGGCTTCAAAACCTAAAGTTTTACTTGCAGATGAGCCTACAGGGGCACTAGACACTACAACATCTTATGAGGTTATGGATCTGATTCAGAAGATTAATCAAGAAGGGAAAACTATTTTAGTAGTTACTCACGAACCTGATATTGCTCAAATGTGTAAACGTATTGTTAAGCTTAAAGATGGGGTAATCATCGAAGACAAAAAAGTAAATCAAGTTTTAGCATCATCTTATGTTTAACAGAGATCGTTGGATAGAAATTTTTGAAACAATAAGTAAAAACAAACTAAGAACCTTCTTGTCTGGTTTTACTGTTGCTCTTGGAATTTTCATCTTTGTGATACTATTTGGTCTTGGGAATGGTTTAAAAAACACCTTTCAAGAGTTTTTTTTAGATGATGCGGGGAATGCTATTTTTTTAAATTCAGGAAAAACTTCTAAACCTTACAAGGGATTTAAGGCAAATAGAAGAATCGAATTTGAAAATGATGATTTAAATGATATTAAAGAAAATTTCTCCTTTTTTTTAGAATATTTATCTCCCCGCATTGATAGAAATGCTACATCAAGCTATAAAAAAGAGAGTAATAATTATAATACAAGAGCCATATCACCTGGCCATCAGTTTATTGAGAAAACTATTTTGATGAAAGGAAGATATATTAACCAGTCTGATATTAAAGGCAAAAGGAAAAGTGCAGTTATTGGTAGACTTGTAGCGAAAGATTTATTTAAAACTGAAAATCCAATTGGGAAATATATAGAATTAGGATCTACGACATTTAAAGTTGTTGGAGTTTTTCAAGATGAAGGAGGAGATAGGGAAGAACGCAATATTTATATTCCTTTTACCACAAGACAGCTTATTGAAAAAGGTAATGATAAACTAAATTCAATCGTAATGACCTACAGAAAAGAGTTAGGTCACACAGGCGCAGTAGCATTTGAAAAGGTTTTAAAAAAATACTTTAAAGAGAAGAAATCTATCGATCCTAGCGATACTGAAGGAATTTATATTCAAAACCCAACAGATGATATTAAGCAAAGTCAGGACTTTGCTGTTGTACTTCAGTATATTGTAAGTTTGGTTGGACTTGGGACACTTATAGCTGGAATTATAGGCATATCAAATATTATGGTTTTTGTTGTTAAGGAGCGAACCAAGGAATTAGGAATACGAAAAGCTTTGGGAGCAAGCCCTAGATCTGTAATTCAAATGATTCTTCAAGAGTCAATTTTTATAACAACTATTTCAGGCTATGTTGGATTATTTTTGGGAATCCTAGTTTTAGAAAATATTGGCTTAAACTTAGAGGAATATTTTATTAAGAATCCTTATATAGATTTAGGAACCTCCTTATCAGCCACAATTATTTTAATTATTTTTGGAGCCATAGCGGGTTATATTCCTGCAAAACGCGCTTCAAGTATTAAACCCATAGTAGCCTTAAGAGATGAATAGTTTAAAAGTAATATTTGATAGAGACACTTGGCAGGAAATTTTTGGATCAATTTCTAAAAATAAGACTAGGACTATCATTACTGTGATTGGAGTTCTTTGGGGTATTTTTATTTACATTACCCTTTCAGGGGCAGCCAAAGGGTTGGATAATGGTTTTGAAAGACAATTTGAAAATATTGCAAGGAATTCTATGTTTGTTTGGGCGCAGCAAACCAGCATACCTTATGATGGATTTAAAACTGGACGAAAGATCACATTAAAACTTTCGGATATTGATTATATTAAAAAACGCATTCCAGAAGTAGAGTTTATTGCACCAAGAAACGTTAGAGGTGTTTTTGATGGATCAGTTCCTTTGGTAGTTCGAAAAAATAAGTCAAGTAACTACAATGTCTATGGTGATTTTCCTGAATACTCCAAGATTGCAACAAAAAAGATTTACGAAGGAGGTCGTTTTATAAATGAAGAAGACATTAAATATACCCGAAAGGTCTGCGTAATTGGAGAAAGGACACAAACAGAACTTTTTGAAAAAGATGAAGATCCAATTGGACAATACATAAGAATTGATAATATTTACTTTCAGGTCATCGGAGTTCACAAGTTTATTGAAGGTGGGGGTTTTGATAATGATGGAGATATCTTAATTCCCTTTGAAACCTACAGAAAAATATATAATACTGGGGATAGAGTTCAGTGGTTCACAATTGCTGCTTTCGATGATGCAGATGTCGTAGCGGTTGAAAAAGAAATCAAAGCAACATTAAAGCGAATTCATAGAGTTTCTCCAGATGATGAGCGTGCTTTTGGTGGATTTAACTTAGGTGAAATTTTTAATAAAATAGTTGGCTTTTCTAAAGGAATGACGCTATTATCCTTAATTGTTGGAATTGCAACAATTATAGCAGGTGTAATTGGAATTGGAAATATATTATTAATATCTGTAAAAGAAAGAACTAAAGAGTTAGGAGTAAGAAGAGCGTTAGGAGCTACACCAGCAGAAGTTAGAAATCAAATTATTTTAGAGTCTGTGTTTTTAACAATTATTGCTGGAATTATGGGGATTATCCTTGGGGCTTTTGTTTTATTTGGCTTAAATATAGCTACACAAGACTTAGAAGATTTTCCATATACTAACCCTACTGTTCCTATTCCATTTATTGTGGGAGCCTTGTTTATTATGGTATCCCTTGGAACATTAATTGGACTCATTCCTGCACAACGTGCAGTAAGTATTAAACCCATTGACGCATTAAGAGAAGAATAAAATAAATTAATATAATTAATAACATGAAAATTTTAAAATACATAGGAATTGCGCTTTTAATTGGTGGAGTTTTATTCGCCGCCGCTTATTTTATTAAAACAAATAGTAAGTCTGCTATTGAATATGAAACTCAAACAGCAATAATAACATCAATTGAGAATAAGACAGTTGTTACTGGAAAAGTAATTCCAGAAGATGAAGTCGAGATTAAACCTCAAATTCAAGGGATTATTGAAACCCTCTTTGTTGAAGAAGGTGATCAAGTAAATACAGGTGACTTGTTAGCCAAAATAAAAGTAGTTCCTAATGAGCAAAGTTTGAATACTGCTGAAGGAAGATTAGCTAATTCAAAAATTGTATTGAAGAATGCTGAGATTGATTTCAAAAGAAACAAAGACCTTTTTGATAAAGGAATAATATCTAAGCAGGATTTCGATAATATTCAATTACGCTATAATCAGTCAAAGCAAGATGTATCTAATGCAATTTCTGACTTACAAATTATTCGCTTAGGATCAAAGGGAGGTGCTGCATCAGCTAACACTAATATACGAGCTACAGTTCCGGGGACAGTTTTAGAAATTCCTGTTGAAGAGGGTTTCCAAGTGATTGCCAGTAATAGTTTTAATGCTGGAACAACTATTGCAACAATAGCCGACCTTAATAAAATGATTTTTGAGGGAAAGGTAGATGAGGCTGAAGTAGGGAAATTAATAGTAGGAATGCCCTTGGAGGTTAATCTTGGTGCTATCGAAGATCAATCCTTAGAGGCCAAGTTAAAATTCATTGCTCCAAAAGGGAATGAGGAGCAAGGAGCTGTTCAATTCATTATTGAAGCAGATCTATTTATAAATGATTCAATTTTTGTAAGAGCTGGATATAGTGCTAATGCCTCACTTATTTTAGAACGCAAAGAAAATGTAATGGCTATTTCAGAATCCCTATTGCAATTTGATCGCGAAACAGAAATACCATATGTTGAAGTTCAAGTCGCTGACCAAAAATTTGAACGTAGAGATATTGAAATAGGATTGTCTGACGGTGTTAATGTTGAAGTGCTTTCAGGGCTTTCTCAGGAAGATCTGATCAAGGTATGGAATAAAACAGAGCCCATTAAAAAAGGTGATGATGACGAAGACGGTAATCGTAGACGCAGAAATAATTAATAATATACATTAAGCTCTTTTAGTAAAGAAATGCTAAAAAATAATAAAGAAACATGAAAAAAACCTTAAGCTTTTTAATTTCTCTATCGACCTTCCTTATTTCCGCTCAAGTAAAAGAATATACCTTGGAAGAGTGTGTAATGATTGCCCTTGAGAAAAACATCAGTATTCAACAATCTGAATTGGATTTAGAGGGTGCAGATATTGATAGGGCAGACGCCTTCGGTAACTTTCTTCCACGTATAAACGCTCAATCTCAACATATTTGGAATAATGGTTTAAGTCAAAATATTACAAATGGTTTAATTGAAAATTTAACTACCCAGTTTTCTTCTTTTGGAGGGAATATTGGTGTTACTCTTTTTAGTGGAAAACAAAACATTAACCAACTAGCTCGTGCTAATTTAAATATCATTTCAAGACAGTACCAGTTGGATGATATGAAAGATGATATTAGTCTTTTTGTTGCAAATTCTTATTTACAAGTAATGTTTAATAAGGAGTTAGAACAGGTACAACGCTATCAGTTAGAATTAGCACAACAAGAGTTGGAGCGAACTCAAATAAGAATTAATGCTGGGGTTCAAACCAAAGTAGAGATCTATGAAATTGAAGCAAATTTAGCTTCTCAAGAGCAAGCTTTGGTTCAAGCTGAGAATTCTTATCGCCTTTCTCGAATTAGTTTAGCACAGCTACTTTTAATTACAGATTACGAAAACTTTGATATAGCTCAGGTAGATTATGACGTCCCATTTTCTCAAATTCTTTTAGAAAACCCAAAAAAAATCTATGAAAAAGCTCTTACAATTAGAAATGATATTAAAGTGGGAGCAACAAATATAGAGATTGCTAAAAAAGATATTGATTTAGCAAAAGGAGCTTTATTGCCGTCACTTTCTGCTTTTTTTAATTATAACACACGTATTTCTTACACCGATCGTTTTATTGAAACAGGAAACTTAATTGAAACCCCTATTGGAGTGGTTAAAGAAAATGGTTCTCTAGTTGTTACTCAATTTCCTGAGAGAGAAATTACGGGCCCACAATCTTTTGGAGATCAGTTTACTCAAAACGATGGGCAAAGTTATGGTTTGTCCTTAAACATTCCAATTTTCAATGGATTGTCCGTAAAAAATAATATAAAAAGAAGAAAGTTAAACTTAAAGCGTACTGAAAATCTTTTTGAGCAAACCAAGCTAGATCTTGAAAACACAATAAATCAAGCTTATAATAACGCAGAGGGAGCTTACAAATTCTATGAAGCATCTAAGAAAACATTAATAGCAAGAAGTGAAGCTTATTTAATTGCTGAACAACGTTTTGAATTAGGAGTGATGAATTCTTACGATTATATTCAAGCTAAACAACGATATGAAATTTCAGCTTCTGATAATGTTAGAGCTAAATTTGATTATATTTTTAAGTTAAAAGTTCTTGAATTTTATTTTGGTCTAAAACTATAAATTAAAACCTAATCTTAAAATTAGTTATTTCATTTTTTCTTTCCCTAATTACAAATAGTTATAATCTTTAGAAGAATGTTTTTATTCTGTTGAATTAGAATCAATAGCATTTATTTACTTTTGCATTATCCATTAAAGTATATGGCATATATTCTACATATTGATACCACAACCAAAAAATGTTCGGTAGCTCTTGCTTTAAATGGCGAGTTATGTTCTGAAAAGGAGCTTCTTTCAGACACTTTTAGTCATAGCGAAAAATTACATGTTTTTATTAAAGAAGTATTAAATAAGGGCGGAATTGAAGCGAACCAATTAGAGGCTGTCGCGATTAGCAAAGGTCCAGGATCCTTCACAGGCCTACGTATTGGTGTTGCAGCGGCAAAAGGGCTTTGTTTTGCATTAGACATTCCTTTGATAGCAATTAACACTTTAGAAGTTATGGTTCAGCCTTGTTCGGTGTCAACACATACCTTTATCATTCCAATGCTAGACGCAAGGCGTATGGAAGTTTATACTGCTGTTTTTGATTCTGATAAAAATTGTGTAAATAAAACTTCGTCTATGGTTTTATCAGAAGTCTCTTTTCAAAATATAGTTGGAGATGAACCTTGCTTAATTATAGGGGATGGTGCCACTAAATTCAAAAACCTTCATCCTAAAATAAATGCTTTTTTTACTGAGGAAGTTGTTTATCCTTCTGCCAGTGAAATGTTTTCATTGGCTCTAGAACGTTTTAAAAATTTAGAGTTTGAATCTTTGGCCTACTTTGAACCTTTTTATTTAAAAGATTTTCATTCAACACCTTCAAAAAAATAAGTTTATCCGTTTACGGCAACAACATTTTCAATCTTACCGGGCATCATTTCTTTAAGCATCGTCTCTATGCCATTTTTAAGTGTAAATGTTGATGAGGGACAGCCACTACATGCGCCCTGTAAAATAACTTTAACTTCTTTTTCAGCTTCATCGTAAGAATCAAACATGATATTACCACCATCTGACGCAACTGCAGGTTTTATATATTCATCTAAAATAGAAACGATTTGCTGCTCCGTTGAATTTAAATCAACTAAAGTTTGATTTTCTTTATTAATCTCGATTGAGATAGGAGCTTCACTTAATATGACATTTCCATCTTCTATAAAAGCACGAATAAATTCACGAACCTCCATTACTACGTCTTCCCATTCTGATATTTCAAATTTGGTAATAGAAACATAATTAGCATCCAGGAAGACTTCTTTTACAAATGGAAGATGAAATAACTCTTTAGCTAAGGGAGCATTTTTAGCCTCATCAATGTTTTTAAATTCAACACTATGGGTAACAAGTGGTTTGTTAGCTACAAATTTCATTACAGAAGGGTTTGGGGTACTCTCTGCATAAACACTTACTGGAATTTTTTCATTTCGTTGGACTTCAAGCACTAAACCCCCTTCATTCAGGTAAGATTGAAGCTGCTCTTTTACTTCTTCAATTACTTCTCCCCATTCGAGTATATCAAATCTTTCAACAGTAATGGTTGTTTCTGAAAGGCTTACTGACTTAACGAAGGGCAAATAAAATAACTGCTGAATTAAAGGAGCCCCTTTAGCCTCATCAATATTTTTAAAGTGAGCTATTTCTTTTGGACCAATTACATGATCAACCTCAAAGTGTGCCCAATGATCTCCTTTTTTTGATTTTGCTGTAAGTTTAAAAATCTTCATCTTTTTTTCAAAAATAATGAAAGCATTGAGATTTATAGCTCAAAATCAAAGAGATATTTATGCCAAATCTTTTTGTATTTTGGAGTAAACAAATATTATGCTGATAAAGACAGTTCGTGGTTTCACTCCATCTTTTGGAGAAAGATGTTTCATTGCTGAAAATGCAACATTAATTGGAGATCTTATTATGGGAAATGATTGTTCTATATGGTATCAGGCTGTTATTCGTGGTGATGTCAATACTATTAGAATAGGTAATGAAGTTAATGTTCAAGATGGTGCTGTCATTCATGCTACATATAAAACAGCACCTACCATTATTGGGAATAAAGTCTCTATTGGTCATAATGCTATTGTACATGGATGTACTATTGGAGATAATGTTTTAGTAGGCATGGGAAGTATTATAATGGATCACTCTATAGTGGGAAGTAATAGTATTATCGCAGCGGGGGCTGTAGTAACAAAAAACACAATCATTTCTCCTGGGTCAATTTATGCCGGTATTCCAGCACAAATAATTAAAAAGATAGATCCGAATCTACATGGAAATGAAATTAAGCGAATAGCTCAAAATTATTTAAAGTATGCTTCTTGGTTTAAATAAGGCCAAAAAAAAACTACCTTATAGGTAGCTTTTTTTGATATCATTCATTAGACTAAAAACCTAATTCCGTTTTTACGTCTGATTTTAAATTTTTGCCTAGAGCAGAAATAACGCTTCCTCCTGGGCTTGAATCTAAAACATAATCAAATCCTTGAATTCCTGCAACTTTTTCAATAGCTACACGTGCTTTTTCATAAAGAGGGCGCATCATTTCAGCAGATCGCTTTTGAAGTTCTTGCGAAGCAGTTTCTCTAAATTCTTGAATACGCTGTTGCATCTCTTGTAATTCAATTTGACGTTGCTGATTAATTAATTCAGTTTGATTCTGGGCATCACCCTGGTAGTTTTGTGCTTTAGTTTGGAATTCTTTAACAGAAGTTTCCATTTCATTAGCATATTGATCTTCAAGTTTTTTGAGTTCTTTTTGAGCTGCAATAACTTCAGGCATTTCACTGATTAATTCTTGTGTATTAATATGTGCTACATTAGATTGTGCCATAACATTTAATGGTGCAACTAATAATAATAAGCTAACAATAAGTGTGGATAAATGTTTCATAAAGTGAGATGTAAAGATTAATTTTTTGAGGTTGATATTTTAGTTTTTATAGCCTCCAGTTTATTCTTTTTATTTTGAATTCGTTGTTGTCTGTTTATTCTTTTAATAACTAGGTCGCTAATATCGTAATTTTTTGCGGAATATAACATAGTTACATTCGAAGATCGATCAAAAATAAAATCATATTTTTTTTCTTCCGCAATCAGTTTTACAATACTCATTACTTGATCCTGAACAGGTTGAATTAATTTAGATCGTTGAATTATCATATCACCAAAAGGGCCAAATCGTTTTTCTTGGAGGTTCACAATTCCAGAAGCAAAATCTTGTATTTCTAACTCTCTATCTTTAATTAATTCAGTGGTAAGTAAAATTCGTTCTGTATTTAACTGATCCTGATCCTGTTTTAATTGAATTTTTTTAAGTTCAATTTCTTTTTTCCATACAGCTATATTTTTATCTAAAAGACGACTTGCTTCCTTATATTCTGTAACACTTTCTAAGATTATATTCATATCTATATAACCTACTCGAGTACCTCTTTGAGCATTAACTTTAATACTCATTAAAATAAGAATATTAAAAAAAAAGATCTTACGAAGGTTTATTTTCATAATTATTATAACGTAAACTTATTTAACTTATTTTAAGAATACTAGATTATAAGTTTATTAAATTTATTAAAAACGTTGTCCTATAATAAAATGGGTTTCCCATCCATTAGAAGTATTTAAATTTTCATTTGCGTTGTCAAATCCATAGCCAAAGTCAATTCCAAGGAGGCCAAATGCTGGCATAAATATTCGAACACCGACTCCTGCAGAACGTTTGGAATTAAAAGGATCAAAATCTCTAAAGCTGTCATAACCATTACCAGCTTCTAAAAAGCTAAGTGCATAAATTGAAGCACTTGGTTTTAATGTAATAGGATAACGCAGCTCTAAGGAAAATTTATTATAAAGAACAGAACCATCGTTACCTGACAAAGATTGGTTTGGATATCCTCTCAATGCAATTGTTTCTCTTCCGTCGAGAGCATAGCTAACCATACCATCCCCCCCTAAGAAGAATCTTTCAAAAGGAATGTTTCCCCTACTTTGATTATATGCACCTATAAATCCAAAATCAGCTTGAGTTTTTAGTATTAATTTTTCGTAAATTGGAGTATACCAAGTTCCGTTGAACTTAATTTTATAAAACTCTAACCACTTGAATTTTTCTTGATCGATTTGAGCAATTAAAGGATTTCCATTATCATCTTGAAATTCAGGAAGATCTCCCAAATTATCATAGTCTGTTCCTGTGAAAAGAGAGTAAGGCGGGGTAAATTTTCCTGTGATATTAAATGAAGAACCTCCTGTTGGAAAAATAGGATTAACACGTGTATTATTTCTAGAAAGACTTATTGTGTAAGCTAAGTTGTTTGCTTGCCCATCTCCAAAAGTGAATAGTCCAGTGTAATAGTTATTTAGGTTGTAGTATTGATAAGATATCGACTGAGACAGTTGAAAAAAATCATCCGGAATTGTAAGGCGTTTGGCTAATCCAAATGTGAGACCACTAATTTGAAAAGACTGGCTTTTATCTGCTAACCCAGTAAAGTAATCATAACGGTATTGTATAGTATGTTGAAGTGAGGTAGAAAACTGAACGGGTTGCTG
>TARA_B110000238_G_scaffold113615_1_pt1 | contig 10421 bp, 7 predicted proteins | sample TARA_B110000238 | Tara Oceans TARA_B110000238 (sample SAMEA4397569) | marine metagenome | biome: Polar Biome; feature: [SRF] surface water layer (ENVO:00010504); material: water (ENVO:00002006), including particulate matter (ENVO:01000060) such as... | depth 5 m | reverse complement strand
AATATGATCCAACCATTCCACTTGGCAATTCCAGTTCAAAATTTAGAAAAATGTAGAACGTTTTACAGAGATATTTTAAATTGTGAGGAAGGACGATCTACTGAAGACTGGGTAGATTTTAATTTCTTTGGTCATCAATTGGTGATTCACCAAAAAGAAGATTTTAAAGCTGAACGAATTTCTAATCCTGTAGATGGGTATGATGTTCCTGTTCCACATTTTGGAGTGGTTTTGTCTTGGGAAGATTGGCATTCTTTAGCAAATCATTTAAAAGCAGCAAACACAAAATTTGAAATAGCACCTTGCATCCGTTTTAAAGGAAAAGTGGGTGAGCAAGCAACCATGTTTTTTAAAGACCCAGAAAATAATGCGTTAGAGTTTAAAGCTTTTCAGGATATGACTCAATTGTTTGCGAAGTAAATTAAAATTTCAAACACAAATATTTTTCATTTTTTTAAGTTGTTTTTTCTATCTTTAAGGTATCAACTAAACATCCTCAAAATGAAAAAATTTTTCTTTCTTTTTTTTGTGCTTATTTCTTACACAACCATTTCACAAAACACACGTTTATTAAGAGAACCCACACTTTCTAAAACAACTATTGTTTTCGTACATGCTTCCGATTTATGGAAAGTTTCTTTAGATGGCGGAAATGCTATTCGGCTAACCAGCGATGAGGGTTATGAAACAAATCCTCAATTTTCAAAAGATGGTAAATGGATCGCTTTTACGGCACAATATGATGGGAATACAGATGTATTTATAGTTTCTGTAAATGGTGGTGAACCAAAGAGATTAACCTATCATCCATCAAGAGATGTAGTACAAAGTTGGACGCCAGATGGAAAAATTCTCTTTCGTTCCGACAGAGAATCAAAACCTACACAAACCAATAAATTTTACACAATTTCTAGTGAAGGAGGAACCCCTGATGCATTTGATATTCCGAGAGCTGCTTTTGGAGAAATTTCTGAAGACAATGCGCACATTGCTTACACACCCATTACAAGTTGGGATGCTGAATGGCGTAATTACAGAGGCGGACAAGCAATGCCGATATGGATTGTAGATTTAAAAACAACAGAATTGATAAAAACTCCACAAAAAGATGGAGAAAGACATGTAAATCCCGTTTGGTATAAAGGTGCTGTTTTTTATATTTCTGAAAGAGATTACACTGCAAATATTTGGTCGTATAATCTAAAAACGAAACAAGAAGAACAAATCACATTTCATAAAAAATTCGACGTAAAAAATATTGATGCCAATTCAAACGGAATCGTTTATGAACAGGCAGGGTTTCTTCATTTGTTGCATCCAGAAACAAAAGAAACCAATCAAATTATCATCAATGTTAAAGGAGATTTAAACTATTCTAGAACAAGATGGATGGATGTTAGCGGTAGAAATCTAACAAATCCTAATGTTTCTCCCAAAGGAAAAAGAGCAATATTTGAACACAGAGGTGAAATTTTTACCGTTCCTAAAGAAAACGGAACGTGGCGAAACTTAACGAATTCATCAGGAGTTGCAGACCGTGCTCCTATTTGGTCTCCAAAAGGAGATAAAGTAGCTTGGTTTTCTGATCAAAGTGGCGAATATCAAATGGTCATTGCAGATCAAGATGGCGCAAATCAAGAATCGATAAAACTACCAAACCCAACGTTCTATTTCCAGCCAGATTGGTCTCCAGATGGCAAGTATATTGCATATACAGATACTAATTTTGTTATTTGGATTGTTCATTTAGATAGCAAAAAAATCACCAAAGTTGATGCAGATGGGTATGCACATCCAAATAGAACCATGAACCCTAAATGGTCTCCAGATAGTGATTGGATTGTCTATGCAAAACAAAACAACAATAACTTTAAATCTATTTATGCTTATCAATTAAGCACAAAAAAAATAGTACAAATTACAGATTCAATTGCCGATGCAATTACGCCGGTTTGGGATGCGTCTGGTAAATATATTTATACGTTAGCCAGCACGGATTATGGTTTGCAATCGGGTTGGTTAGACATGAGTTCGTACGACCCTAGCGTAACAAGATCGCTGTATTGTGTGGTTTTAAATAGTAAAGATAAAGCTCCTGTTTTACCAAAAACAGATGAAGAATTAGCTAAAGAAGAAACCGATAAAGACGACAAGAAAGACGACAAGAAAAACAAAAAAGAGAAGAAAGAAGCGCCAAAAGAGAACAAGACAATTATTGATGAAAATGGGTTATTTGACCGAGCAGTAGTCTTAAAGCTAGCAGCAAGAAATTACATCGCTTTATTAAAAGGACCTGAAAATAAAGTTTTTATTGCAGAAGCAATTCAAAATTCTCCAGAATTAACCGTCCATAATTATGACGTACTCAAAGAAAAAGCGACCGTTTTTGCAACAGGAGTTTCTTCCATGTCAGCTTCAAATGATAGAAACTCAATTTTACTTTATAAAAAAGGAACTTGGAGTTTAGACAGCAGTAAAGCTGAAAAAGCTGGGAAGGAAACGCTAAAAACGAACATGAAAATAAAAGTAGATCCAAAGGCAGAAGCACAACAAATATTTAAAGAGGGCTGGCGTTATATGCGCGATTTTCTATATGTGGATAATGTGCACGGTGCACCTTGGGATGCTATTTACAAATGGTATGCTCCTTGGATCAATGATGTAAAACATAGAACTGATTTAAATTATGTTGTTGATATTATGAGTGGTGAAGTAGCGATAGGACATTCCTATGTTTCTGGCGGAGATACACCAAATATTGATAGAGTTCCTGTGGGTTTATTAGGTGCCGATTTAGAGAAAAAAGATGGCTTTTATCAATTTAAAAAAATATACAAAGGTGAACGTTGGAATCCTACAATCACAGCGCCATTAGGTTTACCTGGAACACATGTAAATGAAGGCGATTATTTATTGGCTATTAACGGAGTTTCCTTAACAGCAGAAATGAATCCTTATCAATTATTAGAACAAACTGCAGGAAGAGAAATAAACCTAGAAGTAAATGATACGCCTTCAGAAAAAAATGCAAGAATAATTTTAGTAAAACCTGTAAATAGCGAACGATCTCTGCGATCTATTGACTGGGTTGAAAGTAATCGAAGAAAAGTTGATGTACTTTCTAAAGGAAAATTGGCCTACGTATATGTGCCTAATACAAGCCAACCGGGATTTACTTCATTTAACCGTTATTATTTTTCTCAACAAGACAAAAAAGGCGTGATTATAGATGAAAGAAATAATGGTGGTGGCTCTGCCGCAGATTACATGATTGATATTATGTCTAGAGATGTTGTTGGTTTTTTTAATAGTAAAAGTGAAAGCAGAAGACCATGGACAACACCAATAGCGGGCATTTGGGGACCAAAAGTGATGATTATTAACGAAAGAGCAGGTTCTGGAGGAGATTTACTTCCGTATATGTTTAAAGAGAAAAATTTAGGACCTTTAGTCGGCACAAGAACTTGGGGTGGTTTGGTTGGAACTTGGGATACCCCACCATTTATTGATGGAGGAAGAATGGTTGCACCTCGTGGTGGATTTTTTGATGTGGATGGAAACTGGGCCGTTGAAGGCGAAGGTGTTGCGCCAGATATTGAAGTGCATCAAACTCCGAAAGAAGTGTTATTGGGTAAAGATCCGCAATTAGAAAAAGCTGTAGAAGAAGCCTTAAGATTATTAAAAGGTAACGAGTTTAAACTAAAAGCCGAACCAAAAGCACCAATTCGTTCGAAGAGACCAAAAGGTTACCAAAATAGAACTAACTAGTATTTCATAAAAAATTCCCGGTTTAACGGGATTTTATTTCATCTTTAAATGACAAAAAGATTTGAATACGATTGAAACTCATACCGCGCTAACCCAAAAAAAAGCAATCCGTTTTCAGGAATATGCTGTCGGAATTTTCAAAACAATTCCCACAAAATCGGGCATTAAAAAAGCGATTAAAAAAGAACTCATTTTTATTGATGGAATTTTAGCTACCACTTCGAAATATATTTTTGGTGGCGAAAAAATTAAACTGTATCAATCAGAACAAGCATCAAGTTTCGAAAGATTAAAGTTAGATTTAGAAGTCTTATTTGAAGATAATTATTTAGCAATAATCTTGAAACCAGCAGGAATAGTAGTCAGCGGAAACAGGTTTGTAACCATTGCGAACGCATTGGCTCAAAATCTAAAAAAAAGTAATCAACCTGACGCTGTTAAACCACAACCAATTCACAGGTTAGATTATGCGACAAGTGGTGTTTTATTGATTGGAAAAACAAGTGCTGCAATTCAAAAGTTGAGTTTATTATTTGAACATCAAGAAATTGAGAAAACTTATTTTGCTGTCACCATTGGCGACATGCCAACTCAAGGAAAAATAAATTCTTTAATTGATGAAAAAGAATCCTTCACGACATATGAAGTTGTACAAACCGTAAAATCTAAACGTTTTAAGTTTTTAAACTTAGTAAAACTATCCCCAAAAACAGGAAGAAAACATCAATTGAGAAAACATTTATTAGCAATCCAAAATCCTATTTTGGGCGATAAGGAATACTTTTTAGAAGATAAAATTTTAAACGGAAAAGGCTTGTATTTAAAGGCAGTTACTTTGGAATTTAAACATCCGTTTACGAAAGAGAAAATTTCGATTACAAAAAAACTGCCTAAAAAGTTTACAAATATTTTTCCTGACTTTCAAATTCTTTCATCTTTTTAGAAAAACGAGCTATCCAATCATAAGTCTCTTCATGATTATACGTTGCAAAACCTATTCTTATAAAGTTATGACCAGATTTTGCACTATCATAACGTTGCCACTCGCCTATTTCTAGTTAATGATTTCTGACAATTTCTGAAACTGATTTCCAAGAATATTTTTGCTTAATGTGATCCAAACTGCCATTCCTCCTTTTGGAATTCTGAAAGAAAAAACAGTAGAAAATTGTTCTTTTAAAAGCTGACAAAACAAATCTCTTCTAGCCTTATATTGCTTCTGTTTTGTGCCACCCTTATTTGGAGCTGTTAAAAAAATCGAAAAAAAGTCTGCAAAAAATGAGGCACTTTTCTGTTTTATGGAACACATGATGAAAGGTCGATCGGAGGATATCAGAGGCATGAATGACGGCGAGTATGATAGCACTTTAGTGCTCGAAATAACCATAAAAACAGCCTCTGAAAAAATTAGAAATGTGAGTGTTGCCGATGAATTAGTAGATTATGATTTAGATACTTGGGCAGGTTAAATGCCTCTAAAACAAATTGCAGAATATCCTATTCTGATAAAAGAAAACCTGAAAACATGAAAATACTCAAACATATTTTAGATTATTACTATCAAAATAAATAAGTTCTTTTAAAAAGTAATAAATTTGTCTTTTAATTATTAAAAATCAAGATGAAAAAGTTTTTTAAAATTTTTGGGAGTATCCTATTACTACTGATTGTTGGTGCCATAATTTATTACTTTGCTAATAATGAGCCTTTACCCGAAGGTGAAAAAGGAAAACAAGCAGATGCTTTGGCCGTTAAAATGTTCAACGCAATAAACCATGATGCTTTTGAAAACACAGAAGTGATCACATGGAGTTTTAGAGGAACTAACTCTTATACTTGGTATAAAGAGAACCATCGCGTTGAAGTTTCTTGGGATGAAAACAAGGTAATTCTAAATACAAAACAACCTGAAAACTCCGAAGTTTTTGTAAAAAATAAAAAAGTTGACAGTCCAGAAATCCTACAAAAAGCAAAAAACTTTTTTAACAATGACTCTTTTTGGTTGGTTGCACCTTACAAAATATTTGATGCTGGTACAGAAAGAAGAATTGTAAATCATAAAGGTAATGAAGCTTTATTAATTACCTATACTTCTGGCGGTTCTACTCCTGGAGATTCTTATTTATGGATTTTAGATGATAATTACATGCCTACTTCTTTTAAAATGTGGACAAGTGTTATTCCTATCGGAGGAGTTTCTGCTACATGGAGCGATTGGAAAAACACAGAATCTGGTATGATATTGCCAAAAAGTCATACCCTTTCGTTATTTGGTATGCAAATACCTATGGGCACTGTAAAAGCCTACAATCCGAAAGCAAATGCATTAGCAAACAAAGTTTTGAAAGCAATACACCACGATGCGTATAAAGAAACACAATTTTTAGAATGGAGTTTTGGAGGCAAAAGATCTTTTAAGTGGGATAAAGAAAATAATATTGCAGATGTTTCTTGGGAATCTTTTCGTGTGAATTTGCATATAAGAAAACTAGATAATAGCACCGTTTTCTTTAATGGCGAAAAGCAAGAAATAACCGATGAAGAAATTATAAAAAGAGCTTGGGATATTTTTAACAATGATAGTTTTTGGCTCGTTGCCCCTCATAAATTATTTGATGAAAATGTGATTAGGACTGTTCAAAAAGTGGATGGTAAAGACGCTCTTTTTGTAAAGGATATGAGTGGCGGATCTACTCCCGGAGATTCTTATCTTTGGAATTTAGATTCAACATATATTCCTAAAAGTTATAAAATGTATGTACCAAGTATGAAAATGAATGGCGTTTCTGCCACTTGGGAAGATTGGATTACTACAGAAAGTGGTGCATTATTGCCAACAAATCATACTTTTGGTAACGGAGGAAAATTAAGTATGGGAGAAGTAAAAGGATATAACTAATGAACTCAAAAACAATTGCAAACGGGATTTTAAGAGCAATCGCAATTATTATAGGCGTATTACTACTCTTATACTTCTTATTTAAAATTCAATCTGTAATTGTATACATTATTATTGCAGCTATCTTATCATTAATTGGGCGTCCAATAATTTTACTATTAAGAAATAAATTAAAATTTCTGAACACAATAGCAGTTGTAAGTACCATGTTTCTAATGTTGAGTTTGTTGACTGGTTTGGTCTTTTTATTTATACCGCTAGTTTTAGAACAAGGAAAAAGTTTATCGCTTTTAGAGGTCGATACATTACAAGCTAATATTCAAGATATTTTTACGCAAACAGTCGCTTATTTCTCATCAAAAGGAATTGACGTTTTAAAAGAATTAGAAAGCATTAATTTTGTTTCGCAATTCGAAACTATACCCAATATATTCAATGCTATCATTGCTGCATTGGGCTCTTTAAGTATTGGACTATTCTCTGTTTTATTTATCTCTTTTTTCTTTATGAAAGACAGCGGAATCTTAAAACAAGGTCTACTAACATTAATTCCAAACAAAACAGAAAATCGTTTTTCTAATTCTCTAGAAACAATTAATGATTTATTGTCTAGATACTTTATTGGGCTAATTGTTCAAATTACAATTTTATTCATTTTATACACCATAATTTTATTGAGTTTTAGTATTACGAATCCCATTGTAATTGCATTTTTATGCGCTTTGTTAAATTTAATACCTTATGTGGGGCCAATTATTGGTGCTATACTTGTATTTTTTTTATCCATGATCAGTAATATTGGCCTCGACTTTCAGTTAGAGATTTTACCGACTTCTCTTTGGATTTTGTTCTTTTATGGTTTGGCTCAAATAGTTGATAATTTTATAAGTCAGCCTGTTATTTTCTCTAAGACAACTAAATCTCACCCGTTAGAAATTTTCTTAATCATTATTATTGGAGGCTTACTTTTTGGAGTTGTAGGTATGATTATTGCCGTGCCTTGTTACACTGCTTTAAAAGTGATTTTAAAAGAGTTTTTAGCCGATAATAAAATCGTAAAATCTTTAACCAAAAACATATAATTTCTTTGAATTTAAATATATTAAATGACGAGGTACAGCAATTTATTGCCGTTAATTTAAAAACAGACATCACTAAATTGATTTTAAAAGGAAGTCCTTTTCCTGGTATTTCGGTTCAAGAATTGGCAAATCAAATGGTGGCAAAACAAAAATCTGAAAAGAAATTACCCACTTGGTTTTTATCTAAAAGTATATATTATCCTGCAAAAGTAAGTATCGAACAAACTTCATCAGAAATAACTGCAAAGTATAAATCAGAAATTATTTCTGGTGATACTATGATTGATATTACCGGTGGTTTCGGCGTTGATTGCTACTACTTTTCAAAACAGTTTAAAAAAGTAGTTCATTGCGAGATTCATGAGGATTTATCGACCCTTGTAAAACATAACTATCAACAATTAGAAACCCATAATATAGATACTTTTTCTGGAAATGGTCTCGATTTTTTAAAAGATACCACTGATTTTTTCAATTGTATCTATATAGATCCATCAAGAAGAAATAATACAAAAGGAAAAGTGTTTTTACTAAAAGATTGTCAGCCTTATATTCCTCCAAAAATTGATTTTTTATTCACCAAAACAACAAGCATCCTCATAAAGGTTTCACCTTTTTTAGACATTAAAAACACTATAAATGAATTAAAAAATGTAAAAGAAATTCACATAGTTGCTATAAATAACGAAGTAAAAGAAGTACTTTTTTTGTTAGAAAAAAACTACAAGAGCACCATCAAAATAAAAACAAACAACTTTAAAAAAGAAACTGTTGAAACCTTTGATTTGGATTATTTAGAAGAGGTAACATCAGAATATTCAGAACCTCTCTCCTATTTATATGAACCTAATAGGGCAATTTTAAAGTCTGGAGGATTTCATCAAATATCAAAAAAATTAAATCTTTATAAGTTGCATCAACATGCACACTTATATACATCAGAAAGACTAATCAAGTTTCCAGGAAGAATCTTTAAAGTTGAAAATAGTATTTCTTATGATAAGAAAAAACTTTTGAAACTTTTGCCTCAAAAAAAAGCAAATATTACAACAAGAAATTTCCCTAAAACAGTTGCCCAATTTAGAAAAGAGACCAAGATAAAAGATGGTGGAGAAATCTATATTTTTCTTACAACAGATTTAAATAACAAACCTAAACTGGTTATTTGCAAAAAAAATAACGAAACACTGTCATAGTGATAAGATTTTTTTGTTATTAAAAATTGGAATATTTACTTATATTTGTATAACTTTTAGTGTTTTATTTTAGGGAACTAAGACACTAAAGCTTAAGTCTCGATTTAATATCGAGACTTTTTTTTTATACTGCCCGTTTTTTATTAAATTTGGAGAGAAGATTAACTTTTAGTTTTTATGCAAATAGCAAGTTATCAAGGTGTAAAAGTATCCTTAAAAAATCATACAAAAATTGACGATTTTCTTGTCATTGAAGCACCTCTTCAAATTAATATTAATGGCAAACCCTATACAGTCGTTATGAGAACTCCGAATGATGATTTTGATTTAATTAGAGGCTTATTGTACGCAGAAGACATCTATAAAGAAACTGAACCTTTAACTTATACCATTAAAAAAGAAGACGCTACAATACCCAGTATTATTAATGTTGCCATTAAGAAAGAAGATTTAAGAAAAGGATATTTAAATAAACGAACTTTACTTTCAGTGTCCTCTTGTGGTATTTGTGGTAAAACAAAATTACAAGATTTGAAAGTTCATGGAAAAAGTTTGGAACAAAATAGTTTGATTTCTTTGGATAGCTTGCATAAAATGTATGCTGTAATGGCAAGTTTGCAAGAGACTTTTAAAAAATCTGGAGGAAGTCATGCCGCGGCAATATTTGACAAAGCACAGGAGTTATTAACACTTAAAGAAGATTTAGGAAGACATAACGCAGTTGATAAAACTGTGGGCGATTTAATTCGAAAAAATGAGTTGAAAAATGCGCACTACTTGCTGGTAAGTGGTAGAGTTTCTTATGAAATTGTTACCAAAGCTTTTATCGCAAAAATTGGCTTTATTGTTGCCATCTCTGCTTGTTCTTCATTGGCGGTTGATTTTGCTAAAGAATTCGGAATTTGTTTAATTGGTTTCACTAGAAATCAAAAAATGACCATTTATGCCAACCCAAATTCTATAACAAATTTAGGAAATGATTAAAAAGACAGTTGCACAGCCACCTGAAGAATTAACAGGAATTAAGCTTAAAAAAATACCGACCTCTGCTGCTGGTGCAAAAGCAATTGTATCAGCTTTAAGCCATATCAGAAACGAAGTTGGTCTCATTAAAGGGATTGGCTTATTAAAAAACCTAAATCAAAAAGATGGTTTTGATTGCCCAGGTTGCGCTTGGCCAGATCCTGACGAAAAACGTGCTTTTTTAGCAGAATATTGTGAAAATGGCGCAAAAGCGGTTGCTGAAGAAGCTACTAAAAATCGTATTTCACCGATGTTTTTTTCAACCTATTCAGTAAAAAAATTAGCAAAATTATCTGATTATGAAATTGGCAAAAAAGGTAGAATCACCCATCCAGTATATCTGCCAGAAGGAGCAACTCATTACAAAGAAATTTCTTGGAAAGATGCTTTTCATCTAATTGCAGCAGAGCTAAACTCTTTAGGTTCTCCTAACGAAGCTATTTTTTATACTTC
>TARA_B110000238_G_scaffold53298_1_pt1 | contig 10432 bp, 5 predicted proteins | sample TARA_B110000238 | Tara Oceans TARA_B110000238 (sample SAMEA4397569) | marine metagenome | biome: Polar Biome; feature: [SRF] surface water layer (ENVO:00010504); material: water (ENVO:00002006), including particulate matter (ENVO:01000060) such as... | depth 5 m | reverse complement strand
GAAATAGCAAATTTCTCCATGTATTCACTCATGTCAATTCTAATTAAAGAATCATCAGAATCAAATAACTCACGCGCTAAGACTTTTGCTAATTGTGTTTTACCAACACCTGTTTGACCCAAGAAAATAAATGAACCAATTGGTTTGTTAGGATCTTTTAAACCCACTCTATTTCTTTGAATTGCTTTTACCACTTTGGTAACCGCTTCATCTTGCCCAATCACTTTACCTTTAATCATTGCAGGAAGTTCGTGTAATTTGTGGCTTTCTGCTTCGGCAACTCTGTTTACAGGGATTCCTGTCATCATAGAAACTACTTCTGCAACGTTATCTTCAGTAACAATTTCTCTATTTAATTTAGAGTCATCTTCCCATTGTTTTTGAGCAGAATTTAAAGCAGCCTCGATGTTTTTTTCATCATCACGCAATTTGGCAGCTTCCTCGTATTTCTGGCCATTTACAGCTTTTGTTTTCTGCTTACGAATAATTTCTAATTGAGATTCTAATTCTAAAACCTGTTTAGGAACTACGATATTTGTAATATGAATTCTAGAGCCCGCTTCGTCTAAAGCATCTATCGCTTTATCTGGGAGAAACCTATCGGTCATATATCTATTTGTTAACTTTACACATGCTTCAATCGAGTCATCCGTATAATTGACATGATGATGTTCCTCATATTTACTCTTAATATTGTGTAAAATCTGTACCGTTTCATCTACCGTGGTAGGTTCTACAATTACCTTTTGAAAACGACGTTCTAATGCACCATCTTTTTCGATATTTGTTCTAAACTCATCCAATGTAGTTGCACCAATACATTGTATTTCTCCTCTTGCCAAAGCCGGTTTTAACATGTTTGAGGCATCTAAAGAGCCCGTTGCGCCACCTGCGCCAACAATCGTATGAATTTCATCAATAAAAAGAATAATATCATCATTCTTTTCAAGTTCGTTCATGAGGGCTTTCATACGTTCTTCAAATTGGCCTCTGTATTTTGTGCCAGCAACTAAACTTGCCAAATCTAAAGAAACAATACGCTTATCAAATAAAATTCTAGATACTTTCCTTTCTATAATTCTTAAAGCCAAACCTTCCGCAATGGCAGATTTACCAACACCAGGTTCCCCAATTAACATCGGGTTATTTTTCTTTCTTCTGCTTAAAATTTGTGAAACACGTTCAATTTCTTTTTGTCTACCAACTACTGGGTCTAATTTTCCGTTTTCTGCCAAATCTGTTAAGTCACGACCAAAATTATCTAAAACTGGTGTTTTAGATTTCTTTGCCGTTTTTGCTTTTTGAGATTGTTCAAAAGGGTTCGATTTTCCTGAAGGGTATTCATCATCAGAAGGTGTCTCTGCAATAGGATTTGCAGGTAAAATATCGTCTTCTGTGTCATCTACATGTAATTGTTTGTATAAAGCTTTTGCTTCATCATAATTTACATGGTATTTTTGAATCAGCTTTGTTGTTGGGTCATTTTCATTTCTTAAAATACACAAAAGAAGATGTGCAGTGTCAATTGCGTCACTTTGGTATAATTTAGCTTCTAAAAAAGTGGTTTTTAATGCTTTTTCAGCTTGTCTTGTTAAGCGTAAACTAGGTTTATCTGTACCTTCTGTAAACGCAGGGTTCGAAGGGTTTAATTGTTCTAGTTTTTTCCGAAGCAAGATCAAATCAACATCAAAAGCTGTTAATATCTCAATCGCTTTTCCTTCGCCTTTTCTTATCAAACCCAGCAATAGGTGCTCTGTTCCAATAAATTCATGCCCTAATCTTAAGGCCTCTTCTTTACTGAATGTGATCACATCTCTTACTTTTGGTGAAAAATTATCGTCCATATTTCTTTCTGTATTCAGGTGAGTTAGTCTTCTTGATTTTTCTTAATTACAAAAAATATGCCAATTTAAAAAACTGACAACTTGACTTTTTATGAAAGGTATAAAACTATTAGAAATCAGGCAAATAAAATACTGTTAAAAATTATAAAAAAATGTTGATAACTATGATGCATTAGTGCGCTTAAAACCTTTGCAGGTACTATAAGAAATAGTATCTTGCCTTGTTTTAAAAATTAGGATAAATACTAATAAGAATTATATATGGCAGACGGAGAAAAATTAATTCCGATTAATATTGAAGAACAGATGAAAGCTGCATACATTGATTATTCAATGTCAGTGATAGTTTCAAGAGCATTACCAGATGTTAGAGATGGTTTGAAACCTGTTCATAGAAGAGTTTTATTTGGGATGCATGAGTTGGGTATTAAAGCTACCGGAACCTATAAAAAATCGGCAAGGATTGTTGGGGAAGTTTTAGGAAAGTATCACCCTCACGGAGATACTTCTGTATACGATTCTATGGTGCGTATGGCACAAAACTGGAGTCAACGTTATATGATGGTTGATGGTCAAGGGAATTTTGGTTCTGTTGATGGAGATTCTCCGGCAGCAATGCGTTATACAGAGGTAAGAATGCAGAAAATATCGGAAGATATGTTAGCTGATATTGAAAAAGATACAGTAGACCATCGTTTAAATTTTGATGATACTTTACAGGAACCAACAGTTTTACCAACAAGAATACCTAACCTATTAGTTAACGGAGGTTCTGGTATTGCAGTGGGGATGGCAACAAATATGGCTCCACACAACTTAACCGAAGTTGTGAATGGAATTTTAGCATATATTGATAATACAGAGATTGAGATAGATGAATTAATGCAGCACATTACTGCGCCCGATTTTCCTACAGGAGGAATTATTTATGGTTATGATGGTGTGCGAGATGCTTTTCATACAGGGCGTGGACGTATTGTAATGCGTGCTAAAGCGATTATTGAAGAGGTAAAAGGGCGTGAATGTATCATCGTTACAGAAATTCCTTACCAAGTGAATAAGGCAGATATGATTAAGAAAACTGCTGATTTGGTGAACGATAAAAAAATATCTGGAATTGCTAATATTAGAGATGAATCTGATAGAAATGGGATGCGTATCGTTTATATTTTAAAACGTGATGCGATACCGAATATAGTTTTAAATAAATTATTTAAATACACACAACTGCAAACTTCTTTTAGTGTCAATAATATTGCATTGGTAAAAGGAAGACCGGAGCAGCTAAATCTAAAACAATTAATTCATTATTTTGTTGAACATAGACATGAAGTTGTTGTTCGAAGAACAGAATATTTATTAAAGAAGGCCGAAGCCAGAGCCCATATTTTAGAAGGATTAATTATTGCTTCTGATAATATAGATGAGGTTATTAAAATTATTAGAGCTTCTAACAATGCAGATGCAGCTAAAGAAAGCCTAATTGAACGTTTTGAATTAACAGAAATTCAAGCAAAAGCAATTGTAGAAATGCGTTTGCGTCAGTTGACTGGTTTAGAACAAGATAAGCTACGTGCAGAGTTTGATGAAATTATGTTAACGATCACTGATTTAAAAGACATATTATCCAACGAGCCAAGGCGTTATCAAATTATAAAAGACGAATTATTACACGTAAAAGATAAATATGGTGATGAGCGCAGATCTGTTATAGAATATGCAGGTGGCGATATGCGTATTGAAGATATGATTCCTGATACCAAAGTTGTTGTAACTATTTCTAATGCAGGATATTTAAAACGCACAAATCTAGATGAGTATAAAGTTCAGAATAGAGGAGGAAGAGGACAAAAAGGAGCAACGACCAGAAATGAAGATTTCCTAGAGCATTTATTTGTAGGTACAAACCATCAATATATGATGTTTTTTACGCAAAAAGGAAAAGTATTCTGGATGCGAGTTTATGAAATTCCAGAAGGTGGTAAAAACACCAAAGGAAGAGCGATGCAGAATTTAATCAACATAGAACAAGATGATTCTGTTAAAGCATTTTTGGTAACACAAGATTTAAAAGACGAAGCCTATATCAATAGTCATTATGTAATAATGGCTACAAAGAAAGGTCAAGTTAAAAAGACTTCTTTAGAGCAATACTCTAGACCAAGAACAAATGGTATCAATGCTATCACGATTAAAGAAGGTGATGAATTACTAGAAGCTAAATTAACCACTGGAGATAGTCAAGTAATGTTGGCTTTAAAATCTGGAAAATCGATCCGTTTTGAAGAAGCAAAAACGCGGCCAATGGGAAGAACAGCTTCTGGAGTTAGAGGAATTACTTTACAGCATGAAAATGATGAAGTTATCGGAATGGTTGCTGTAAATGACATGGAAAGTAACATTCTTGTTGTTTCTGAAAAAGGTTACGGAAAACGTTCAAAATTAGAGGACTATAGAGTCACCAACAGAGGTGGTAAAGGTGTAAAAACATTAAATATTTCTGAAAAAACAGGTGATTTAGTGGCGATTAAAAACGTAGATGATTCTAATGATTTGATGATTATCAATAAATCAGGATTAACCATTAGAATGGCTGTAGAAGATTTACGTGTTATGGGGCGTGCAACTCAAGGTGTGCGTTTAATTAATATTAAAGATGATGATAGTATTGCTGCCGTTGCTAAAGTAATGCGTGAGGAAGGTGATGCCGAAGCAGATTCAGAAGATGTAAACCCAGATGGGGTAAATGTTGATGGTGAAACAGAAAATGGCACGGAAATTGAAAATGATACAAATGATAACCAAGAATAACAACCAATTTAATACATATTAAAATGATAAAACAATTATTAGCGCTTTCTTTAGGATTGATGTCAATAGTAACCTTTGCGCAGAAAAATGAATTAAAGGCTGCAGAAAAAGCCATTAAAAAAGGGCTATTTAAGGAGGCGCAAGCTACAATTCTTCCATTAGAAAGTATGGAAGCAAACATGGACACGAAATACGAAGCAAAATATTACTATATAAAAGGAGTTACTTACGGAAAAAGGAATGTTGAAAAAGCTGCGGAAGCTTACAATAAATTATTTCAAGTAGAGAAAGAAAGTGGGAAATTGAAATATACAAGGGATGCAACTCCTAAATTGAATGATTTGGTTCAGTTAGTTTCTGAAAAAGCTGTGCAGGCCTATAATGTTGATAAAGATTATGAAGTTGCCACAAAAAACTTCTATTTAACGTATAAATTAAGTCCAACGGATACATCGTTTTTATACAATGCCGCGGTTAGTGCTTCTTTAGCAAAACAATATGATGAGTCTTTAAAATATTATAGCAAACTTCAAGAGTTAGGCTATACAGGTATTGTTGTGCAGTACTTTGCTACAAAAATAGAAACTGGTGTAGAAGAAAATTTAGGTTCTAAAATGCAAAGAGATATAATGACAAAGACTGGCGATTATAACAATCCTTTAGATAAAGGAACTGAATCGAAACAAGCAGATATTGTAAAGAATATAAGTTATATTTTAATTGCGCAAGGAAAAACTGACGAAGCAATTGTTGCCATTAAGAAAGCAAGAGCAGCGGACCCAAAAGATTTAAATTTATTATTGAATGAAGCTCAATTGTATATTAAGTTAGAGCAAATGGACAAGTTTGGGACATTAATGCAAGAAGCTATTCAATTAGATCCAAACAACCCAACGCTGTTCTTTAATCTTGGTGTTGTAAACCAGAATGAGAATAAAACAAAAGAAGCAGTTGGTTACTATAAAAAAGCTATTGAATTAGATCCTGAATATGGCGATGCTTATATGAACTTGTCTGTTGCAATTTTATCTGGAGAAAAGGCTATTGTAGAGCAAATGAATAAGAATTTGTCTAATTTTAAAAAATATGATGAGTTAGCGGAAGTACAAAAAGCTTTGTACAAGAGCGCGCTTCCTTATTTAGAAAAAGCTGATTCAATAAAGAGAACAGAAGATACGGTAAGATCGCTATTAAATATTTATGATCTTACAGGAAATACTTCAAAAGCAGAAATATTAAGACCAATTTATAAGAAAATGAGAGGTATGTAATCTATCGATCTCATGCAATATATAAAAACCGAAATCTTATGATTTCGGTTTTTTATATTATTTTTTTAATGACTCTTAATCTGTGTGTATGTATTTGTAAATCATGATTAAAAATACCACTATGGTCTAAAATATCAATTCTCACTTTGCCATGGGCATGAATAATGCGATAGTCTTTTAAAATGATTCCTACATGAATAATTTCTCCCTCTTCATTATCAAAAAAAGCCAAATCTCCAGGTTCACTTTCTTCGATAAAACTTAATACTTCTCCTTGTTTTGCTTGTTGCGCAGTATCTCTGTATAATTGATAACCACATAGTTGATACACCATTTGTGTAAAGCCAGAGCAATCAATGCCAAAAGGAGTTTTTCCGCCCCATAAAAAAGGAGTATTTAAATAGGTAAAAGCCTTTTGTATGAGCTCACTTTTAGATAGTTTTCCAAAAAAAATGTTTCCCTCGTAACTAAAACTTTTTGAGTTTAATTGAAATTCATGATTGGAAAAAAAAGGTAATCTAGATCCCAGAGGAATTGTCAATAAATCCTTCGTTGAATTTGTTATAAAATCTATGATTTCTCCCGCATAAATAGCCTTTTCATCAGCAAGTTTTGTAAATAAATCTAAAGAGATTTCTTCGAATTGTTTATTGTCTATATATCCCTCGTATGCATCAAAAGAGATTTTAATTTTACTCCAATATTTTTCTTTTTCAAGAACTGTAAAATTTTCGCCAAACAATACCTGACTAATCATTTCTGATTTGTCTGATGGCTCTGCTCTCAAAGGAACACTAAATAAATTACAAATTCCGTACAAATTTTAAATAAATTAAATTCTTTCAATAATTAGTGCACTTGCACCACCACCGCCATTACAAATAGCCGCAGCGCCAATTTTCGCATTATTTTGTTTTAAGATTGAAGTTAACGCAATTACAATTCTTGCTCCAGATACCCCGAGCGGATGTCCTAAAGAAACAGCGCCACCATTTACATTTACCTGTTTATCTGCAATATTTAAAATCTTCATATTTGCCAAACCAACAATAGAAAATGCCTCGTTTAATTCAAAGTAATCAATATCATCAATAGAAATATTTGCTTTAGCCAAAGCCTTTGGCAGTGCTTTAGATGGCGCCGTTGTAAACCATTTTGGTTCATGAGCAGCATCTGCATAACTTATTATTTTTGCAATTGGAGTAATGTTTAACTCTTTTGCTTTCTCGGCAGACATCAAAATTAAAGCAGCACCGCCATCATTTATAGTAGATGCGTTTGCAGCAGTTACAGTCCCATCTTTTGTAAAAGCAGCCCTTAAAGCAGGGATTTTATCCATTTTTACATTCTTAAATTCTTCGTCTTCAGAAAAAATAATGGGTTCTCCTCTTCTTTGTGGAATTGAAACTGGTACAATTTCGTCAGCAAATTTGCCCTCGCTCCAAGCCTTTGCCGATCTTTTGTAAGATTGAATTGCAAAAGCATCTTGATCCTCTCTAGAAAATTTATATTCAATTGCACATTCATCAGCACAAACACCCATAGCAACTTTGCTATACGCATCTACCAGGCCATCTTTTTGCATCCCATCTTCCATAGTTATCGGTCCAAATTTAGATCCGTTTCTTGCATGTTGATAATGCGGAATTGAACTCATATTTTCCATACCACCAGCAACAACGACATCAGCATCACCCAAAGCAATTGTTTGAGCCGCCAGCATAATCGCTTTCATTCCAGAAGCACACACTTTATTGACAGTTGTACAAGGAACAGAATCAGGAATACCAGCATGAATTGCAGCCTGTCTTGCAGGTGCTTGACCCAAACCAGCAGAAACAACATTCCCCATAAAAACTTCTTGTACTAAATTAGGGTCTAAATTAATCTTTTCTAATGCTCCTTTTATGGCAGTTGCCCCTAAAATTGTTGCAGGTATACTAGATAAACTACCCATAAAACTTCCAATAGGAGTTCTTGCTACTGATACAATTACTACGTCTTTCATGCTATAAATTTAGGTATGTTCTTCTCTTTATTTTAGGGTGCTAAAATAATCATTTTAAATCAAAAAGAAATCTTATTATAATTGTAATTTTTCACGTTCGCATATTTACTGTAAATTTGTGTACTTAACAACGTTTTTTTATGAGTGAATTTGTAAATAAAATCTATAGAAACAATACAATTATCTACAAGGTAATTTTGTTTTTAATTACCACAGTGTCTATTGTGTATTTATTTCCGAAAGGAGGTCAATTTAAGTATGATTTTAACAACGGACAACTTTGGAAGTATGACAATTTATACGCAACTTTTGATTTTGCTATTCAGAAAACAGATGAAGAAATTTCTTTAGAGAAGACACAAATCAAAACGAATACAAAATTATATTTTCTGTATAATACCGAATTGGTGTCTAAAGTAAACGAAACTTTTAAAAATAGAATAGGAATCTTAAAAGTGAATGATTCTTTAACGACTGATGACATCAGTAGACTTAAAAGTGTTGGCGAGAGCGTGATAAACAAAGTCTATACACCAGGTTTTCTAGCAGTAATTAATGAAAATAAAGTTTCTGGAAATAATCAAATAATAGCCTTAAAGAAAGACAATGAGGTGCAAGACGTTTCGTTTAAAAGTCTATTAACTTCTAGAGATGTTTTAGCTATCATTAATAATAATTTAGGAAAAGAAGCGTATTCTTTAGGTCAAAAATCACTTTTAAACATTCTAGTAAGTATTATAAAACCAAATGTTTCTTATGATAAAGCGTTTACGGATAAGGTGGTAGAAAATGATATCAATCGTATTTCATATACAAAAGGAAAAGTTACAGAAGGCGAACTAATTATTTTAAAAGGAGGTATTGTTGAAGGAAAAAAATTAGCAATTTTAAACTCTTTAAAAAGTGAATCTGAATCTAAAGTATGGACAGATTCTAATTATAATTGGATTGTTTTTGGGTACACAATTCTAGTATCATTAGCCTTGTTGATGTTGTTATTGTTTCTTTATAAATATCGATTTGAAACATTTGAAAATAACAATAAAGTTACCTTTATATTCTTTAATGTATTTGCAATTATTTTTATTCAAACATTAGTTGTAAATTACAATTCAGACTATTTATATATTGTTCCTTTAAGCATACTTCCCATCATTATAAAAGCTTTTTTTGATGCACGTTTAGGACTCTTTACGCATGTTTTAACAGTGCTGCTTTTAGGGTATATTGTGCCCAATAGCTTCGAGTTTATTTACCTTCATATCATTGCGGGTATTGTAACCATACTTACAGTTTCAGATCTCTCCAAAAGAGCTAATTTATTTATTTCTGTTGCACAAATTACAGGTATTTATATGATTACTTATTTTGCTTTTTCGATTATTAAAGAAGGGAATGCTTTACAAATAAATTGGGATTACTTTATGTTATTTGCAGCAAACGGTTTGCTTTCGTTTTTATCTATTATCTTAATTTATATGTATGAAAAAGTCTTTGGTTTGGTTTCTGATGTTACCCTTTTAGAGTTGTCGAATACCAATACAAAGCTTTTAAGAGAACTCAATGAAAAAGCACCGGGAACATTTCAACACTCGATGCAAGTTGCTAATTTGGCAGAAGCCGCAGCGAATGAGATAGGAGCGAACTCCATGTTAGCGCGAACAGGAGCGTTATATCATGATATTGGAAAAATGATAAGCCCTATGTATTTTATAGAAAATCAATCTACATCTGTAAACCCTCATAACGACTTATCACCCAGAGATAGTTCTAAAATGATCACAGATCATGTTATAAAAGGAGTAGAGTTGGCCAAAAAATATAAGTTACCAGATAGAATCATCGATTTTATAAGAACACATCATGGAACAAGTTCTACTTATTATTTCTACAGAAAAGAGCAAGAACTAAATCCAGATTCAAAAATAAATGTGAAAGACTTTCAATACCAAGGGCCCATTCCATTCTCAAAAGAAACAGCTATTTTAATGATGTGCGATGCTTCAGAGGCTGCTTCAAAAAGTATAAAAAATCCTACAGCATTGTATATTAATAATTTAATTGATAAAATTATTAGTAAACAGATTGCGGATAATCAGTTTTTAAATTCTGATATTACCTTTAGAGAAATCGAGGTGATCAAAAAAGTGATCAAGAAAAAATTGATGAATATCTATCATTTACGAGTAGAATATCCGGAGTAAAAAAAATACAGAAAAAAGTTAAAAACATCTTGCTAATTTGTAATTGTAATACTACATTTGCACTCGCATTTTTAGATAAGAGTGTATAAGTTCAATAACCGGAGAGGTGCCAGAGTGGTAATGGAGCAGATTGCTAATCGTCGACGGGTAACTGTCGCCAGGGTTCGAGTCCCTGTCTCTCCGCAAATTTTCATGGTTGTATAATATTTGCTTTATTCTAAACTAGAAAATTATTAAAAAGCTATTTATTTTCGGGGTGTAGCGTAGCCCGGTCATCGCGCCTCGTTTGGGACG
>TARA_B110000238_G_scaffold177376_1_pt1 | contig 10453 bp, 11 predicted proteins | sample TARA_B110000238 | Tara Oceans TARA_B110000238 (sample SAMEA4397569) | marine metagenome | biome: Polar Biome; feature: [SRF] surface water layer (ENVO:00010504); material: water (ENVO:00002006), including particulate matter (ENVO:01000060) such as... | depth 5 m | reverse complement strand
GGAGTTTCTGCAACTCCCAATCTTTTAATTGTATATTTATTTTTATACTTCTCATTTACTAATGCTGAAATTTCAGCAGCAATCCCAAAAGTTTTCATTCCATTATCTACAATCAAAATTTTAGTTGTTTTTTTTAAACTTCTTAAAATTGTTTTTTTATCTAAAGGTCTCAATACTCTCAAATCTAGAACTTGCACATTTACATTAAATTTTTCTCTTAAAATTTTATGTGCCTTCAAACACTCTATTAAACTATAAGAATATGATACAATGGAAATATCATTTCCTTTTTTTACTATTTTAGATTTACTGATGTCTTTTTTATAACTTTCCTTAGGAACATGACCTTTAGTAGAATGAAGCCACCTATGCTCAAAAAAAATAACAGGGTTTTTATCAAAAATGCTTTCTATCAACATACCTTTAGCATCTGATGGTGTTGATGGACAAACAACTTTTAACCCTGGTATATGTGCAAATAATACCTCTAGAGATTGGGAATGTTGTGGGCCCTGCCCCCAGCCTTTGCCAATAATTAATCTTATTGTTATTGATATTTTTACTTTTCCAGCACTCATATAGTGCCACTTAGCTATTTGATTTATTATTTGTTCAACACTTAATAAGGAAAACTCTACTCTTTGATGTACAATAACTGGTTTAAAACCTTTTGTAGCTAAACCCAAAGAAATACCCGTGAAAGTATTTTCGGCTGTTGGCATATCAAAAACATTTTTATTAAACTTTTTATGTAAATTCAATGTTGTTCCAAAAATACCTTTAGGGTCATCTACACCGAGCCCAAGCACTATGACTGATCTATCTTTTTTTAACGAAGTTTCTAAGGCCTCCTTAATGGCATCATTATAAAAAATTTCTCTTTTCATTTTTTAACTATAAATATATTTAAGTAACATTGATTTTTTTGGGTATTTACTTTCCTCAGCATACTTGAAGGCTAATCTTATCTCATTATTTATAGTTTCTTTAATTCTTTTAATTTGACTAAGATTTAAAATCTTATTTTTTTTTAAAATTTTTTCATATGTTAAAATTTGATCCTTATTTTTCCAGAAAGTAATCTCTTTTTTTGGCCTATAATTTAAGTCATCATCTTGATTTGGACCACAATGCTCATAATAACGATAGGTATCAATCTCAAGTAAAAATGGTTTTGATTTTTTTTTAATTTTATAGATTATTTTTTTTGACTCATTGTAAATTTTAATTGCATCATGTTCTTTGATTTTTTTTGAACTTATACCTAATGACTTTGCAATTTGTATGATGCTTCTTTTTTTAAATTGTCTCTTTTTAATGTCAGAATAAACAGAGTATCTATTATTTTCACAAACAAATAGAACTTTTAAGTCGTGAAGTGCAGCAAAATCTAAGCTTTCCAGAAAAACACCTTCCTCTGTTGCTCCATCACCAAAAAATATTACTACCACATTTTTATTTTTTTTCAGTTTATTAGCCCATGCTTTTCCAACACCAATTGGTATAGTACTTCCAACAATTGGAACTGCAGCAGTAATTCCTTTGTCTAGGTCTATTAAGTGCATTGACCCACCAAGTCCTTTTGCACAACCAGTTTCCTTACCATGTAATTCTGCAATCATTTTTTTTAAACTTCCTCCTTTAGCTAAATAGTGTGCATGTGATCTATGGCCTGTAACTATTTCGTCATTTACTCCAAGATTTTCACATATGCTTGTTGGCGTAGATTCTTGACCAATTGATAAATGTACCGGGCACCTCATTTTCCATTGACTATAACGTTTTGATATTTCCATTTCTGTTAAGCGAATTCTTAACATTCTTGAATATAATTTTTTTATAAGACTTTTATTCATAAAATTCATTAACTACCTTAGAAATATAAGCTATCTCTTTTTCTTTTAAATATTGATTAACTGGAAGTGTTAGAATAGTTTTTGCTTGCTTTTCTGTTTTAGGGAAGTCACCTTTTTTATACCCAAGTTTTTTTGCTGCAGGCTGAAGATGGATAGGTACTGGGTAATGAATTGCAGTTTGTATATTTTTTTTTAATAAATGTTTTTGTAAGTTATTTCTATTTGGAACCTGCACAACAAAAGTATGGTACGTATTAAATTCATTTTTTTTTTCTTTTGGAATAAAAACATTTTTTTTATTCAAAATTTCATTGTAAATTTTTGCATTTTTTCTTCTGCTACTAATTAATTTTCCAATTTTTTTTAATCTGTAATTTAGAATAGCTGCTTGAAGGCTGTCCATTCTAGACACAAAACCAAAATTCTTAACTATATTTCTATTGGTCATTCCATGATTTTTTAAATCCCTAATTAAAGTAGCATTTTTAGTAGAATTAGTTACCAGGTAGCCAGAATCACCAATTGCATTCAAATTTTTTAATGGATGTGCTGAAAAACAACCAATATCTCCAAAGGTTCCAGCAAACTTATTATTTAATTTGGATCCTATTGCTTGTGCCGCATCTTCTATTACTTTTAGATTATATTTTTTTGATATCTTTAAAATTTCATCCATCTGACAAACTCTACCCGTAAGATGCACGGGCATAATTGCTTTGGTTTTATTTGTAATTTTCTTTTCTATTTGTTCAGGATCCATATTTTGATCATCTAATACATCGACAAAGATTGGTATTGCTCCTAGATGTACAATCACAGCTGTTGAAGCAATGAATGAATTTGGTGTTGTAATAATCTCATCTCCTTTTTTTATTCCTAAAGAGTGAAGAGCTAAAACCAATGCATCAGTGCCACTATTTAATGATACACATTCTTTGGATTTTAATGCTTTTTTTATATTATTTTCAAACAAGTCTACATTTTTACCACCAATATATTGGCCGCTATGCAGTACTTGGTTGAAAATTCTTAAAAGATCTTTTTTTTCATTTCTGTATTGCTCTGATAAATTAATATAATTTATTTTCATTTATAAAATGATTTAACTGTAGAAATAATATAATTAATTTGTTTTTTACTCAAATGCTGATCACATGGAAAACTAATTATTGATTTAGTATGTCTATCAGAAACAGGAAAGTCTCCCTTTTTATGTTTCAAAAATTTCATTGCAGGCTGTCTATACATAGGAATTGGATAATGAATTTTTGCTTCTATTCCTTTTTTTAAACAATACTTTAAAAGTTCGTCTCTTTTTTTAGCAAAGACAATATATAAATGATAAACAATTTTATAATTTTTTATTCTTGGTGGTATTGAAATCTCTTTAATTTTTCCTAAACTCTCATCATAAAAATTAGCATTTTTTATTCTTTGATCTGCAATTTTTTTTGCACTTGGTATTAACCAATTTCCTACAACTGCCTGAAAAGTATCTAATCTAGAATTATAACCTGAAATTTTTACATTATCCCGATCAACTAGACCATGATTACGAAGAAGTTTAAGGTGCTCATAATACTTTTTATTACTTGTAACGATAATTCCACCATCAGACCAAACATTAATATTTTTTAAGGGATGTAATGAAAATGCACCAAAATCACTCCATGTACCTGAGTTTTTTTTATTTATTGACGCTAATATGGACTGACATGCATCTTCAACTATTGGAATTTTGTATTTTTTTGCAATCTTATTTAATTTAATCATATTCGTCATATAACCAGTAAAATGCACAGGAACTATTGCTTTTGTTTTTCTACTAATCTTTTTTTCTACTAAATTAACATCCATGCAAAAGCTATCATCACAGTCAACAAATACTGGTATTGCTCCTAGTTCACATATTGCACCTACGGTAGCAACAAATGTGTTAGCAGCAGTAATAACTTCATCACCTGGTTTAATACCAATAACTTTTAAGCTAAGTTTTATTGCATCTGTGCCTGAATTAACACCAACTGCATATTTTGTTCCTATAAGTTTTGCAAATTTTTGCTCAAACTTTAATAGCTCTTTTCCAAGAGTAAAATCTCCTGTTTTAACAAAATTTTTTAAATCTCTCCAAAGGTCGTCACAATTTGAAAATTGTTGACTTAAATATGAATATCTAACTTTCAATTTATTATCTTAAATTAATATTGTTCATTCTTTTAATGTTGAAAAAAAATTCATCATTAAAAGTATTTGTTAATAATTTTTTTTCAAAGGCATTTTTTAGGTCAGTAACCGCATCTTTTACAGTATATTTTGTTTCAAAGCCTAAGATATCTTTAATTTTTTCAGAACTAACATGATATGATCTATTATCATCAGATTTTGTATTAACTATACTTATATCACTCCCAATAACTTTTTTTACATCTTCAGCTAATTCATTAACTGATTGATTTCTATAACCAACATTGAAAATTTGCCCATTAACTTTTTTAGATTCAGCATTTAAAATTGCCAAATAAGAATCAACCATATCATCAATGTGTACGTTTGGTCTTAGTTGATCTCCACCAAATACTTTAATTTCTCGATTGTGAAAAGCGTGATTTGTAAGAATATTAACTACTAAATCTAATCTTTGTCTTTTTGCGTATCCACATACGGTTGATGGTCTTATGGTTGTTGTAATGAAATCTTCTGATTTATAATTATTCAAAATTTTTTCACAATCTGCTTTGAATTTAGAATAATCTGTGAGTGGCTCTAGGCTCATATCTTCGGTAACATTTTTCTCTTTTTTTATTCCATATACGGAGGAAGAAGATGCATAAATGAATTTATTAATATTATTTTTTTTACTAATCTTAACCATAGGTTCAAATGCATCATAATTAATTGACTTACCTAAAGTGGGATTTAATTCAAAACTAGGATCGTTAGAAATGCAGGCTAAATGTATTAGTACATCATGGCCAGGTATAATTTTTTCTAGTAAATTTTTATCTCTAATGTCACCTTTTACTTTTTTTAGCTTGTCATGATTTAACAACACATCTGCACCATAAATCATTAAATCAAGCACTGTGACTTTATAACCAAGATCTAGTAGTTTGGGTACTAGTTTAGACCCAACATATCCTGCACCACCTGTTATAAATATTTTTTTCATTAATAAACTATTTAATTATATGCTCCATATACTTGAAAAGTTTTATTTTATTTAAGGGCGTCTTGTTTGATATTTCTTCAACAGAAATTGCACCTGCTAAAGAGCCTATAAATAAAGATAACAAGTGCTGTGATTTTAATTTAATAAGTAATGAGATAATAGATAGCATAGTGTCACCTGCACCAACTTTATCAACTACCTTGGAAGCAAAAGCTGGACTAGTGAAAATATCTTTAGTCTTAGAGTCGTACATAAATGCCCCTTCACTACCACGTGTTATCACTAGGCTATTAATATTTAAAAGTTTTGCTAATTTCCTTGCCAAAAGTTCAACTTTACTATTTTTGTCTCTTAATTCATGCCTTAACTCTTGCTCATTCATAACAACACAGTCAATATTTTTATATTTTTGTATTGTATGATAACCAATATTAGCAGAATTTGATTGGGCATTCAGAGCTAAGAATTTAGATTTCTTACAAATTATTTTAGCAGTACTATTGGTAATTAAGCCATGTCCATAATCAGAAACAACAACAATGTCAAAATTTTTTATTTCTTTTAAAATCATAGATTTAAATTTTGCATCTTCTTTTGCGTTTAACAATTCATCATTTAAAGAATAAACACCCAGTATTTTATTTTTACTATTGTGCTCTATATATCTTTTTTTGATAATTGTAGGTGAATTAGATTTTATCAAATATTTAAAAGATATATTTTTAGATAATTTTTTTTTAATGAATTTTTCTTTTTTATCTTTGCCCAGACAACTGAGAACTGTTACTTTTTTACAAAAACTTGAAATACTTCTTGCTACAGCAACAACACCTCCTAAATAAGTTTCTTCAAATAGGTCCCTAAGGACTAAATGAGCCTCTTTACCGGACTTTCCTAATGCTTCACAAAATACATATTTATCTATAATAGTTTCACCGATAACTAAGACTTTTAAGTTTTTTAATTTCTTTATCTGAGAGTCAAAATCTTTTTGTTTTACAGACTTTTTAATTTTATCAATAAATGTTTTTTGCTCAGAATTAAAAGGAGAGGCAATATCATTTAGAATTGTGCTTGAGCTATAAGTTTTATCATTAGTAATAAAAAGCTTACCTTTATGTTTTTTTAAGGCAAATATTTCATTTTTAATTTCACCAGTTATATCATCTTTTTGATTTTTATAATCTGGACCTTTACAATAAATGTGTGGCTTAATTTTATGAATTACATTTACTGCAGTCTTAGAGTTATTTAAAATAATATAATCTATGTTCGAAATTGAAGATAAACTTTCAAGCCTCTGTTGATTTTTAAAAAATGGCCTGTTGAAACCTTTGTCAATAAATTTGTCATGTGTTATAGAAACAATTAATATATCTCCTTGTTTTTTTGCAGTTTCAAAGTGCTTAAGGTGACCTAAATGTAATAAGTCAAAAACCCCATGACACATAACTATTTTTTTTTTATTTTTTTTTAGTTTATATAAAATTTTATCTATATCCTTAAATTTTATTATTTTTTTAATATTCATAATTTATTTTAAATACTTAAACCAATCTTTAGTGGCAATATCTATTTTTTTTGCATTCCACAATGGAGCATTTTCCCAATAAGAAATATCATTAAGGAGTTTTTTTACACCTTCATAAATATCTATTTTTGGCTTCCAATTTAGATATTTTTTAATCTTTTTAATATCAGCAAAAGTGCAATCTGGTTCACCAGGTCTTTTTGGAATAAAGGTTTTTTTAGAGTCTAAAATTTTTACTATCCTATTAATAGAAATAGTTTTTCCACTTCCAACATTTAATATTGTATTTTGCAATTTTGATTTAGAGGCGCTAATTAATGCAGAGACAACATCAGTGACGTAAGTAAAGTCACGAGTTTGTTTTCCAGAGCCAACAACGGTTAATGGCTTGTTTTTTAATTTTTGAGTTAAAAAAACTCCAAACATAGCTCCATAAGTTCCAGACGTTCTAGATCTAGTTCCATAGACATTAAACAATCTTAACGAAACAATATCAATTTTAAAAAGTTTACCCCAGTGAAAACAAAGCTGCTCTCCTAAATATTTAGTTAGTGCATAAGGATATTGAGGATCTATTTTTTCATTTTCATCTGTTGGATATTTTTTAGGTATACCATAGCAAGATGATGAGGCTGTATAAATTAATTTCTTAACTTTAAACTTTTTACAAGCTTCCATTACATTAAATGTACCATTGACATTAGATTCATAATACTTTTTAGGAAACTTTATACTAGGAACAATGTCTGCTAAGGCAGCAAGATGAAAAACACAATCAATATTTTTAAATTTTTTTTCCCATTTCCCTGGTTTAGCAAGATCACATCTAATAAATTTTATTTGCTTTAAATGTTTAATATTTTCAAGTCTGCCTGTGCTTAAGTTATCCAAAACAGTAATTAAATTTCCTTTTTTAATTAATGTTTCACAAAGGTGGCTGCCAATAAATCCTGCTCCTCCAGTAATTAAATATCTCATATTTAAATATTAACTTTTTTTATATTAATTTTGCTTGGTCTTGCATTTTTATAATCTCTTCCAGTGGTTCTACAAAGTACATTGTCCAAATCAAAACATATAATCTTTTTAAATTTTTTACTTTGCATTATACATTCTATCAAATCTTTACTTTAATTTTTCATCCGAAATTTTTTTTAAATTTCTTACTTCTTTTTTTAATTCATCATATTCCATCATCTTTGTTTTCATAAAGTTAATTGTTAATTTTGTTTTTTCAGAAAGACCTTTTGTAGTTAAGGTATAAAGATAATTTATTTTATTAGGGTTTCTTCTGAGGTTTATTTTAAAATGATTAATCTTTATAAGACCTTTTACCCGAAGTTCTTTTAAACAATAATTGAGTTTACCTAAACTATACCCTGTTTCTTTGGCTAATTCTCTTTGAGTTAAATCAGAATTATTACTAATTTTTCTTAAAACATTAAAATATTTTTCTTGTTTGTTCATATGTTCAATTATTGAACATATTATAATGTTCATTGTTTAAACTGTAAAGAAAAAATTAGCTTGTATATAATTAATTATTTAAATAAAAGTAATTTTATCTATATGAAAATATATTGGAATAAATATTATAAGTTAAAGAGATCCCCACTTTCACCTTCCAGTTTTGCAAAATATTGTGAAAAAATGTATCTAAAAAAAAATAAAAAATTATTAGAAATTGGATGTGGGAACGCTAGAGACTCCCTTTTCTTTAATAAAAAAATGAATGTAACTGCCATAGACAAAAGTGATACTATAATTAGTAAGAATATTAGTCTGAATAGTAAAATTAATTTTATTTGTTTAGATATAAATAAAAAGAAATTTTTTTCTCTTGGAAAATTTGAATTTATTTATGCTAGGTTTTTTTTACACTCAATAAATGAAAGGCTACAAAATAAATTATTTAACAATATTAAAAATTTATGTCATAAAAAAAAAACTTTGTTAATGTTAGAATTTAGAACTATTAAAGATCCTTTGTATCAAAAAGGAAAAAAATTGAGCAAGTATGAAAGAATAACTGACCATTATCGACGATTTATTAATAAAGATATTTTTTTAAATTTTTTACTTAAAAAAAACTTTAAGATAATAAAAATTATTGAAAAAAAGGGATTAGCAAAATATAAAAAAGATAACCCTGTTGTATGTAGACTGATAGCAAGAAGCAATTAAATGAAAAAAAACAACAAAGGTATTTTAATTTGGGTAACGGGTTTATCTGGATCTGGAAAATCATTTACAGCAAAAAAAATAAAAAAAAAATTAAATGAAAAAAAAATTAAATCTATTCTTATAAATGGTGATGATCTTAGAAAAATATTTAAATTAAATAAATATGACAATCAAAGCAGACTAGCATATGCTTTTAGTTACTCTTTACTTTGTAAAAAGATTACAGATCAGGGAATAAACCTAATAATATCAACGATTGCAATGTTTGATGTAATAAGAAAATGGAATAAAAATAATATTAAAAATTACTATGAAGTTTATTTAAAGACACCTTATAGGTTAATTAAAAGAAAAAATAAAAAAAAATTATATTTAAGTAAAAAAATTAATGTTATTGGAAAGGATATCAAACCTCAGCTACCGAAGAATCCTGATTTCATAATAAAAAATAATTTTAAAAATCAAGATAATGAGATTAACTTATTATTTTCCAAAATAGAAAAAATTATTGAAAAAAAATAAATTTGTATTAATTAAAATTACTAAGCATAAACTTTAAGCAACTTGTCACGAACACTGTCTATATTATCTTGTGGTTTTTTACCTTTTATATAATCGCAGTTTTTACAAGGGCCAATTTTTGATCTTTCTCCCTTTAAATGCAATATACGAAATTCTTTTAATCTTTCTCCATTCCATACATCTGAAAAAGTTTCATTATTTAAATCACCTACTAAAGTTCCATGAGACCAATCTACACAACAAACAGAGACAGTACCATTAAAATTAACTGTAAGTCTTGAAAAAGGGTCTGGGCAAGCTTTAGGTTCTTTTATTTCAATTCTTTCATTTCCACTTCTCCAGTCAAACTCATCACTTCTAGTCCATCCCATTACAGGATGTATTATTATTCTATCTGAAAATTCAGAAAATTCTTTGACAAATTCAGCTTTTGTTTCTTCACTTTTATTTTCTGCATCTACATAAGAGATAATTACTTTCGTATTTTTTTTTAATTCTTTCTTAAGTTTATAAAATTTTTTTATATTAGATTTTATTTTTTCATAATCTAGCTTTGTTCTTGTAATTCTCTCAAAGCCATCAGCCGTTAAAGACTGTATCGATACTCTCAATGAGTCTAAACCTGCCTCTAATAGTTTTTTAGATGTTTCTTCAGTAAGATAAGATGCATTTGAGGTAACTAACACGTTTTCGGCTATCTTTAATTTTTTTGCTAATGCAATCATTTCTGGTAGCTCTTTGTTGACTAAAGGTTCTCCATCTTTGTATAATAAAAGACTTTTGATTTTACTTGTTGTATTTTTTTGATATTGATTAACTTGATTTATAATCTTTGAAAATAATTCAAAAGGCATAACACCTTTCGGTCTTTCATATTTTCCTAAAAGAGATTTTTCTCCTGTTGGACAAAAAGTACATCTAAAATTACATAAGTTAGATGGATCAATCATTAATGATATAGGAATATCTAATGGTAATGATTCTGATAAGTTAATTAATTTAGATCCAACTAAGGGTTTAATATCTATTTAAATTTAATTTCCTAGTTCCAGTGTTCAGCAATTGAACATAATAAAAGATTATAATTATAGATACAAGAGATTAATTTCTATTGGAAATATGTTGTTTTTATATATCAATGTCTAAAATAAAATTTTTTTCAGTGCATAAATCAAGCCAATTGAGCTATTA
>TARA_B110000238_G_scaffold32351_1_pt1 | contig 10458 bp, 9 predicted proteins | sample TARA_B110000238 | Tara Oceans TARA_B110000238 (sample SAMEA4397569) | marine metagenome | biome: Polar Biome; feature: [SRF] surface water layer (ENVO:00010504); material: water (ENVO:00002006), including particulate matter (ENVO:01000060) such as... | depth 5 m | reverse complement strand
AACCAAGAAGGGCTACAAGTTCGTCAGTGAAACTGACAGCGAGACCATAGTCCATTTGATCCATTCTGAAAGAAAGGGTGGCAAAGTATCTTTACTTTCTGCAGTGCACAAGGCGGTAAAACAATTTGAGGGGGCTTATGGCATCTGTGTTGCAGATGTCACTGAGCCCGACAAGCTAATTGTAGCTCGTTCCGGTAGCCCCCTTGTGATAGGTGTAGGAATAGGGGAAAACTTTGTCGCCTCTGACCCTCTGGCACTCGGTCAAGTGACAGACCGATTTATCTATCTGGAGGAAGGTGACATAGCCCAAGTTACTCTTCATAAAATTGATATCTGGAACGGCCAACGCAAGGTTAAACGTCCTATCAGCATGATTAAGAGTCATCGTAACGATGCGGACAAGGGCAAGTATCGCCATTACATGCTCAAGGAGATCTATGAACAGCCTCAGGTTATTCGAGATACTCTCGATGGCAGAATCGCCGGGGAAAAAGTATTGGAAAACGCATTCGGCGCAAAAGCCCCTGCTGTGTTCGACAAGGTTAAGCATGTACAAATTGTGGCATGTGGTACCAGTTTTCATGCTGGACATGTTGCCAAGTATTGGTTCGAATCTATTGCTCGAATACCATGCTCGGTCGACATAGCGAGCGACTGCCGTTACCGCGATATCATCGTCCCTGAAGGCACTCTGTTAGTAACTGTTTCTCAATCCGGCGAAACTGCCGACACGCTAGCTGCATTGAGATTTGCCAAAAGCTTTCCTATGTTGGTTACCTCGCCATATGCAATGTGGCAACAAGCTCCCTGATAAGGGAATCAGACTTCAGCATTCTTACCAAGGCAGGTCAGGAGATTGGTGTAGCTTCGACTAAAGCCTTTACTACCCAACTTACTTTATTGCTCATCCTTACTATCGTGTTGGCGAGACGCACCGGGCTCAAGCCCAAGGCCGAAGCTGATTTGGTAAGGGAACTCGATAGACTACCCGAACTGATAGTGTCTGTTCTTAAACTCAACAACGAGATCAAGAAACTGTCGCGCCAATTTTCAGATAAACAAAATTGTCTATTCCTGGGGCGTGGTATTCAGTATCCAATCGCTAAAGAAGGTGCGCTAAAACTAAAGGAAATTTCCTATATTCATGCCGAAGCCTACCCTTCGGGAGAGCTCAAGCACGGCCCACTCGCATTGGTAGATGAAGACATGCCAGTAATCGCGGTCGCCCCAAATGACGATCTAATTGAAAAGCTACGGGCAAATCTAGCGGAAGTCAGCGCCAGAGGCGGAAAGCTCTACGTTTTCGCTGATGAAAGCGTTCACTTCCAAGGCGACAGGAACTGCAAGGTTATTCATGTTCCTAAATCGCCGAACATCCTCAACCCTATTGTTTTCACCGTCCCACTGCAATTGCTCTCGTATCACGTTGCCGTAGTCAAGGGCACTGATGTTGACCAGCCGCGCAACTTGACTAAGTCAGTAACAGTAGAGTAGTTTTAAACCGTTACTCATGTAAGGTTTTCGAATATCAGGAAAAAAAATGAATTCTAAAAGCGTTCTTTTGAGAACCATGTGCCTTATATTGTTTCTTTCAAGTATTATTCTTACCGAACTTATTGGTTTTTTACGTTCTGACTACAACTTGATAAACCATTTTATTAGCGAGCTTGGAGCAGCTGGGGCAGAATACTCAAGAATAATTAACTACTTCGGATTTGTACCAACTGCCTTTAGCGCCCTGATTATTGTACTTCTTCTTCAATCTAAGTTTTCAAATACTAGATTATCTCGGGCAGGGCTTTTATTAGTTGGGAGCGGGGTTTTTATTGGATACTTTGGTGCTTTTATTTTTCCTTGCGACTATGGTTGTCCTGCTGAGGGAAGCTTTAGTCAAAATATGCATAACAACCTTGGGTTGATATATTACTTGATTATTCCTGTTGGGCTTTTCGTCTTAGGAATTGGGTTGAGAAAAGAACCTATGATTATTAATTCATCAATTTCATTCGGCGCAGCTTTTGTTTTCTTGTTAGGGTTTTTTATGATGCTTAACCCAAGTCAAATTGATCTATTAGGTTTCTGGCAAAGATTAGCAGATTACACAGTCTTTGTTTTTTTAATTTTTATGAGCCTGTTTGTAAAAAGTGAATCAAGATAATTACATTAATGAAAAAAGCAAAACGAGTAACTGTTATAAACAACTCCGTTACCGTGGGGTAGAACAAAACAGTGAATTAAAATTATGGAATTTTGGAAAAGTATAAATAAAGCAGTTGATACAGCGACTGCTATTTTAGTTCTATTTGGAATAGTATTCTCTTCAAATGTAAAAAGTAATGTTTCCGCGACGATGAATATGACATTTTCTTATCCAAGATCGTTAGATAATTTTAATTTTGTCAAATCACATGCCGGTATACCGCAACAAAATGACAGGTGCTGCCAATCATTGTAAATATATGAAAGATAGCGTGATTAAGTGGGATTTTCCGAATCGCGTAGAGTATCGCGCCGAGCGTATAAGCTAGGCCACCCGCTACCAACCATCGCATTCCTATGACCGGCATTTTTTCTATCAACGGAATTATGGCAAACATGATCATCCAGCCCATGAACAAATACATCAGTGTGGACAGCAGCTGATAGCGCCCGGTAAAAAAAATCTTGAGAGTGATACCAACAATCGCCATGCCCCAGGAAACGCCTAAAATAATCCAGCCGATTGAACCTTGCAGAACAACCAAGGCAAAGGGGGTGTAGGTGCCTGCGATCAGGATATAGATACTCGCATGGTCCATGATGCGCAATCGACTTCGGCGCAACGGCAAGCGGCTGCTGTGGTAGGCAGTGGATGTACCGTAGGCAATTACCAAACTGCAGCCAAAAATCGTGACGCTCACGATCTTTAATATGTCACCGCCGGGCACTGAGTAACGCAGCAATGCCCCCAGCGCAACAATACTCAGGACAAAGCCCAGGGCATGGGATGAAACGTTAATAGCCTCCTCTAGAGCGCTATACACTGACGTTGTTGTATTAGATATCATGATTGGCAGTATGTCCGGAACTATTGGAGCTTGCTACCCCCAGCTTTAAACTTTTTATTTATTACTGACAGCCCTATTCAATATGAAACCAGACCTTTCAAGCGAATCGACCATTACAGATAGACTACAAATTTAACTCGCGGTGAGCAGGCTTCAGATTTTATCTGAAGCTCATTGTTGGAAAATAATTTAATTGATAATTCAAAATCAATGATCAGGGAAAAATACTATCGTGCAGGGCTTCGCTGAGATAGCGCATTCATATTTTTTGTTGCGCAAGAAAACGAGGTAGCTAACTAAAATACAAGGTTACCAGTTAGCAGATTTCAAATTTCAAATTTCAGATTCACGACTACAAACTAGAGATGGCGATTAGCAAACTCTATCCAGACTGGGATCACGAAAAAAGCCGCAACGGTTTGAATAGTAATGATATTCGCCATGAGACTCTCGTTACCACCGAGTTGTCTGGCGAGAATATAAGCTGATGGTGGAGCAGGTAATGCCGTCAGTAGCAAGAGTATTACCGCGATACTATTGGGTGTTTCAAACAGCAAACAGGCCGCTAGTGCTAGACCAGGAAACACAGCAAGCTTATTGATCGCAGCCACCAGCAACTGCCAACTCTGCTCTCCTAAAGAAACGAATCGTATTCCCGCCCCTACTGCGAGGAGACCTATGGGTAGAGCAGGCTGACTGAGTATCTCTATCACAGACTCGGCGAGAGATGGAATATTGAAACCTGTGTAACTGATAGCAATGCCGGTTACGCATGCCAAGACCAAAGGATTTGTTGCAACTGAGTTAATGATGCGACTGATCCGCTTCGTCCCACCCTCCCCGCCTCCAGTCAGTGAGACCACACACAGCACATTCACCAAAGGTATATAGATCGCGAGACATAGCGCCGCCGTAGTTAGTCCCCTATCACCATAGAGAACATCTATGCAGGCGAGCCCGATATAGGTATTGAAGCGAATACTGCCTTGATAGATAGAGCTCAGGGATGCGGAGTCGCTGCTGACAAGCTTTCGTAGAACCAATACAAGCACCGTGATAAGAAAAAGCGCCAACCCGATAGCCTCACTAATATTACCGATGTCTTGCAAATCGAAATTTGAAGCCGATAGCCGGAGCACTAACAAGGCAGGCAAGAATATATAGTAGGTGAGTCGTTCCAATTCCGACCACACAGCTTGACTCGAGATTGGCGTACGACTGATCAAGAAACCCAAGAGGATAATGGCAAAAATAGGTGTTAGAGCGCTTAAAATCATGACGGCATACTAGCGTCACTTGTCCCGCAATACCACCCTCTTCTTTCTCCCATAGACTCTCATGAATGGCGAGTGGCTTGACAAAATTTAGAGCTGGAGAGATACTTATGTCCAGTCTAAAAGGGCCCACCTACTAAGGCCAACAATAACACCTCGAATGAAAAATTAATTAGTGCAGCTGCAGAAATACTATTTCTACCGGCTCGACGACCTACTCCTTCTTTAAAACTATGAGCTCGAAAAGAGCTAAGACCAATAAACGAATTCGAAGCATCATTATGGAATATTTCGCAATTATCGCCTTTGCCATCACCACCTGTGTGACACCCGGCCCTAACAATGCGATGCTCATGGCGTCGGGATTGAACTATGGCATCAAGCGCAGCATGCCACATTATTTTGGCATCATTCTTGGGTTTCCAGCCATGGTGCTTGCCGTCGGCCTGGGTATTGCACAGTTGTTTGAGGTGTATCCAATGATGCACCTAGTCTTAAAAATTGCTGGAGCCACCTATCTCAGCTACCTAGCCTATAAAATTGCAACGACGTCTGTGTCGGAGTCCAGCGAGAGCGAGGGTAAGCCTTTCACATTTATTCAGGCCGCCGCATTCCAGTGGGTTAATCCAAAAGCCTGGGTCTTGGCGGTTGGAGCTACCGTCACCTATACAACCCTGGGCGAAGGCTATGTTTTACAGGTAGTAACGATTGGGCTAATTTTCCTAATCTTCGGAGCACCTTGTATCATGTTATGGCTGTGGGGCGGCGCCTCGCTTAAGACACTCATGCGGAAATCTAGCACCGTGCGGATCTTCAACATTAGCATGGCAGTTCTACTCATTAGCTCTTTGGTCCCCGTATTCATCGAGCTCTATCAGCAGTTCATTATCTGAGCTAGCTGCCCCAGCTAAATAAGAGACACTGCGTATTTTCTCCGAACTATGTGATAATCGCAGTACTTCAAACAAGGATAAAAACACTATGCAATTTATGGTTACTGCCTATGACGGCAAAGATCACGGAGCGCTGGATAGACGTATATCGATGCGCGAGGAACACATCATCGGAGCCAACCAGCTCAAGGAAGCAGGACACTTGATAGCGGGAGGTGCAATTCTCAATGAGACAGAGCAGATGATAGGCTCAACGATGTTTGTGGAGTTTGATTCTAAGGCTGAGCTAGATCAGTGGCTAGCTAGCGATCCCTATGTGACTGGCAACGTCTGGCAGGACATCAGCGTCCTACCTATACGCCTGGCGGTCAAATAGCTTATTCTCCGGGTCGGAGTCGCTCGAGTTTCAGTCCGATTGCCGTATTGGGACCAAAGCCTTTCCAATAGGTGTGATCATCGTTCTGTTTACCGCGGGTTATCGAATACACTGCATCGGCCCCATCAGGAATGACATCAAGATAGGATTGGCGACCTTCGATCTGCTTGAGATAATGATCGAAATAGACCGTCGCAAAATGATCCATGATGTTATTCATGCGCGTGTTGTCCCAAACAGGATCAGTGTAGTGACTCGCACCTGTTGTGTCTTTGCTGTTCAGTATCTCGAGTGGCACTGGATAGGGCGCTCCAGCATTGTGACCTGCATTCTTATAGGTTAGCAGATAGCGATCGCTGTTTACTGCACCTTCGTAAATTGCTCGCACACCCGCCTCATAGCCCGCAACTGTGTCGTTATCACCCGCCAAATAGAACGTAGGCACGTCAATGCCTCCAAGGTCTTCGGTACGCCAAAACCCAGAAGCCATACCCCAAGGTGCTATTGCGAAACCAACCTTAATTCTAGGATCCAGATTCGATCTATAGTCAGGGTTACCGGTAGCATGTTCTTGGAGAAGTGAGTTAGGAGGCGCCAATAAGGAACCAACTATCTCATCGCTATATCCACCGCCAAGATTGTTCACCAGACCATAGCCACCCATCGAATAGCCAACAATGCCTGTAGTCTCTGCATCCATCAGTCCATTAAGGAAGCTACCGGAATCATTTGAAAGATTGTCTAGAGTATCGAGCACGAAGCGCTGATCCAGAGGACGATTGTAGAGGGTACTCTGAAAGGCTTGCTGGTCATCGTAAGTGCTATCGGTGTGATCGATAGAGGCTACAACGTAGCCCTTGCTCGCAAGATTTTCACCGAGGTGACTGATCAGGAAGCGATTGCCAGGGTAGCCGTGAGAGATGATAACAAGAGGAAAGCGCGCATCGGCACTGCTGGGTTCGGCATCGCGAACAGCAGTACCTTGTAAAGTCGCAGTGATTGCTGGGTTGCGAGTTATCGCTTGGTATTCGCCGCCCGGTTCTTGACCTGCCGCTAGCTGTGCTGGATACCAAACTTCAATCGTTAAACTTCTATCGTAGATAGCACTCTCGCCGCCACGCTCCGTATTTAGGATATCGATTCTATCAGGATCGGTGAATTCTAGAGTCCGAACACCGATATCGTAGCCACCGAAGCTTGCCAATTCGGGCGCATCAGGTCTTACAATGTCGATTCGGTTATCTTGCGCAAAGATTATGCAGGAGGGAAAAATTAAAAATACGACCGTGCTAAATCTACCCATTGGTTTATTCCTATAAATTTGATCAAACAGGTTCACCGTTCACTTCACGAACCACAAGAATAAGCGGAGCGAATTTTCGTGATGGAATACCTAGACAAAGATAAACAAGATATAAATAGTTAAAGCAATCTAATCAACCCCGGTTCACCCCCTACCAGGCTATTTCTCCAAATATAGAGGGTGAAAAATTAAGGGAACTAGTCCTGATATGCCAGTTTTCGTTCTTCTGCAGAATCGGTATGACCCGTAAAATCATGCAGAATCACGTACAGACTTGGCACTAAAAATAAGGTGATCATAGTTGCAAACAACACTCCAAAGGAGAGAGATATAGCCATAGGAATAATAAAAAATGTTGCTGGGTTTGCAGTCGCCATCAAGGGAACAAGACCGATAAATGTAGTTACCGATGTTAGGACAATCGGGCGGAAGCGCATCATACCTGCTTCCGATACTGCTTCAACCATCCCCAAACCTTCATCTCTAAGACGATTAATTGAAATTACCAATACTAAGCTGGCATTTACCACCACTCCACTTAATGCAATGATTCCAAGTAGAGAGAAGAAAACCAAGTCGGCACCCATAATGAAATGGCCAAAGATCGCCCCAATCGCACCGAAGGGTATCACGCTCATTATGATTAATGGCTGAGCATAGGACTTTAAAGGTATAGCCAACAGCGCAAAAATAACCATCATCGCTATTGGAAAGGTCGTATACAACTCTTCAAGAGATTCCGAACCCCTCTCCGCCTCTCCGCCAAGTACTAATTCGACATCCAAGTCTCTGGCCCATTGAGTACGATACTTCCCTATAATCTCACGCTGTATTTCCTCAGGCTTCACTATAGTACGATCAACGTCACCACGAACAGTTATCACTCGACGACCATCCCGCCTATTGATACTAGAGTAACTGCTCCCTAGAGAGAAAGTTGCGATGCTGAGGAAAGGGACTTCAGCTCCTGCGGGCGTTCGAATTAGTAAACCTTCTAAATTCCCGAGGGATTGCCGTTCTGGCTCTGGATAGCGAACCATTACCCGAATATCATCTGATCCCCGCTGAATTCTTTGGGATTCGGCACCATAGAAAGCCTGTCTAACTTGAGTTGCAATATCATTGAGGGTAAGGCCAAGAGTTTTACCACGCTCAAGTATCTGAATTTGCACTTCCTGTTTGCCGGCACGAAATGAATCCGATATATCAAACACTCCAGGATAGCGCATCAGCTCCTCCCGAAGTTGAGTAGATGCTATTTTTAGATTATCGTCATCCCGACCTTCCAGTCTGTAATTAATTGCTTCGCCAGCAGAAAATGCATCAGAGACAAATGAAAGCTCTAAAGCGTCAGGGATGGTACCAACTTTTTCGCGCCACCTGTCCCGAATTTCAGCGGAGCTCATTTCCCCTCTATCATAAAAAGGCGCAAGGTATAGCACGACCTCTGCAATTTCGCTGCTACCAGAATTGCGATTTCCTCCTCCAGGACCTCCTCGGGGCGCTGTGCCACCTACTATTGTAAGTATGCTATCTACCGCCCTTTCTGTTGCTGCCGGCGCTGATCCAAGTCCTTTAAGTTCAAGAAGCTCAAGCTCGAGCTCAGCGGCCAACTCAATCGCCGCTGCCTCAACTCTATCAATAGCTTCTTCAGTAATATAGCCGGGAACTCCAACTGGCATCTTTACAGTACCCCAGACAGTATCACCCTCAACTGAGGGCATAAACTGGAAGATAACGCGACCACTGAACAATAGCGCCATTACGATAATCACTACACCGGTCGCGGTAGCCCAAGCCGCATATCGATATTTTAAAACAGTGCGCAATGAACGCCGGTATCCATGTTCCGCGAAATATTCCATACCACCAGCTATTTTTTGCTGGAAGGTTTGCCATGCATTAACTATAAACGTCCCCTCGAGAAAATAACCTTCAGTTTTTCTATGGGCTATGTGTCCGGGAAGAATTAATTGAGATTCGATAAGGCTAGCTATTAGGCAGAAGACTACTACCCCACCGATCACATTTGAAAATGCTCCAAATTGCCCTCCCTGAAGTAACAAGGGGAGGAATGCCGCCACAGTAGTAAGAACGCCAAAAATAACAGGAACAGACACCTCAAGCGTCCCCTCGATCGCTGCAGATTCCTTATCGTATCCCTTCTGCTCGAACGCATGAATCCTCTCACCGACTACAATTGCATCATCAACGACAATTCCCAGCACTAAAATAAACCCCATAACAGTCAAGGAACTAATAGTTAGCCCGGCAGTCGGAAATATCATTAACGCACCGAAAATGGCTATAGGAATACCAGCAGCTACCCATATCGCAACTTTAAATCGCAGGAAAAGTGCCAAAATCACCAATACCAATAACAGGCCGGTATACGCATTTCCCGCTACTGTTGCGATTCTAGTTTGAGTGCTAATAGAAGAATCCGTGATCACCTCCAGCTTCATGCCATTCGGTAAATCGAACTCAGCCGATGCCATAAAGGCCCGAACTTGCTGTGCCGAAGTGACAATGTCCTCATCACCTATACGCAAAACATCAATAATCGCGGCATTAACTCCATTGTGACGCGCATCCAGATATCCTTCTTCAAAGCCGTCTCGAACGGTAGCTATTTCACCCAGACGCAATTGGGTGCCATCAGGATACGATTTCACAACAATATCTTCATACTCGCCACCAGAGTAGACCTGGCCTTTAGTTCGAAGCAGTATCTCTCCAGATTCAGTCCGAATAGTGCCCCCCGGCAAGTCTAAGGATGCCCTATCAATCGCTCTAGATATCTGATCTAGGGTGAGTCCATATTGACGCAGGGTAAGCTCAGAAACCTCAATCGAAATTTCAAACGGCCGAATATATTCAACGTTTACAGACGAAACCTCATTTAAATCAAGCAGATCATTACGAATTCGTTCAGCAACAACCTTCAAACTTTGATCATCAGATTCCGAAGACAATGCCATTGTCATTACATTGCCAGAGCTGCTGAAGGCTCGGACAATTGGTTTTTCTGTTTCCGTAGGAAAAGTAGAGATAGCATCTACCTTTCCTTTTATGTCATTGAGCACTCGATTCAAATCAGCGCCGCTGGCAATCGTTAGTGTCGAATCGCAACCGCCTTCCCGCGCTGTCGTGGTAAATTGGTCAATGTTTTCCGTACCTTCTAGCGCTTCCTCTATACGCAGACAGACAGCGGATTCAGATTCAGCTGGAGTCGCCCCCAAGTAAGCCACGCTTACCTGAATCACACCGAAATCCATATCAGGAAATTCCTCCTGATTAAGAGATTTATAAGAAATAAACCCGCCAACCAAAAAAATAATCATCATCAAATTTGAAGCGACTGGGTTTTTAATGAACCAAGTAATGGGAATTCTCACAAAATTGACCTCGATTTTAGATTAATTTAAATTCGAAAAAGTTTTAAGTGATGCCAAAAATAAAAACTATATATTTTCAATAACTGGCTGCACAGACATACCATTAACAACAGCTTGAATCGGAGACGTACAAATATATTCACCTACCAGCAACCCTCCGCTTATCA
>TARA_B110000238_G_scaffold91381_1_pt1 | contig 10459 bp, 10 predicted proteins | sample TARA_B110000238 | Tara Oceans TARA_B110000238 (sample SAMEA4397569) | marine metagenome | biome: Polar Biome; feature: [SRF] surface water layer (ENVO:00010504); material: water (ENVO:00002006), including particulate matter (ENVO:01000060) such as... | depth 5 m | reverse complement strand
CTTGCAGGTTTACTTGCAGGCTTGCTTGCGGGTTTCTTTGCAGCCTTGCTTGCAGGTTTGGCTTCAGTCTTGTTGGCAGGCCGATTTTCTTGGGCCACCTCTACAGGCGCTTCCATAATATCAGTTTCTGCCGCTAACTCAGTCATGCGGTCTTCAATGGCTTTACGGTTTTCATCGGCTTTTTTACGTATTTCGTCGATCCTTAGCTCATCTTGTATCTCTTTTTGCACACCACCCACAGTGCGCTTTATTTTGCCCACCCACAGGCCAATGGTTCTCACGGCTACGGGCATACGCTCTGGACCAAGGATTAGTAGCCCAATCACCGCCACTAGCACCAACTCTGTAAAACCAATATCAAACATAGATTGGGCCGTTACTTATCAGTTTTTTTTGCTGATTCTTTGTCAGCAGTCGTGTCTGCTGCAGTAAAGCTTGCATCCTGCTTGTCGTTAATGGCTTTGGGCTCTTCTGTGCCATCTTTCATAGCCGACTTAAAGCCTTTAACCGCATTGCCTAAATCGCCACCGATATTACGCAACTTTTTGCTGCCAAATAACAACAAAATAATGGCTAACACGATCACTAACTGCCAAATACTAATTCCACCCATACCCATACCTTCTCTCCTGATAAAAAATTTACTGGCTACGATTAGCCTTTTCTACTAAACCTGACAGATCAAATCGACGCTCCAACTCTTTCAACACGGCCGTATGATCCTCACCGAAGTGCGATAACATCACTAGGCAATGGAACCATAAATCAGCCGTTTCGGCAATAACGTCTTTAGTCGTAGCCAGATGTTGCGCATCTTTCGCTGCCAAGATCACTTCTGTGCTTTCTTCGCCGATTTTTTCCAATATTTTATTTAAACCCTGAGCGTGCAAACTTGCTACGTAGGAAGATTCGGGAGCTGCCTGTTTGCGCTCTTGTAGCACTAGCTGTAAAGCATTCAATACATCATTCATGATTATAAATCTCCTTCGGATCTTTAGCTACTGCAACATCTTCATGCCACTCATCGGCTTGTAAGCGCCTAAAGAAACAGTGCGGGCGGCCCGTATGACAGGCAATACCACCTACCTGCTCCACCTGTAATAAAATAACATCGGCGTCGCAGTCTAAGTGCAGACTATGTAGTTTTTGTACGTGGCCGGACTCTTCACCCTTGCGCCACAAACGCGCCCGCGAACGCGACCAATACACGGCGCGCTGCTCTTGCTGCGTTAACGCTAAAGACTCAGGGCTCATCCAAGCCATCATCAAAATTTGCCCTGTTTTGTAATCTTGAGCAATAGCAGGCACCAAGCCCTTGTCATCCCACATAACCTGATCCAACCAGCCTTCAGTAGTCATCAGCGGTTCCCTCTAGTCCATAATATCAATATACCCACAAGCGCTAACACCACGCTCACTGGCGCCACCCACACCTGATCTGCCAAGGGTATAGGATGCAATGCAGCAGCACCTAAAACTAGAGCTAGGCCTATGAGGCCACTCCAGTGGCCTTTGCCTTTCGGTTCTGGCTTGGTGGCAGCAGGCACAGACTGGGGGCGCGCTGACTGCTGCAAGGCATCGTGTACTAACCCTGGTAAAAAGGGTAATTGTTGGGCTAGGTCTGGCCATTCTTGTTTCAGCTGTCGGTACACCTGCTTGGGGCTCACTTGGCGCTTAAACCACTCTTCCAGAATCGGCTGAGCGGTGTCCCACAGGTTCAGTTGGGGGTATAACTGACGACCCAGTCCTTCGATGTTGAGCATGGTTTTTTGTAACAGCACCAACTGCGGTTGCACCTGCATATTAAACCGACGAGCAGTTTGGAATAATCCCAACAGCACCTGAGCAAAAGAAATTTCAGCCAAGGGTTTTGAAAATATGGGTTCACTCACTCCCCGAATTGCACCTTCAAACTCATGCACCTTGGTATCTGCTGGTAACCAACCGCAATCTACGTGCAGTTGGGCGATTTGGCGGTAATCACGATTGAAAAAGGCCAGCAAAATACGTGCTAAATAGGTTTGATCTTCCTGCGTAAGGCTACCAACAATGCCAAAATCCACCGCCATATACTGGGGATCGTGGGGTAATGCAGGATTGACAAAAATATTCCCCGGGTGCATGTCAGCATGGAAGAAGCTGTCCCGAAAAACTTGTGTAAAAAATATTTTGACGCCTCGCTCAGCCAATTCCTGGCGGCTAATACCGGCATTTTCAATAGCCTCAATATCACTCACAGGAAGACCATAGATGCGTTCTTGCACGAGCACCGAAGCGTTACTCAAGTGCCAATAGATTTGGGGAATATACAACAGATTAGAGTTTTCAAAATTACGCCTCAACTGGCTGGCATTGCCCGCCTCACGCTGCAAATCTAGCTCATCTAAAATAGTTTTTTCATATTCATCAATCACATCTTGCAAACGCAGACGCCGAAGATCAGGTACCGCTGCATCAATCACTTTAGCCACTAAGCGCATCAATCTTAAATCGCTCTCAATAGTACGCTTAATACCAGGACGAATAATTTTCACAATAACCGCTTCACCAGTCACTAAACGCGCACTATGGACCTGAGCGACGGAGGCAGAAGCTAGGGGCTCATCATCAAATTCGGCAAACGCCTCAACCACAGTTTGCTTTAAAGCTTGCTCTATTAAACGCTTAGATTGCTGACTATCAAAAGCGGGGACCTTATCGAGCAGGGTTGCCAGTTGCTCAGCTAGTTCGTCATCTAACATATCCCTACGGGTAGATAACAACTGACCAAATTTAACAAACACTGGACCCAAATCAATCAACGCCAAGCGGATACGCTGAGACACCGTGCCCCGCACAGGCACCAGCAAGCGCCATGGCATACACCAAAATATAAATCGCACTGGCAGAGGTAAGGCATAGCCTAATAAGGGTAGGTCTAAGCGATAACGGATAATGATCCGAAGAATAGAGAAACTACGAAAGATGGCTTTCATGGGTGCGTTATATTCCCACTACTTACGGTTTAACGCCGTAATGCAGAGCCACAATACCGCCAGTCATATTGTGAAAGCGACAGTTAACCAAACCTGCTGCCTCCATCATGCCCTTTAAGGTCGCTTGGTCTGGATGCATACGGATAGATTCGGCCAGATAGCGATAACTGTCTTCATCGCCAGCAATGAGCTTACCAATTTTAGGTAATATATTGAACGAGTAGGTGTCGTAGACTTTGGTGAGTAACGGGTTATCTGTTTTGGAGAATTCTAACACCAATAAGCGTCCACCCGGCTTCAATACCCGCCGCATTGACGCTAGGGCCTTATCTTTATCGGTGACGTTGCGCAGACCAAAGGCAATGGTGATGCAATCAAAGCTGTCATCAGGGAATGGCAGCGCTTCTGCATTGGCTTGTACATAACTGACATTACCAACTACACCTTTATCGATTAAACGGTCACGCCCAACCTTAATCATAGACTCATTGATGTCAGCCAAAATGACTCGACCTTCAGGCCCCACTAGGCTACTGAAGCGGATGGTAAGGTCTCCCGTACCCCCTGCTAGATCCAAGACTGAATCCCCTGCCCTCACGCCACTCATTTCAATCGTTTGGCGCTTCCACAAACGATGAATACCCATCGACATAAGGTCATTCATGACGTCATATTTAGCCGCTACAGAATGGAACACGCCAGCCACTTGGCTTACTTTGTCACCCATAGGTACTTCTTTAAAACCAAAATGCGTGGTTGGCTTGGGGCCTTGATCGCTCATGTGCTTGTGTGTCCGTCTGAATAATCAGGCTTACGCCCTTTGGCCCCATTCTACCCTGCTATAATGCCCTTGTCGTGGCCTTAATGCGGCTTATTGGTTTTCTAGATTGACTAGATAATCCACTACCGCAAGCATACCTTCACTGCTACCTGCCAAAGTGGCATTAACCATGTACTTACCGTTGACTAACATGGACGGCACACCGGTTATTTGGGCCTTTGCTGCCAACCGGTTGCCTTGACGCAATTTATTTTGCAGATCGAAGGAATCATAAGCACTGTCAAAATCAGCTTTACTAACGCCATTCTCAGCAAAGAAAGCCGCTAGGGCTTGACGATTGGTCATGCGTCGCTTATCGATGTGGACGGCATCGTACATAGCTTGGTGCGTCTGCTCGAGCACACCCAAACTAAGTGCCACAAAGTAAGCCTTAGCATAAGGCTCCCAACTACGACCAAAAATCACGGGAATAGGCATAAAGCTTACGTCATCAGTTTGCTTACCAGCCCAGGCATGCAACTGTGATTCAAAGCTATTGCAATGAGGACAGGTATAACCAAAAAATTCATTAACCACCACGGCTTCAGTACGTGATGATTTAATCGGCTCATCAAGCACGATGTAATGTGTTCCCGCTTGGTAGTCTGCCGCTAAAGCAAACACTGGCAAACTGGCTAGTGTTATAACAGCGATAATTTTCTTCAACATGATTTAGCTCCTAGGTAACATGAAAGATGGACTGGTCATTTTTAATAATAACCTTTAAGGCCATCAAGTTAAGTTCATTTACAGTGTCTTTACTCAACTCAACATTTGTTAAATAAAAAAAGGTGGCACAAGCCACCTTTTTTGTTAACTCATCTAACTATTCAGATAGACCTTGGATATAGCTGGCTACGGCTTCAATTTCTTTATCGCTCATGATTGCTGCAACTTGCTGCATAACCTTGGCCTGACTGTTGTTGCGCGTCTCTGTGCGGTAGGCTTTGAGTTGGCTAATGGTATAGTCTGCATGCTGCCCACCCAAGGCAGGGAAACCTGCTTGTGGATTACCTGCACCCGTAGGGGAGTGGCACGCTGTGCATGCAGCAACACCTTTAGAGGCAATACCTGCACGGTATATCTGACGGCCTAACTCCATTAGGTCAGGATCGGTTGCACCCACAGTGCCTTTTTTGGAACTGTAATAGGCTGCAATGTCTGCCAAATCTTGGTCACTGCGGCCCGTTAAAATGCCAGTCATTTGGGGCACATTTCGAGCGCCATCGCGAATGTCTATCAGCTGCTTCACAAGGTACACCTCACCTTGCCCAGCCAGCTTAGGAAAGCTTGGGATCATGCTATTGCCATCAGCACCATGGCAACCACTGCATACCGCGGCCTTACCTTGTCCTGCTGCTGCATCTCCAGCGGCATAGGCAAAGTTCATCCAGCCAAGGCCAATCATCATACATACAATTAGATTCTTCATGGGTTTCCCGTAATTATATAAAATAAACTGTTTAACGACCGCATTATAAGGTGCAGGTGACGTGACTACAATGACTCAACACCGGTCTGGGCGCAGATCTCCTATTTTAGCAGCGTTTATTTTCGTAAAAATAATGTAAAATACAGGCTAATTTATAAATGACAGCTCTCATGACCACACAACACATCAAATTCCGCTCGGCCGAGTTCGCAACAAGTGCAAGTAAAGTGAGCGAATGCCCCCTAGATATTGGCTCAGAAGTTGCTTTTGCCGGCCGCTCTAACGCTGGCAAATCTAGCGCCATTAACGCTCTCACTCGTAACCCTAGTTTAGCCAGAACCAGTAAAACGCCTGGGCGTACCCAACTGCTAAACTTTTTTAACCTCAACATTGACCAATGTCGATTGGTGGACCTGCCAGGCTACGGCTACGCTAAGGTGCCCGTCGCCATGCAATTAAAGTGGCGCAAGCACCTTAATGAATATTTAGAAGTGCGCGCAAGTTTATCAGGCTTAGTATTGGTCATGGATATCCGTCACCCGCTGAAAGAATTTGATCGCATGATTATTGATTGGTGTATTGCCTCAGAGCTGCCATTACATTTACTTTTAACTAAAGCTGACAAGTTTAAGAAGAATGGCATCATGAAGGCGAAGATGGAAGTGAAAAAAGGTCTACCTGAACATCCAGAAGGCTTGATCAGCATGCAGAGCTTTTCTGCATCTAAAGGTGATGGCATCGCCGATTTAGAGCGCCAGCTCGTTCTCTGGATGAAGCCAGCTATTAATGCTATCAGCGGCGCAACCGACTCCGATGCAACAATAAACCATGAACAGATTATTTCACCTACTCACCAGACAAGCCCGAGCGAAGACTAGTTTGCCCGGTTTAGCGCCTGAGCTCCTAGCGCTCATAAAACCTGGCCCAAAAAAAACCCTGAAGACCGAGGGGAACGGTGTTCAGGGCAGGCGTCTATGTCTTGTATTGATGACGCTAGGCTAGTTACATACTGAGACGCCTATGATGTCATTTAGTTCCTGTTAATTTTAAATTTTTTCAAATAAATTAGCCATCAATGCGCCTGATCCCAGTTTTCACCCACTCCCACATCTACAATAAGCGGCACTAAAAGCTCTGCAGCTCCTTCCATTGCTGCTTTTACACCTAACACTAAAGCATCAACTTGATCGGCACCCACCTCAAAAATTAATTCATCGTGCACTTGCATTGTCATGCGTGCATTGAGTCCACTCGATGCTAACCAGTCATCGACCTTGATCATCGCGCGCTTGATAATATCTGCAGCCGTGCCTTGCATCGGCGCATTAATCGCAGTTCTTTCGGACGCTTGGCGGGCAATCGCATTACTTGCTTTAATGTCTGGCAGGTAAAGCCTACGGCCATAAAGAGTTTCTACATAACCCTGTTCGGCAGCTGTTGTTTTGGTGTGGTCCATGTACTCTTGTACGCCCGGATAGCGGGTAAAATAACGCCCAATATAATCTTGGCTCTGAGCTCTACTAATACCCAACTGTTTAGCCAATCCAAAGGCTGACATACCGTAAATTAAACCAAAGTTAATGGCTTTTGCACTGCGTCGCTGATCGCTGGTGACCTGGTCAACAGTCACGCCAAATACCTCAGCTGCAGTAGCCTTGTGTACGTCCTGACCCGCAGCGAATGCCTTAAGTAAGCCTTCATCTTTAGAAAGGTGGGCCATAATCCGTAATTCTATTTGTGAATAATCAGCGGCTACCATCACCTGACCCTTTGGCACAATAAAGGCTTGTCTAATTTGACGGCCCTCACTACTGCGGATAGGAATATTTTGTAAGTTAGGATCACTAGAAGACAAACGCCCTGTGGCTGCCACTGCTTGATGGTAGGAGGTATGGATACGGCCAGTGGCGGGGTTTATTTCTAGGGGTAGCTTATCGGTGTAGGTTGATTTCAACTTACTCAAACTACGGTATTGCAGCAACAGTTTAGGCAGTTCATAGTCTTGGGCTAGCTCTTGCAACACCGCTTCTGCCGTTGATGGCTTGCCTTTAGGGGTTTTTTTGGTCACGGGGATACCCAGCTTATCGTACAAAATTGCAGCTAACTGCTGGGTTGATGACAAGTTAAAGACTTCTCCAGCAAGCTCATAGGCATCTCGCTCGAGTTCTATTAAGCGCTTGCCAATGACTTGACTTTGCTCGCCCAAAACTTTGGCATCAACTAAAGCACCAATGCGCTCCATACGCGACAAAACCGTAACCAGAGGCCGCTCTATAGCATCATAAACTGCAGCTAAGGTTGGCTCAGAGGCTAAACATTGACTGAAATACTGCGCCAACCTTAGGGTAATGTCGGCGTCTTCAGCAGCATAAGGCCCAGCTTGCTCTATGTCTATTTGGTTAAACGTCAGTTGCTTAACACCTTTACCAGCAATATCTATGTATTTAACCGTTTGATAATCCAGATAGTGTTGCGCCAAGGCATCCATATTATGGCGGCTCGCAGTAGAGTTAAGCACGTAAGACTGCACCATGCTGTCAATAATCTGGGCCTGCCATGTAATGTCATAATTAGCTAATACGTTAATGTCGTATTTTAGATTTTGGCCGCAAATGACTTGTTTGGCATCTTCTAATAAAGGCTTTATGGCGGCGATAAGATCTGGCCGGCTAATTTGCTCAGGGGCACCCACATAGTCGTGGCCACAAGGAACATACACTGCAGTACCCGCCTCTATGCACAATGAGATCCCCACCAGTTGGGCTTCCATGTAGTTCAGGCTGGTGGTTTCGGTATCAAAAGCAAACACCGGTGCCTCGCTACAGGCCTTTAACCAGGGGGCAAGCTCAGCCAAAGTGGCCACAGTGGTATAATGCTTAGTCGTCACGACGGCAGGCACAGGCACCGCCACCTTAGACTTGGCTTCAAGCGCAGCCGGGGCATTGGCAACACCCTGTGGCAGGCTGCTAGCTGCTACGCCATCTTGCAGCAAAACATTGGCCCATGAGCGAAACTCTAAGTCTTCATATAAAGCCAGCAAGGCTGCTTGGTCTGCAGGCTTGGGCACCAACTGCTCTAAGGTGTGCTCAAGCTCTACATCTAATTTAATGGTCGTTAACGCTTGAGAAAGGGGCAAGAACTCGAGGGCGTTACGAAGCTTTTCACCTATTTTTCCACCAATTTCATCGGCATTTTGCATGAGCTGTTCGAGGGTATCGTATGTTGCCAACCACTTTACAGCTGTCTTGGGTCCAGCGCCTGGCACACCTGGAATATTATCCGCCGTGTCGCCAACAATAGCCAAATAGTCAATAATCTGATCTGGCCTAACGCCAAACTTGGCAACTACGCCCTCTTCATTGAGGTAGGTATTGGTCATGGTATTGACCAGACCAACGTGAGGGCTCACCAACTGAGCCATGTCCTTATCACCCGTAGAAATAAGCGTATCAATGCCCTGAGCCGTAGCTTGGGCTGCCAGGGTGCCGATCACATCATCGGCCTCCACCCCTGAGACCATCAGCAATGGCAGGCCCATAGCCCTAATAATTTGGTGTATTGGCTCAATCTGCGGGCGCATGTCATCGGGCATGGGAGGCCTGTGGGCTTTATATTCCGCATACATTTCATTACGAAAGGTTGGGCCCTTAGCATCAAATACCACCACAATATTAGCATTGGCATAATCCTTCGCCAAGCTGCGCATCATGTTCACCACCCCTTTGATGGCCCCCGTCGGCATGCCTTTACTATTATTCAACGGTGGCATCGCATGGTATGCCCTAAACAAGTATGAGGAACCGTCTACCAATACAACGGGGGTGGAAACTTTTACAGTCATGATGTTTTCTCAAACAGATCTTTGTGGGTGCTTATGACATAAAGAATACCATAATGGGCCGCCCTAAACTTGAATTGAAGCCTCTCTGAGCGTACTATTTGCAACCCAATTAATGACCCCATTTTGTTTTAGGAAGCAGTAATCCTATGGCCGTATATACCCACCTAAGCAATGCCCAAATTAGCGCCTACATCGCTCCGTTTAATATCGGCGGTGTAGTGGACTTTAAGGGCATTAGCGGCGGTATAGAAAATACTAATTATTTCGTCACTACGCAGATTAAAGGCCAGCCTCAACAGCATTTTGTGCTGACCCTATTTGAAGACCTTAAGTATGATGAAATGCCTTATTTTATTGATCTAACAGAACACTTGGTAGCGCACGATGTGACCGTGCCCGCTCCACTTAGGGACCAAAACGGCGCAGCCCTGCACCTGCTTGCAGATAAACCCACACTGTTGTTTCCACGTTTTGCAGGTGATCACTTAGCCCGCTCAGAAATTGGGGTTAACGAATGTGCCATTATGGGCCAAGAGTTAGCTCACCTGCATATCGCTGGCCAAGTATTCCCTACACTGCGCCACAGCCATCGAGGACCACAGTGGTGGAACGAGTTGGGCCCGACAGCTGCTGCATACATAGACGGCGAAGACGCGACTATGCTGATGATGGCGATCGGCCAGTATGACGCAATGCAAAGTCAGCAGCCTGATTTGCCCACTGGCGTCATACATGGTGATCTGTTCCACGATAACGCACTGTTCAATCAAGGTCAGCTGAGCGCCACCATAGACCTGTACAATGCCAGCAATGATTACTTATTATTTGACGTGGCCATTACCGTGAACGACTGGTGTATCGCTCCTAATGGCAGTATTGAACCCAGGCTATACGACGCTTTTCTTAACGCCTATGCGCAAGTGCGGGGGTTTAATAATGCCGAACGGCGGTATTGGAATGCCATGTTAGTGGCAGCTGCTATGCGTTTTTGGTTGTCTCGCTTAGAAACCTACCACGGCTTAGACACCCATCAACGCGAAGCAGGCGTTACCGTACTTAAAGACCCCAATGTATTTCGAGATATATTGCGTCACCGCATGCAACAATTTCATCACCTGCCCTAGTAATGGACATAACTGACTAGTCTGTAGCACAGGCCAATAAGGCCTGCTGCAACTTAGTTAGATAACCCAATAGGGAACTGCTGCTAGCCGCTAGAATATCGATTTTAATACGCTTTACCATTGGACTTAGTACCGCATCTACCAGCTTAGGTTGAGCCTCGTGGTCCATCAAAACACAGGCCACTTGGTTGTTTTTGGCAAGTTGATTAATAATAGCCAACTGCTTAGCTCCGGGTGGCTGATCATCGGCATCAGTGAACGTAGCTA
>TARA_B110000238_G_scaffold198245_1_pt1 | contig 10470 bp, 6 predicted proteins | sample TARA_B110000238 | Tara Oceans TARA_B110000238 (sample SAMEA4397569) | marine metagenome | biome: Polar Biome; feature: [SRF] surface water layer (ENVO:00010504); material: water (ENVO:00002006), including particulate matter (ENVO:01000060) such as... | depth 5 m | reverse complement strand
AAAAAAAAAAAAAAACCATGAAAATTAACATATTCGCTATTTTCTTTATAGCAATGTCTTTTGTTTCGTTTTCGCAAGAAGAAATAATAGATTCAAATTCAGTTGAAAATCAGTTTGATCAAATTTACAGAACCTCAACTACATTTAGACCTCCTGGTACCGGTAAAAAATACAAGGTTATAAATTTAGTTAGTTATCAGCAACTTAAAGTTAACGTTTTAGACTCCTTAAAAAATAGTAAAAGTTTAATTTCTGAAAAAGAAAGCCTCTTAAAAGCAGAAAGAAATAACATCAAAAAAACTAAAAATATTTTATCTAAAACGCAGTTAGATTTAAAAGTAGCTAATAAAAAAGAAAATTCAATTTCTTTATTTGGTGCTCAATTAAGCAAAACGAATTATAATTTTCTACTCTGGAGTATTATAATTGTATCGCTTTTGGCCTTATTTTATTTTATATTTAAATTTTCTAAAAGTAACATTCTAACAAAAGAAGCTCAAAATAATTTATTAGATATTGAGCAAGAGTTTGAAGAATACCGAAAAAAATCTATAGAAAGAGAACAGAAGTTAAGAAGACAACTGCAAGATGAAATAAATAAACTAAGAAGCAGTTAACTTTTAAAAGAAAATGATTCATGTATTCATCATGTTTTTAAAAACTTGATGATAATTTTTTAAAAAAGAACTAAATCATTAGCTTTTATTATAAGTTTCATAATAATAAAAAACTATGATTAAATGAATCTCAATTTCTAGCACATTACATACTATTTCCTTATCTTTTGGTTTTGAAAAATTAAAATAATTTAAATTACTTAGAAATTTATGAAAACCCTTTTTTATACTAGAGAATTCCCTCCCTATGTCTACGGTGGTGCCGGTGTTCACGTAGAATATCTTGCAGCTGAATTATCTAAACTGATGGATATCGAAGTAAGATGCTTTGGAGATCAAGACTCAAAAGAAGGGGGTTTAAGTGTGAAAGGATTTCCTTATGAAAATCCAATTTTTGATAATGCTGAGGATAAATTAAAAGCCATATTTAAAACGTTAAGTACAGGTCTTCATATGAATGCAGATGTAATTGAAGCAGATGTAATTCATTGTCATACTTGGTATGCACATTTTGCAGGAATAATTGCAAAGCTTTGTTACGGAATTCCTCTAGTAATTACAACGCACTCTTTAGAACCTCTTCGTCCTTGGAAGAGAGAACAACTAGGCCGTGGTTATGATGCTTCTTCCTGGATAGAAAAAACAGCTATAGAGATGGCAGATGCTTTAATTGCAGTTTCGCAAGAAACCAAAGAGGATGTTTTAAAGTATTTTAATGTTGATGAAAGTAAAGTTAAAGTTATTTACAATGGAATAAACCTTCAACAATATAAAACCACCACAGAATCGGCTACTTTAGATGCCTATAAAATCGATAAGACAAAACCTTATGTACTTTTTGTTGGCAGAATAACACGACAAAAAGGAATTATTCATTTGGTAAATGCTATTAAATATATAGATGCTGATACTCAAGTAGTACTTTGTGCAGGCGCTCCAGACACCAAAGAAATTGGCAAAGAAATGGAAGATGCGGTTCTTAAGGTGCAAAAAATCCGTAACAATATAATTTGGATTGATAAGATGGTAACTAAAGAAGAGATTATTCAGCTGTACTCTCATGCTGATGTTTTTTGCTGCCCATCAATCTATGAACCTTTTGGTATTATAAATATTGAAGCCATGGCCTGTGATACTGCAGTTGTAGCAAGTGCTGTTGGGGGTATAAAAGAAGTAGTTGTTCATGGAGAAACGGGTATTTTAATTCCTGTAGAACAACAAAATACTGCTCCTTTTGAACCTGTAAATCCAGATAAATTTGCAAAAGATTTAGCCGATGGAGTTAATCTATTAACAAAAGATGACGTGTTAAGAAACTCTATGGCGAAAAAAGGAAGAAAAAGAGTTGAAGATCACTTTGATTGGATAGCAATTGCAAAACAAGTAGAAGAATTATATAAATCTGTAAAAAACTAATGCTATGATAAATAATAAAGTTCTAGGAATTATTTTAGGTGGAGGACAAGGGTCAAGATTATATCCTTTAACAAAAGATAGATCTAAACCCGCTGTGCCAATTGCAGGTAAATATAGATTAGTAGATATTCCAATTTCTAATTGTATCAATTCTGATATTAAGAGAATGTATGTATTGACTCAATTTAATTCTGCTTCTTTAAATGCGCATATAAAAAACACCTATCACTTTAGTTTTTTTAGTGAAGCTTTTGTTGATGTATTAGCGGCAGAACAGACTATGCAAAGTGACAAATGGTTTCAAGGAACCGCAGATGCCGTTAGACAAAGTATGCATCATTTTTTAGCTCATGATTTTGAATATGCATTAATACTTTCTGGAGATCAATTATATCAAATGGATTTTAATGATATGATTAAGAAACATATGGAAAGCGGTGCAGAAATATCAATAGCTACTTACCCCGTAAACGCTAAAGATGCTACCTCTTTTGGTTTATTGAAAACAAATGACGAAAATGTAATTACTTCTTTTATAGAAAAACCAGCATTAGAACTTTTACCAGATTGGACTTCTGATGTGGGAGCTGAAATGAAATCTCAAGGAAGAGACTATTTAGCTTCTATGGGTATTTATATTTTTAACAGAGAGCTTTTGGTTAAATTAATGGAAACTCCAGACACCAATGATTTTGGTAAAGAAATTATACCACAGGCAATTGATAAACATAAAACGTTAAGTTTCCAATATGAAGGTTACTGGGAAGATATTGGTAGCATCGATTCTTTCTTCGAGGCAAATTTAGGATTAACAGATGATGTACCTGAATTTAATTTATATGATAATAAAGGTATTTATACAAGGGCAAGAATATTACCAACGTCAAAAATAGCTGGTTCTATTTTGAACAAAGCTGTTGTTGGTGATGGTTGTTTAATTCATGCAGAAAAAATTGAAAGATCTGTTATTGGTATTCGTTCTAGAATTGGTAAAAACTCATTAATTTCTAACACCTATATGATGGGTAATGATTCTTATGAATCTTTAGATGATGTTGCCAATAAAAATATAGAGATTATGATGGGTATTGGAGATAGGTGTTACATTCATAATTGTATCATTGATAAAAACTGTAGAATTGGAAACGATGTTAGAATTAATGGAGGGCCACATATAGATGATATAGAAACAGATACTTATATGGTTAAAGATGGTATTGTAGTTATTAAAAAGGACGCCAAAATCCCTAACGGAACTAATATAGGATAAACAAAATCTCTTACTTTTTTAGTATTTAAATCAATCTAACTTAATGCAAAACCAGAGTAGAATTGTCATAGAAAATGTTGCTCCAGAATTAAATCAAGGAACAATCTCAATAAAACGTGTTGTAGATGAAATTGTAAATGTAACTGCAGATGTTTTGGTTGATGGTCATGATGTACTTCAAGCGAGTTTATTATACAAACACGAATCAGAAAAATCTTGGTCAGAAAAAAGAATGTATCCCAGTTCTAATGACGAATATACGGCCAGTTTTCAAACTACCAAACAAGGTTCTTATTCCTTTAAGATAGAAGGTTGGGTGGACTATGCTTTGAACTGGCAGCACGGAATTGGTCGGAAAATTGATGATTATCAGCACGTAAATTCAGAATTATTAGAAGGAGCGGAACTTTTATTTAGAATTATAGATAAAGTTAACCTGAAAGAAAAAGAGTATTTATTACATCTTATTTTTATTTTTAAAAATACAGAAAACTACGCAGAGGCTGTAAAAGAAGTTATTTCAGACAAGCTGACACGTATCCTTAAAAATAATCCTGAAAAAACGTTAACACAAACTTCTGAAGAATATACTGTTTATGTTGACAGAAAAAAGGCAAGATTTTCTACCTGGTATGAGTTTTTTCCTCGCTCAGCATCAGAACAAGAAGGTAAACATGGAACATTTAAAGACTGCCACAGATTGCTGCCAAGAATTGCGAAAATGGGATTTGATACTTTATACTTCCCTCCTATTCATCCCATTGGTGAAATAAACAGAAAAGGTAAAAACAACACAACCGTTGCACAAGATGGAGATGTTGGTTCAACTTGGGGAATTGGTTCTAAACATGGAGGTCATAAAGATATTCATCCAGAACTAGGTTCTTTAGAAGATTTTAAAAATCTCGTTTCTAAAGCAAAAGAACTGGGCATTGAAGTTGCTATGGATTATGCTTTGCAAGCTGCTCCAGATCATCCTTGGGTAAAAGAACATCCAGATTGGTTTAAATGGAGACCAGATGGCACTGTACAATATGCCGAAAATCCTCCGAAAAAATACCAAGACATTCTCCCCATTTATTGGGAGTCTAAAGATTATAAAAACCTTTGGCAAGAATGTTTAGACACTTTTTTATATTGGATTAATTGTGGAATTAATGTTTTTAGAGTTGATAACCCACATACAAAGCCTTACTATTTTTGGGGTTGGGTGCTTGCTGAAATAAAGAGACAACATCCAGATGTCTTATTTTTAGCCGAAGCATTTACAAGACCAAAAATAATGCATCAATTAGCAAAACAGGGCTTTACGCAATCGTATACTTATTTTACTTGGAGAGACTCAAAACATGAATTAATTGAATATATAAATGAATTGACCCAAACCAACCAACGCGAATATATGCGACCTAATTTCTGGCCAAATACACCAGATATTAATCCATATCATTTACAAGGGGCTCCAGAAAGTAAATATATACAGCGGTATGCATTAGCGGCAACATTAAGTTCGAATATAGGAATTTATGGACCCGTTTTTGAGCAAATGATTGATGTTCCAATTGTAGGGAAAGAGGAGTACTATATGTCAGAAAAATTCCAATTATGCAACTATGACTGGTTTAAAGAAAACAAAGTTACCTTCCTTATTTCTAGAATAAATCAAATTAGAAAAGAGAACGAGTCCTATCAACAAACAAATAATATTCAATTTTTAGAAACTGGTAATGAAAAATTAATGGCTTTCTATAAATGGAATGATGATAGATCTAATGAAACCTTAACGGTAATAAGTCTAGATGCTTACCACTCACAATCTGGTTCTATTCAATTACCGCTAAATGCGTTAAAAATTCCTCATGGTCATAAAATTGAAGTTGTAGATTTAATAACAAAAAATTCTTATAACTGGTATCATGAATGGAATTATGTGGAGTTACACGCAACTTTACCATTCCATATTTTTAAAATCAATAAATAATGACAGCAGAAATATTTGCAAATTCTGGTACTTCTATATTTTCATCCAATAAAAAATGGGAAGAATTGATAGAAGACACAGAGTTTGTAAATGTTCTATTGTCGGGTGTTTTAGAGAAATATATTCAAAAACAGCGATGGTTTGGAGGTAAATCTAACAAACTAAAATATATAGAATTAAGCGAGTATTTCAAAATTCAGCAAGATGGTGAGGTCTATTTCGGTTTACTTCTAGAAGTAAATTTTGTAGAAGCGTTTTATCATCACTACTTTATACCCATTGCATTTACTTCTGACAAAAATATAGCACCGAAAAGCCGAATTCTTCCAATTTTATTAAACAACCAAGAAGGATTTATTGTAGACGCAATTTATTTAGAGTCTTTTAGAAAAGTAGTTTATCAAAGAATTAGTTCAGCTTTATTAGTTGACAAAACTCCTGTTCAATATCATAAAACAGAAGAATTTAATTTCCTTCCTTATAAATCATCACGATTTATAGGAGCAGACCAAAGCAATACTTCAATTATTTATAACAATACTGTTATCTTAAAATTTTTTAGAAGAATTTATGCTGATAAAAATCCTGACTATGAAATGAGTCGTTTTTTATCAGATAAAACAGCATTTAGACAGACGCCACCTTATTTAGGAAGCATCAATATTATAGATTCAGAAAACATCAATATTACCATTGGGCTAATGCAAAAGTTAGTGCCAAATAATGGTGATGCTTGGGAATATTTCTTAAAAGAAATTCATCAAATATTTTTAAATATAAATACCAAAGAGATTTCTCTTAAAGATTTACCAGCCGTAGCAATGTTTCAGCGAAAAAAAATTTCAGAACTTCCTTCTCAAATTACAGATTGGATGGGATTAAATTTAATTCATAAAGTAAATTTACTCGCGCAAAGAACTGCAGAAATGCACATTGCCTTGGGCTCTGAATTTGAAGAAACTGCATTTACTCCTGCACGTTTTAATGGAGATTATACCGTTTGGTTAAAAAATAGATTAACCTATCAATTTCAAAACCGATTAAATTTAACAGAGAACAACCTTCATAAGTTAGAAGGACATACCCTGCAGTTGGCAAAAGAATTTTTAGAAAAAAAGAATGAAATTAGAAAACGTTTGGTAAATTTTGATTGGACTAAACTGAAAGGAGAAAGAATTAGAATTCATGGAGATTATCATCTGGGACAGATATTAGTGCAAGATGATGACTTTTGTATTTTAGATTTTGAAGGTGAACCCGAAAGTACGATTAGAGATCGAAAAGTAAAACAACCACCTTTAAAAGATGTTGCAGGTCTTTTTAGATCCTTTCATTACGCAATTTATGCGACTATTTTTAATAATACAAAAAACTATAACAAACCTCAAAAAGAGCTTTTTGAATATGGCGAGTTATTATACAAATACATGGTTGCTATCTTTTTAGAAACGTATAGAGAAGTAACCCAAAAAGCCAATCTGCATATTGGTTATACGAATGAAAGAATTTTTTTATTAAAATATTGCTTGTTAGAAAAAGCAATTTACGAGTTAGGTTACGAACTTAATTCAAGACCAGAATGGACAATTATTCCATTAAAAGGTATTTCAAATATTTTGAACTCATAAAACTATGGCGCAAACGAAAGTACACAGTCTTTTTACAGAATTTGATATTAATTTATTTAAAGCTGGAAAACATTATCGATTATACGAAAAATTCGGCTCACACATTACAACTTTAGATGGTGTGGAAGGAACTTATTTTGCTGTTTGGTCACCAAGTGCAAAATCGGTTTCTGTTATTGGAGATTTTAATTTCTGGCTAGAAGGAGAACACCACTTAAACGTTCGTTGGGATGGCAGCGGCATTTGGGAAGGTTTTATTCCTAAAGTTGCTAAAGGTGCTATTTACAAATATAAAATACACAGTTCCAATAGCGATATTACAACCGAAAAAGCAGATCCATTTGCCAGGAGATGTGAGCATCCACCAAAAACTGCTTCGCAAGTTTGGGAAGATGATTACAAGTGGCAAGACAAAAAATGGATGAAAAATAGAAAGAAAAATAATGCACTCGATGCACCTTTTTCTGTGTATGAAGTTCATTTAGGTTCTTGGAAAAAACAAACAGAAGAAAATAGATTTTTAAGCTATCATGAATTAGCCGAAGAATTGGTGAATTATGTGGCGGATATGAATTTTACACATGTAGAATTTATGCCCATCATGGAGTATCCTTATGACCCAAGTTGGGGATATCAGTTAACAGGATATTTCGCACCGACGTCGCGTTTTGGCTATCCTGACGAATTTAAATTTTTAGTGGATAAATTTCATGAAAAAGGAATTGGAGTACTTTTAGACTGGGTTCCTTCTCATTTTCCTTCAGATGACCATGGTTTAGGTTTCTTTGATGGTTCTCATTTATATGAACATCCTGATAGAAGAAAAGGATATCATCAAGATTGGAAAAGTTTAATTTTCAATTATGGAAGAAATGAAATTAAAGCATTTTTAATTAGTAATGCCATTTTTTGGTTAGATCAATACCATGCAGATGGTTTAAGAGTTGATGCTGTTGCATCGATGTTATTTTTAGATTATTCAAGAGATGAAGGTCAATGGGAACCAAATATGTTTGGAGGTAATGAATATTTAGAAGCAATTGATTTTGTAAAAGAAATGAATGCGGCGGTGTATGAATCGTTTCCTGATGTACAAACAATTGCTGAAGAATCTACTTCTTTTCCGAAAGTTTCTCGACCAATCTATGATGGTGGTTTAGGTTTTGGCATGAAATGGATGATGGGTTGGATGCATGATACATTAGATTATTTTGCAAAAGAACCTGTGTACAGAAAACATCATCAAAACGATTTAACGTTCAGTTTAAATTATGCTTTTACAGAAAACTTTATGCTACCCTTATCTCATGATGAAGTAGTGTATGGTAAAAAATCAATCATACAAAAAATGCCAGGTGATGAATGGCAAAAATTCGGAAACTTAAGACTTCTATACAGTTTAATGTATACGCATCCAGGAACAAAATTATTATTTCAAGGTGGCGAATTTGGTCAAAATTCTGAATGGGACTTTAACGGAAGTTTAGACTGGCATTTATTAGCGAACGACTTTCATAAAGGAGCACAAAGTCTAGTAAGAGATTTAAACAAATTATATAAAAATGAGCCAGCACTGCATCAAAAACAATTCTCTCATGAAGGTTTTGAATGGATAGATCATGGCGATCACCAAAATTCTGTAATGACTTACATGAGAAAAGGAAATGATGAAAAAGATAATATTATTGTTGTTTTAAACCTTACGCCTGTTCCTAGAAATCAGTACAGAATTGGGCTGCCAAAAGCAGGTACTTTAAAGGAGATTTTTAACAGTGATGTTAAAAAATACAATGGAACCGATAATTTTAAAAATAATACATTAAAATCTGATAAAAAAGTTTGGAACAATAGAAAAAACTCGATTGAACTAAACTTGCCTCCTTTAGGTATGTTAGCATTTAAGTATAAGTAAAAAAAAGCATAGATCAATTAATAATAAATAATTAAACAAAACTTTTACCTAATATTAAGACTTTTAATGAATCGTAAAGAAAGATTTTAAAATTTATTTTTTATTGATTTTTATCATTCTTGTAAGCAAAAATTCAAGTAAATCATGATCGTTAATACAGAGTTAGAACAAAAAGGGAATTTATTTCCATCCGAGATAACAGATTACAAAAAAGATGTAGACACACTATCTTTTACAACCAAAAATAATGTTGTTTTACAAGTTACCGTTGTAAGAGACAGTGTTATTAGGTTTAGATATGCCACCTCTGGTAAATTTGAAAAAGATTTTTCTTATGGTGTTACTATACATGCATCTAGAGGTTATAATTTTTTAGATGTAGCGGAGGATAAAACACATTATATCATAAAAACATCAAAACTTATTTGTAAAGTAGAAAAATTAAGTTTACAAGTAAGCCTGTACGACGCTCTTGACTTAAAATTGATTAATGAAGATGAAATTGGCTTTCATTGGGAAGAAAGTTACGAGTTTGGTGGCGATATCGTAAAGATGAGTAAAGCCTGCCAGAAATCTGAAAGTTTTTATGGTTTAGGAGATAAACCAGTAGAAGTGAACCTAAAAGGGAAACGTTTTGAAAACTGGGCAACAGATTCTTATGCTTTTGGCAAAAACACCGACCCAATTTACAAGGCAATTCCGTTTTACACAGCAATTCAAGATAATAAAGCGTATGGAATATTTTTTGACAATACTTTTAAAACACATTTTGATTTTGCACACGAAAGAAGAAATGTAACTAGCTTTTGGGCGCAAGGAGGTGAAATGAATTATTATTTCATTTATGGTCCGAAAATGGAAGATGTTGTTAAAAACTACACAGATTTAACAGGTAAACCCCACACTTTACCACCTTTATGGGCTTTGGGGTTTCATCAATGTAAATGGAGTTATTACCCAGAAAGTAATGTAAAAGAAATTACAAAAACGTTTAGAGATTTAAAAATTCCTTGTGATGCTATTTATTTAGATATTGATTACATGGATGGTTTCCGTTGTTTTACTTGGGATAAAAAATACTTTCCTGACCCAAAAAGAATGGTAAAAGAGCTAGAAGATGACGGTTTTAAAACGGTTGTTATTATAGATCCAGGAATTAAAATCGACCTAGAATATGACGTTTTTAAAGAAGGATTAGATAAAGATTATTTTTGTAAACGTGCAGATGGTCCCTATATGAAAGGTAAAGTTTGGCCAGGAGAATGCTATTTTCCTGATTATACAAAACCAGAAGTTAGAGAGTGGTGGTCTGGTTTGTTTCAAGAATTAATAGAAGATATTGGCGTAAAAGGTGTCTGGAATGATATGAATGAACCAGCCGTAATGGACGTTCCGAACAAATCTTTTCCAGATGATGTCCGTCATGATTATGATGGAAATCCTTGTTCTCATAGAAAAGCACACAATATTTACGGAACACAAATGGCGCGTGCAACCTATCATGGTTTAAAAAAATATGCCTACCCAAAAAGACCTTTTGTAATTACAAGATCTGCCTATTCTGGTGCTCAACGTTATACCTCTACTTGGATGGGAGACAATGTTGCAACTTGGGAACATTTAGCGATTGCAAATAACCAAGCCCA
>TARA_B110000238_G_scaffold199411_1_pt1 | contig 10477 bp, 11 predicted proteins | sample TARA_B110000238 | Tara Oceans TARA_B110000238 (sample SAMEA4397569) | marine metagenome | biome: Polar Biome; feature: [SRF] surface water layer (ENVO:00010504); material: water (ENVO:00002006), including particulate matter (ENVO:01000060) such as... | depth 5 m | reverse complement strand
ATTGCAGACATTAAAGAAGGGCCCTTAGAGCTTGTGCATAAAAGCGTTATCCCAGCCATCGAAGACAGAAGTTTTGTAGTCACCAAATGGCGTCGTAATACCTCCTTCACCATAACAATTAGCTGATACAGTACCTGCCTGAAAGGAACGCGCGAGTCGATGTGCATTGGTAACGTTCGATGTAAATAATGAAGTTTGTATACGGTAGTACGTTTCATTAGCCAATGCGATCGCTTCTTTATCAGAAGCAACCGACATGATGCCTAAAACTGGGCCGAAGGCCCTACCTATTTTTCTTGCCAATTAATTTTTTTGTTGGGCGGCAGCTATGAGTAAATGTAGTTCTTCATGGCTTTTTGCCGTTTGAAGTATGTATCGATCTGGTCGAATGAATGCAGCATAAATATTAAGATCGTCTAATGACTGTTCAATTGCTGGTTCGTTTTCACAAGATAGATATTGTACATCAGCTGGTAAATTTGAAGGTGTAGCATTGTTTTTTGATAGAATACAGCTGTGATAGCCAATTTTATGATCTAGGAGTTGTCCATTGGTTAAACAAGGTTGAGGAAACATTACTCCCCTCAATGGATCGCTATCTTGACCAAGACCATTCCCAAGGGGAGGGCAGATACTTTCCATTTTTACACTTCCATTAGGCTGTGTGAATGCAGATTTTAGAGCGTCCTCCGTTCCTAAAGAATTTATAAGCCCGCCCAAACGCACCGCAGTTTCTATATATTTTTTGACATGAGAATGGCGTTCACTTTGATAACTATCGAGGATGTGGTCCTCTGCCAGACCGTTACAAATCATCGCCAGTTTCCATGCTAAATTATAGGTGTCGCGAATGCCTGCGCACATGCCCTGTCCCATGAAGGGTGGGGTTAGATGAGCTGCGTCTCCTGCAATAAGAAGGCGCCCTTTACGCCATTTCTGTGCTAGAGCCGAACGGAATGTATAAACGGCTTGGCGTTCTAGTACTGCTTCATCCGGGGTGATCCAGTTCTGCAGCAACCCCCAGACAGCTTTTGATTTTGTTATATCCTCTGATTTTTCGCCTTCTAATACTGCAATTTCCCATCGGCGTCTCATGCCGGGGCTTCGGCAATAGGTCGCAGGTCGTTGAGGGTTACAATATTGTATAGTATGGTCACCAAGCTCAGGTTTGGGTTGATTCAAAATAACGTCAACAACGAGCCAGCGTTCTTCAAAGCCTAAATCTTCCATAGCTGGATCAATTAAACTTTTTATCAAAGAATTGGCGCCGTCACATCCGACTATATATTTAGCTGTTACGGAGCTAGTCTTACTAGTCGCTACGTGTTTACATCGTACTTTTACATACTCGTTCGTTTCAATTGCGTCAGTAACTTCACATTCATCCCATACATGGACATGTCCATATTGTGATAATTTTTTGCGCAAGATTCTTTCAAGGTCCGGTTGGTGAAAGCGGTAACTGGCATGCCAGCCATGACGACCGACTTCCTGAGGTCGAGGCCAATCCATCAGCATCTTTCCGTCACTACCAATAAACTTCATGCCAAGATTAACGAAAGTTTCTTGAACAAACTCATCAGCAATCCCGATTGTCTGAAAAATGCGCATGATTTCATCGTCTAGATGAACGGCACGGGGCAGCTGGTAGGCTGACTTTTCACGTTCGATAACTAATGTGGATATACCACTTAAGCCAAGAAGGTTAGCGAGCGTAGCCCCCACAGGGCCGAGGCCGCAAATGATAACATCATAGTCTGGTGTTGGTTCTTTAGTGGTTATCATCAGTTTGCCATTTCATTTATTTAAACAGGTAGTTTCTTAGGGTTTATAGGACTGCAAGTATCTTATTTTCAGGAACTGTAGGGCAGTTGAGAATACAGCCATGGACAGTCAGCTATCGGGGGTGATTGTATACCACGAGCGGCTGCATCTAAGCGCAGAGCTCTAAAGTGGGCACGTGATTCTTCGGGGAGGTAAAGGCGTTCATGGCCCCAAAAACTTGGCCCGTTCGTCGTTTCATGTGGCTCCCATGTGGCTGGGTCAATGATACGGCCTCCCCAACCATTTTCGACAAAAAATCCGGAAGGTGATTTAGCATAGAACGAAGTCATATAATCGTTTGTATGTCTACCAAGCGTATAGGCTATTTTGTCTTCTAGCTGTTGTGCAAGGTCGTAACCTTGTCCAACATCATCAAGATGAGCATATTCGATCATGAAGTGATGAAAACCCTCTTGGCCAGAACCTATGAGGGCGAAGCTATGGTGGCGACCATTCACATGGAAAAAGTATAAAGGAAAAGGAGTTAAACCATAGTCACTCACTTTAAAATCAAGCAAGTCACGATAAAACGGAAGTAATGCTTCTGCATCCTTTACATGAAGTACGGCATGCCCCAGACCATGTGGACCAGTGGCGAAGCCAGAAATTGGCCTTCCAGGTACAAACAGGTCATCAGCTTTTTGAGGATTGAAGAAAAGTTCAATGCGGTTACCTACCGGATCATTGAAAAATATCAACTCAGCAACACAACGTTGATCAGCTAGTGACTTCGACCCGATGCTTACATCAATTTCCGCATTGGATAATCGGTCTGCGTATATTGTCAGGTCTTGCAGTGAAGAAACCTCCCAACCCATAAACGCGAGTGCTCTATCTCCTTCTTCCGTCACAATGAGCCTTTGTTTAAGGTCATCCATGCGAAAGGATGCATATTTCTTAGTTCTGTCATTCTTTTGCATGCCTAATAAACTGGTTGCGAATTCAGACCATTCCTCAGTGTTTGCGGAGCCAACTCCAATATATCCAAGTGCAGTAATCGGCATAGTTGTGACTTCCTTCTTCTCGTTTAACGAAATTTCTGACTGTAGACTGCCAACAAAAAATAAATATCAATGAGTCATTGGTAATGTGTCCGTAATAGTGGACAAGTTGCTCTTTACTTGTTTGAAATATTATTTAAGGCGTGTAGCCACGATTATGGCAGCTTAAAAATAAGGTTATATATCGAAATATTTTACTGAAATCATCTAAACTAATTAGGTGTAGTAGATTATTCATAATATGTATAAAAAGCGGCTAGCTATTCAGTTACCCGAAAACGAATACGGGAGAGATAGTTGAAAAAGTGAAAAAATAGCAGTTTCAATATCAATGGCGTCTGGGCCTTGGGATTAATTTACGTGTACCTGGGACATGCCTACTACCCTTGAAACAGAATAATATGACGGGCGACCCAATAATCGATGTACCTTTCCACCAGCGTCATTAAAACGCCCTCCGAGCATAATACCGAATGCCCATAATAGTAAAGTTCCAGCATGAACCTAGATCAGCAAAAATAATATGCCCCCGCTATATTAACGAGGCCATATGTTGAGCCAATGTGAAATTATTTTGCCGCAGCAATAACTTCTTTTGCACGGGCCATAGTTCTTTCTCCTTCAAGATTTTTTGACGACATTTCAGCCAGCCATTCATCATTTATTGGCGCGAGTATCGTTTTATATTCATCCAAGTCAGTACCTGATACAACGGTCATTTCATGTCCATCCATAGCGGCAATCGCAGCCTTTTGTTTGGCGTCGTTGGCATCAATCAAGCTAGCAGCCCAATCACCAAAAGCATGGCCGGAATTTGCATCAATGACTTTTTTCAAGTCATCAGGTAATGAATTATATTTATCTTCATTCATTAACAAACCAAATGCCGAATTGGAAACGTTAACTTCTGTATGATATTTGGTTACGTCACCCAATCGGAAAGAACCGACAGCCGCATACGGGAAGGGAGTTCCATCTAGGACACCACGTTGCAACGCTTCATATGTACCTGGTGCAGGCACCCGCACAGCTGTGCCACCAAGTTTCTCAATGATTTTACCAACGATTTTGCTGGGTGAGCGCAATTTCAGTCCAGCATAATCAGATGCCTTCACAACATTTTTATCTTTAAAATGGAATTGATAAGAATGCATGGTATGCAGACCAAGGTTTTTGACACCGGAAAATTCAGCGTCCAGATAACCTTCTTCATATAACGTATTCAGCGCTCGAGTCCCTCCTTTGGCCGTGGTTGTCATGAATGGTAGGTCTACTACTGAACTTAGTGGGAATTGACCGCCAATATAGCCAAGAACAGTCCATGAAATATCTGCAACACCACCTTTAACAATATCATATTGCTGCGGCGGTTTACCTAAAACACCACCGGCAAAAATCTTCACATTCAAACGACCGTCAGAATCGGTATTCACTTTTTCTGCCCAGGCTTTCAAGACATTGTTTGCGACAAAAGCTTGGGGTGGCTCGAATGTTGCCAGTTTAAGCTCAATACTTTCAGCGGCTATTGCCAAAGAGTTAAATGAAAGAGCGGCTACAGTCGCCACCCCCACAATAGATATTTTTTTAAACATTGCATTTACTCCATTTTTTTTATTAAATTTTAAAAATTAAACATCGGGTTTATAATTATTTTTCATCTGCTATCGAGTTCGTTAACGTACCGATCATTGAGATCTCTACTTCAGCTACGTCTCCTGGTTTCATGTAAACAGGTGGACTGCGTTTAAAGCCAACCCCGCCTGGTGTTCCAGTAACCAACACGTCTCCAGGTTTCCACGGTAATGCTTTAGAGATATAAGATATTAAAGTTGGCACATCAAAAATCAGTTGTGACAGGCTGGCAGATTGCATTACCTTGCCATTCAAACGCATTGCGATATTGAGTTTAGTATGGTCAGGAATTTCGTCCGCAGTTACCATCCACGGCCCAAACGCACCAGTATGCATGAAGTTTTTACCCATCCCAAATTGGCGGGTATGACGTTGCCAGTCGCGGATTGTTCCCTCGTTATAGCATGAATAACCAACAATGTGATCTAGCGCGTTTTCCGGGTCAATGTGCCTACCACCACCGCCCATGATAATCGCCATCTCTGCTTCATAATCCAGATTGTCAGAAACTTTCGGTCTTATGATAGGTTCGTTATGACCGATTTGGCTATCAGGATAACGCAAGAAAATACAGGGGTTCTCTTCAATTGTTCGCCCTGTTTCATTTACATGTTCATGGTAGTTCAGTCCAACACAAATTATTTTCTCAGGGTCAGGGATTACAGGCAAAAATGTAACTTCACTGGTATTAATATCCGCCTGATTTGAGTCTGCATATGCGCGAGCCTCATTAATGGCATCATTTTCTATTAGCTGTTTCAAGGTTTTCGCACCATTAACCCGGCCAGTTAAATCTATGATTTTATCACCCGAAATAGCCCCAAATCCGCTATTTCCCTGTGCAGTAAACGAGACAAGTTTCATTAATTCCCCCAACGGAATGTTATGTTCGACGCTTATGTTAATCTGAATGATATACTGCCAGCGTTAAAAAAAAGAATCAAGATATTTTCGAAAATAATATATTAAACGAAAAAAATAAGATGCTATAAATAAATATAACCTGTATATTATTGCACTGCAGGCGCTGAAAAATATTTATACATCTCAGTTTTGGAGCATAATTAATGCCAGTAGACCAACCTCGAAAGTCGGGTGAGCGAGCTTCCAGCGCGCAAAAAACCAGGGCTGACAAGGCCCATCAAACATTACGCGCTGATATTCTGAATGGCACATATCCGCCAGGATATAAGTTGAAATTTGAATTTTTGCAATCAGAACTAGGATATAGCGCTAGTCCGTTACGTGAAGCTTTAACAAGGCTAACTGCTGATGGCCTTGTGACTAGTGAGCAACGCCGTGGCTTCACGGTAGCTGTAATATCCGTCGCTGAATTACATGATATTACACGGCTTCGATGTATGCTGGAGCCTTTGGCCTTGCGTGATTCAATTGAAAATGGGGATGACGCCTGGGAAGCAGATTTGCTATCAGCCTTCCATCGATTGTCAAAAATTGAAGAACGCGTCGGCTCAGAACCAAACATTCCGGATGATGATTGGGCCTACTGGCACAAACATTTCCACGAAAGTTTGTTGGCTGCCTGTCCGTCAGTCAAACTCCTGCAAATTCGTCAAGGTTTGTTTGAGCAATCGGAACGCTATCGTTTCCTCTCAGCCGCCAGACGAAAAACGGCTCGCGATAAATTGGTTGAACATAAAGAATTGTTGGATGCAGCGCTTGATCGTGATGCAGATAAGGCGTGCAAGTTGATGGAAAATCATATCCTGCTGACGGCCGAACAATTAGTAGATGCCTTAAAACAAAAGAGCTGATTTATATAGAAGATCATTCAGAATGCCTGTTTTAACTTGAAAGGAAAGGTATTGGGGCTGGAGATAGTTCTTTGGGCCATTTTTCACGGCCTTTGGCGAAGATTGATGGGGTGGAAATGAATTCTTTATATATTTACCACGGGCATCTTGTTGAGATCTTCTGTGATTTGGCGACATATCGAAGTTTTCGATGATTACAGCAGAAAACAGAAAAACTGAAGGGCCAGTGCCAATGAATAATAAAAGTCAAAGTTCGTCTCACAGTAAAAACAACAATGCGAGTATCTAATGAACAATAAAATTGACAAAATTGGGGATTATTTGGCCTTTATCGCTGCTGGAATTCTTTTCTCGCTGGCCGGGCTAACTGTGGTTGATGTTATTGGGAGGCGTTTTTTTAATTCACCAATGGCTGGAACTATAGAGATTGTAGAACTTGGTATGGCAATCGCAGCGTTTTGTGCCATGCCACGTGCATTCTTAACCAATTCTCATGTTTCTGCGGAGTTTTTGGAGCGAGTTTCTAAGGGGTATTTTGGATTATTCATTATCACCTTTCGAGGTATATTGATGGTCGGTATTATTGGTTTGATGGCTATTGCTACTACACTCCAGGCAATAGAGTTTTTAGGTAATAACCGCGTGACAATTGAGCTGGAAATGCCTTTTTATCCGTTCCATTCAATTATAGCGGTTGCCATGTGGTGTAGCGCTTTTGCTGCACTGGTCTGGGTAATCAGGGCTGTGAGAGCTGACATTACGAGCGAGAAAATTTCATGGAAATAGATACACTGATTAACGGCGGGCTATCCTTTGCCAGCATTTTGGTATTGATGGTTCTGAACGTACCTATTGGCATTGCTATGCTGGTTGTTGGTTTTATCGGATTTGCTCTCATTTCCGGATTCGGCCCGGCAATGGTGGTTCTTGGGTCGTCCCCGTTTGAAGCTGTGTCGAACTACACGCTTTCAGTAATGCCTCTTTTCGTTTTGATGGGTAATCTTGCAAATAGCGCCAAATTGTCACGTGAATTGTATGATGCTGCCTTTGCAGTGGTTGGCCACCGCAAAGGTGGACTTGCTATGTCAACCGTTGGTGCTTGTGCAGGTTTCGGTATGGTATGCGGGTCATCAATTGCAACAGCTGCAACAATGGCGCAAATGGCGGGGCCTGAAATGAAACGGCATGGCTATAGCCCTGCCCTAACAGCGGGGTCAATTGCTGCCGGCGGAACGCTTGGTATCATCATTCCACCAAGTGTTATTCTCGTAGTTTATGCATATCTTACCGAACAGTCTATTCAGGAGCTATTCCTCGCAGCCATATTCCCAGGCATTATTGCTTTGCTGTTGTATCTGGTCGCCATTCGTATATATCTTTTAATTTATCCAGATGCGGGTGGGCAGGGCGAAAAACAGTCAATGGGTGAAAGAGTAAAGGCCCTATGGAACGTTTTTCCTGTGATTGCCATTTTCGCGATTATCATGTTAGGACTTTACCTTGGTTTTTTCACCGCAACAGAATGTGCCGCTGTGGGTGTAATGCTGGTGCTGGGGCTAATCATTATTAGACGACGTTTTTCTTTTGTAATGTTAAAAGAAGTCTTGTGGCAAACGGCAAAAACGGTTGGTTCGCTTTATCTTATTGTAATCGGGGCAAGTATTTTTAATTTTCTTATCACTGTCACGCAATTGCCATTTACAGTTGTTGAATTTATCGATTCGTTAAACCTTTCTCCAACTGGCATCATTCTGATAATCCTCGTCATCTACTTAGTTTTGGGTAGTTTAATGGATTCGTTAGCGATGCTATTTTTGACGATTCCCGTATTTTACCCAGTCATTGTCGCCGCGGGAATTGACCCTGTCTGGTTTGGTATATTTGCGGTACTTGTTGTTGAGTTTGGCCTTATCTCTCCGCCAATTGGTATGAACTTGTTTGTCATTCAGGGTGTTTTGCCTGACATACCGTTAAAACAGATTTGGGCTGGGACTATCCCGTTCCTTTTAGCAGATGTGGTACGCCTGATGTTGCTGATTCTGTTCCCTGCCATATGCCTGTTTTTACCTGAACTAGCTCGCTAACTGTCTTAAATCACTTTCAAAGGAAAGCTCGTAGAAAAATGGCGGGCTTTTCTTTCAAAATAAACTGTGGATTACGATTCCACTGTTGGATCCCAAATCTCGAACGCCTCTGCATTGATTATTGGGAGACTGTTTTTTCTGTCAATTAGCCGACCAAATTGAACATCTGTTATTTCCTGAATAATAAATGTATTTCCATCTTTTTGTTTTCGCCACATATGCTGCGCATCACTTGCTCCCAGGCCAGGCATGGTTAGTGGCGTTAGCGATGCCCTTCCAACCGACGTGAACAATTTTCCGTGTGGCTTCATCGCCATGTGTATTGTCGCATTATTCGGAATGCCGAGTGCTGCCAATGATTGGACTTCAATGCCGAATACGGCCTGGCTTGGTATAGCTGTGAGTGCGTTGAACCAAGCATTATGGGAGTTGACCCCGAGCGAGCGACTAAAGCGCTTAGGTTTAAGTATGGAACAATTTGATGTTACAGGGATTAATGAAACGTTCGCAGATCCGGCATTAGCCTGTACACGCCAACTTGGCTTGGGCGATAATGATGTCAGGGTTAATCCTTGAGCGGAACAATTGTTTTAGGCCACTCCGTAGGTATGAGTGGTGCACGTATCGTCACCCCCTCCGTTACTAATTAATGCACTCCAGTGGGCTTTACACCCTATGTACAATGGGTGTAGGCGTTGGCCAAGGCATTGACTGAGTGCTAGAAAAGTGTGAACTGACTCCCCTATTATCATCCGATGTAATCTCAAAGTAGCGTAATATGTGCCTTAATTTTAATTAAGGTATGGCCTGGCGAGACGGCATAATTATCAAGCCAAGCCAGCGTTATTCTTTGCTTGGAGTCCAAAGCGCCTTGTAGTGAGTTTTCATTTAATTAGAGATATTTTAGAGTGATAGTTTATCGATCGTATTCTTAACATCGTTAACACGATCAGCATTACTAAGGGCTATTTCCCCGTTTGAATTCCATAGCGAATTTTCAAAACCTACGCGTATCTTTCCTCCTTGTTTATAAGCGGCAACCAAACAATTTGTTTCGTTTTTACCAAAGGCGCACACCGCCCAATCAGGTTTGAAGGTTTGGATTAATAACCATTCGTGAAAAACATCTAAATCGGCGGGCTTACTTTCTAAATTGTGTGAATAACGACCCAGTACAAATAGAATCTGCAGGCTATCATTTTTTAGATGCGGACTACTTTCTAAGAGGTCTTCTAGTATTCGTATGTCTTGTACACTATAAATAATATGCTGAACTAAAATGCCCGAATAGTGACACCAGTTGTAAAAATCTAAGACGGCATTTCGATCTCTATCTGAAAACATTTCTGCGATGGAAATTGACGTGGCTGACGGCCCTATATCGATAACTACCTGACGTTGCTCTATTGCTGAATATTGACCGACTGATTCTGTTGTGATCTGAGTAAACATGCCTGGAGTCTGAACCTTTAACTCATTAATAACTTCACGATATAAGCCCTTATTAAGTGTATGTAGGCCGTTTTCATCCCTCACATGCACATGTATGCCACCGGCCCCCGCTTGCCAGCATTCATTTGCTGTTGATACAATTTCTTCTACGGTCAGAGGTAGCTGAGGGTGATCCGTCTTGTTTCGTCGGGCACCATTTGGAGCGATCATAATTTCGGGGAGGGAGCTCATAGAACAGTCCTTAATGCTTTTGATAATTCATCCACCATTCCTTTAACACAACTGTTTTTAATAATAAATGGCGGAGCAAGTAATAGATGGTCACCTTGTTTGCCGTTCAGTAACGTCGATAACCCATCAAGCCAGCATCAAATGCTGCTGTGTGCTCTTTGCTTGATCGGGGGTTGTGGCAAACTAGCAATGTCTCAAGAGGATAACTCAGCTATCCATGATATTACAAAATTTGAGGTTATTGAGGTTATTGAGGATATTTGAGGCACCTACTGTTGGTCGGCGATTGTGGTGAAACCAACACTGCAGCTCGCTATAAAAAAAATATAGGAAACGGCAATTAGGGAGAGTGCTTTCTTAGAGTATTCCATTGTTGTTCCTTAACATAATGTAGAGAGTTAGAGTCTACTCTACTAGTAAGAAAAGTACACAGTGTAGTGGTCAAGTAAAACTGGCCACGGTATAAGAGACAAGGTTG
>TARA_B110000238_G_scaffold52111_1_pt1 | contig 10507 bp, 9 predicted proteins | sample TARA_B110000238 | Tara Oceans TARA_B110000238 (sample SAMEA4397569) | marine metagenome | biome: Polar Biome; feature: [SRF] surface water layer (ENVO:00010504); material: water (ENVO:00002006), including particulate matter (ENVO:01000060) such as... | depth 5 m | reverse complement strand
CGAATGTCATGTGAATCTATGACAAGCGGTGTTTGACCCAACGAAGTGACGTGGTCGAATAATTCGACCTGTTGGCGGAATCCGATATCGTCTAACTGCGGCCCATCACGTTTTTTGGCATAACTTGCAACGACCCTTGCTGGGTGGCGGATCAAAAATACGTTGGTGACGTGGGCCATCCACCCACGTGGAACACCATCGACCATATGCTGGGTCATATGCTTTTGATAAAAAATTGGGCGGTCTGTTGGTGCTAAAAGCTGGCGGGCAACCATATCAGGGTCTTGGAATTGCGACGCCAATATCTCATTTTGCATCGGATGAAGGGTCCCTGTTTTGGCCAAATAGGCGGCATAAAACGGTTCATCCATAACTGTAGAATCCTTGCGACCACCAAAACTATACATCATGGCAGTCGATAAATTGCGCGGCCCAGACCACATCGCGATGCGTTTTGTTTGATCCATAACTCTCCCCAGTCTGAGAGCACCTTAGGCCTGCACATTCACACTGCCAATATGAAACCTCTCTCACCTCTGCGTTACATCATATGCTCTACACTTGCGTAAACCGCTCCAAATTGTGAACTCGAGTGCAAAGGAGAATGACATGATATCTACACGCTCAACTAAATTAACGGCCATTGTACTGGCAGCCACCATGGGACTGTTTACAAAGGTGCAAACCGCACAGGCAGGTTCCGAAACACCTACCGTTGCCGGGGGATGTTTTTGGTGTGTTGAATCAGATTTCGAAATCGTCGACGGTGTAAAAGAAGCCATTTCAGGTTTAGCAGGCGGCGAGGTGCCAACCCTACATACAAACAAGTCATACGTGGTAAAACTGGCCATTATGAGGCTGTTCAAATCATCTTTGACCCAGACATCGTTTCGCGCGACGAAATACTAAGCAAGTTCTTCCGCTCTGTGGATCCAATCGATGCAGGCGGCCAGTTCTGTGATCGCGGCCAAAGCTATGCAACAGCAATCTTTGCAGAGGGTCCACAACAAAAAGCCGCAGCTAAGAAGGCCGAGGCACAGGCTGCCAGCGATCTTGGGCAAAAGGTTGTAACCCCTATCTTGGGTTCATTTCCCTTCTACGTAACCGATGCATCACATCAGAACTATTACAAGGGTAGCAAAATTATGCTGACACGCTTTGGTCCAAAGAAACAGTCAAAAGCGTATAAAGCATACCGCGATGCATACGGTCACGATCAACGCATTGAAAAATTGTGGGGCGTTGCAGCTCAGTTTGTTGGTCACTAACCTAACTTCGCGTCCTGAATATCTTTTAGGTCAGGGATAACATCTGCCGTCCCAAGCCGTGTAACCATTAACGCACTGGCTTGGGTCGCCAATTTGATAGCCTGCGCCATCGGCATACCCCGATCCAGTCCAGCAACAACATAACCGGTGAACGTGTCACCAGCCCCAGTGGTATCAACTGGTTCCACTTTGATTGCCTCAAAATCAATCTCTAACCCAGCTGAATTCATATACCAACGGCATCCATCAGCACCTAAGGTTACAATGACATTTTCAACTTCCAGCGCATTTATTGGTTTTCCAATCGAAACTTCAAGCTGTGCTGCTTCGACTTTGTTCAAGAACAACAAATCGATATAAGGGAGCAACATCTTGACCGCATCCGCCTCAAACGGCGCAGCGGCATAGACGATCCGAAACCCCAGATCCCTAGCCATTTGCGCTGCAACCAATTGACCTGTCGTTTCGTTCTGCAACAATAAAGTGTCGCCAGTATCAGCCTCAGCCAATGCTGCACCGATTTGATCCACTTCAAGTCGGTAGTTTGCACCGGGCCACAACACAATCGAGTTTTCAGCACTGTCATCAACGCTGATAATCGCGTGACCTGTCACCTCTGAAACCTCAGTGATGTGTTCCACATCGACGCCGTATTCTAAAAGACGTTCAACCGCCCAGCGCCCATCGGTTCCAACTGCCCCAATGTGACGTGTACGTGCACCTGCTCGGGCAGCTGCCACAGACATATTTGCGCCCTTACCACCCAGACCCTGAGAATAGGATTTTGCAGCCAAAGTTTCGCCAGGTGCCGGCAAATGCGGCACCTGATAAACCATATCGATGTTGATTGAGCCAAGGTTGTAGATCGTCATTAGCCAACCTTACATGCGGCCAAAATTGCCATGTTCAAAATATCATTGGCTGTCGCTGACGTTGAACAAACCTGAATGGATTCATCGACACCGGCAAGGATTGGCCCAATCACAGTGGCATCGCCCATTTCTTGCATCAATTTAACAGAAATGCTGGCAGAGTGACGTGCAGGAACGACTAGAATGTTTGCAGGACCAGTCAGACGTGAAAATGGATACTGCTTTTGAGACTCCGCATTAAGCGCCACATCCACGGTCATTTCACCCTCGTATTCAAAATCAACACCCCGCTCGTCCAGTACCTTTGGCGCGAGGTGCATCTTCTCTGCCCTTTCAGAAATAGGATATCCAAAGGTTGAGAAGCTGACAAAAGCCACACGCGGCTCAAGGCCCATATCACGCGCAACAATTGCGGCGCGTTCTGCAATTGTGGCCAGATCATTTTCGTCAGGCCATTCATGAACTAAGGTATCCGCAATGAACACAATCTTTCCTTTGTGAAGGATTGCAGTAATGCCCGCGGCACCATGGGCTGCATCCGCATCAAACACGTGATTGATGCGTTCCAAAATATGCGCAGATTTGCGCGTCACACCCGTAACCAATCCATCGCCATGCCCATGCGCCAACATCAATGCAGAGAAAACGTGGCGATCACGTGAAGCTAAGCGGTGAATATCTGCGCGGTCAAAACCTTTGCGCTGCAAGCGATCGTACAAGAAGCTTTTATAAGTCTCTAAATGGGATGTATTGGCTGCATTGACCACTTCTAATTCACGCACAGCATCTGCTAGTCCAGCTTCTTCAAGCTTGGCTTTTACATCAGGAGCACGTCCAACAACCAATGCCTTGCCTAGACCAGAACGCTGGTAATTCACTGCTGCGCGCAACACACGCGGATCATCACCTTCGGCGAAAATCATCCGCGCTTGAGCCGTGCGCGCACGAATGTTTAGACCCCGCAAGATGCTTGCTGTTGGATCCATCCGCGATTTTAGCGAAACTTCGTATGCCTCGATATCAATAATCGGGCGACGGGCCACACCAGTGTCCATTCCAGCTTTCGCAACAGCTGGTGGAATACGGTGGATCAATCGCGGATCAAACGGTGTTGGGATGATATAGTCACGTCCAAACGTAAGGTTTTTCCCATAGGCTAGTGCAACTTCATCCGGTACCTCTTCGCGGGCCAATTGGGCAAGCGCGTGAGCACAGGCGATTTTCATCTCATCGTTGATTGCACGGGCGTGAATGTCCAATGCCCCACGGAACAAATATGGAAAGCCCAAAACATTGTTCACTTGATTTGGATAGTCACTGCGCCCTGTCGCAACGATGGCATCGACCCGCACTTCGTGTGCCTCTTCTGGTGTGATCTCAGGATCAGGGTTCGCCATTGCAAAGATAACCGGATTGTCCGCCATGCTGGCGACCATCGACGGGGTTACGGCACCTTTCGCCGAAACGCCTAGAAAAACATCACAGCCCTTCATCGCCTCGTCCAATGTGCGTGCGTCTGTGATCACCGCATGCGCTGACTTCCATTGGTTCATACCCTCTGTGCGACCTTGATAGATCACACCCTTGGTATCGCACATGATACAGTTTTTGTTTTTCGCACCCATGGATTTCAATAATTCAAGGCATGCAATCCCAGCAGCACCCGCACCATTGAGCACAATTTTGACGTCTTCAATTTTTTTACCAGACAAATGAAGCGCGTTGATCAGGCCTGCTGCACAAATGACTGCCGTGCCATGCTGATCATCATGAAAAACAGGAATGTCCATTTCCTCTTTCAAACGCTGCTCAATGATAAAGCACTCTGGTGCCTTAATATCCTCAAGATTGATTCCACCAAAGGTGGGGCCCATCAGCCTTACAGCCTTACAGAACTCATCTGGATCTTCGGTATCCAATTCGATGTCGATGCTGTTCACATCCGCAAAGCGTTTAAATAGAACCGCTTTGCCTTCCATTACAGGCTTCGACCCTAATGCACCCAAATTTCCCAATCCCAGCACAGCAGTACCATTGGAAATCACCGCAACAAGGTTCCCTTTGTTCGTATAGTCATAGGCCAAACCTGGATTCTCAGCGATCGCCAAACAAGGAACCGCAACGCCCGGAGAATAGGCCAAAGACAGATCCCGTTGCGTAGTCATCGGCACAGTGGCCGTGATTTCAAATTTTCCGGGTGTTGGTTCTAAGTGAAAGGCCAATGCCTCTTCATCGGTGACTTTGGTCTTGGACATTGTGCACTTTCCTCCCTTGCGAGATTTTACCGTAAACGAGAGATCTGAAACCCTCAATGGTTACGCGCTTTACGGGTTTTCCCACCCCCTCCGTCTTTGTAAGGTCAGCCAACACTTGTCGGGGGACAAAATATGACCGTCACACCAATGATGGCCCAGTATCTAGAGATCAAAGCCGCGCATCCTGATGCTTTGCTGTTTTATCGCATGGGTGATTTCTATGAGATGTTCTTTGATGATGCCGTGGCAGCGGCTGAAAGCTTAGACATCGCACTCACAAAACGCGGCAAACATAATGACAACGACATCCCCATGTGCGGCGTGCCCGTTCATGCGGCCGAAGGTTATTTGCTGACATTGATCCGCAAAGGATATCGCGTTGGTGTTTGCGAGCAACTGGAAAGTCCTGCTGAAGCAAAGAAACGTGGCTACAAAGCGATCGTGAAACGCGATGTTGTGCGTCTAGTGACCCCAGGCACCTTGACCGAAGACAGCTTGCTAAACGCACGCAGCCACAATTATCTCGCGGCGTTTGTAGAGGTCCGCGATCAAGCTGCTATCGCATGGGTCGATATTTCCACAGGTATGTTCAACGCAATGAAGGCGAACCAAACGCGGTTAGGCCCCGAACTCGCCCGTTTGTCTCCGTCAGAGCTGATCGTACCACAAGCCATAGAGAACGATTTGCACGAGTTAGTAACCGAATTTGGAATTTCACTAACGGGATTGTCAGGATCGTCCTTTGACAGCACATCTGGCGAAAAACGGTTGTGCGATCTGTTCGGTGTTAATACTTTGGACGCCTATGGCAACTTTGATCGGGCAGAAATTGCCGCGATGGGTGCCATCGTTGATTACCTAAATATTACTCAAAAGGGTAAATTGCCTCTATTGCAGCCCCCACAGCAGGAACAGCACAATAAAACCGTTCAAATCGACGCTGCAACGCGCCGCAATTTGGAACTAACCCAAGCGTTGTCAGGTGGACGTGCTGGATCATTGCTCGCTGTGATTGACACCACCGTCACCGCAGGCGGTGCACGCCTTCTTGAGCGAAGGCTTTCTGCACCTTCACGTGTGTTAGAGACAGTTTCGGACAGGTTGAATGCCGTATCTCACGTTTTAGAAAACATACGAATTACCGAAGATATACGCGAAAAACTACGCCAAGTTCCTGATCTGGATCGTGCCTTGTCTCGCCTTTCTTTGGACCGCGGCGGGCCACGTGATTTGACTGCAATTCGTAATGGATTAACAGAGGCAGAATTGATCGCGACGAACGGCCTAGGTGATGCTCCCAAATTACTATCTGATGCCCTAAAAAATCTCACAGGGCATAACGAACTTATTGAGCTACTAGATCAGGCTTTAATCGCCGATCCGCCACTTCTGGCCCGTGATGGTGGCTTTATCGCATCTGAATATGATGAAGACCTGGATGGGGCACGTAAGCTACGTGACGAAGGGCGTAGCGTGATCGCACAAATGCAGACTGAGTTCGCGGCAGAGACTGGAATTTCGACGCTCAAGATTAAGCACAACAACGTCTTGGGTTATTTTATCGAAACCACGGCGACCCATGCGGATAAAATGCTGTCCCCACCTCTGAACGAAAACTTCATTCATCGCCAAACAACCGCCAATCAAGTTCGCTTTACCACCCTTGCGTTGTCTGAGATGGAAACAAAAATTCTCAATGCTGGTAACCGTGCTCTTGAAATCGAAAAGCGTCTCTATGAAAAATTAAAGTCCGCTATTTTGAACAATGCTGCCTTGATTACGCAAACAGCCCGCGCCTTGGCAGAAATCGACTTAGCGACCAGCTTGGCCCATCTGGCCCGCGCCCAAGATTGGTGCAAACCTACAGTTGACAACTCACGTGCTTTTAACATCCTCGGCGGGCGCCATCCGGTGGTGGAAAAAGCGCTGCGTGATCAATCAGGCCAGCCCTTCATCGCAAACGACTGTGATTTATCGGCGACAGATACTGCGAATATTTGGCTGCTTACTGGTCCGAACATGGCTGGTAAATCAACATTCCTGCGCCAAAATGCATTAATTGCCCTGCTGGCGCAAATGGGCAGTTATGTGCCCGCCACTTCGGCACATATTGGGATGATTAGCCAATTGTTCAGCCGCGTAGGCGCATCTGATGATTTAGCCCGTGGTCGTTCGACATTTATGGTCGAGATGGTGGAGACAGCAGCAATTCTTAACCAAGCTGATGACCACGCACTGGTGATCTTGGATGAAATTGGACGCGGTACTGCAACCTATGATGGTCTATCAATTGCATGGGCCACGCTAGAACACCTGCACGACGTTAACCAATCACGCGCCTTGTTCGCTACGCACTATCATGAAATGACTGCGCTTTCGGGCAAGTTGGATGGAGTAGATAACGCTACTGTTGCGGTCAAAGAGTTTGATGGCGATATTGTCTTCTTACACGAAGTCAAAAAAGGGGCCGCAGATCGATCTTATGGCGTTCAGGTGGCAAAACTGGCTGGCCTGCCCGATGCAGTGATTGCGCGCGCACGTGTGGTGCTAGAAGCCTTGGAAAAAGGTGAGCGTGAAGGTGGTGCTTCACAAAAGACACTGATCGACGATTTGCCCCTTTTCGCCAGCACGCCGCCACCTGCACCAGTGAAGGTTGAAGCGTCCCCAGCACTTGATTTATTAGGCGATATCCTTCCAGATGAGTTATCGCCAAAACAAGCGCTAGACTTGATCTACAAACTAAAAGAGGCGGCCAAAAAATGACCGCCTCTTTTAAAACTTGTAGTCGATAACTTAACCTAGCCAGCAGGTGTAGACGACACGCCAACCTGTGCAGGACGCAACAAACGATCGTGCAACATAAAGCCCTCAGCGGCGACCTGTATGATGTCGCCAGCTACTGTCGCTGGCACTGGTGCTTCAAACATCGCTTGGTGAACCTGTGGATCAAACTTGTCGCCAACACCTGGCGTAATAACTTCGATGCCGTGCTTTTTAAACACGCTCAAAAGCTCGCGCATTGTCAGCTCAATACCTTCCAACAGCGGGCCAGCAACTTCGCGCTGCTCATCGGTGATCGTATCAAGCGCACGTTTCATATTGTCATAAACCGGCAGCATATCGCGGGCCAATTTGGAACCGCCATAGTTCTCTGCCTCACGACGATCTTTATCCGAACGCTTACGTGCATTTTCAGCATCAGCCAAAGCGCGCACAAAACGATTTTTATAATCATCACGTTCTACGCGAAGCTCATCTAGCTCCAACGCTTCATCGGTGATTTCCTCGATTTCATCAGCGAATTCTTCCGCTTCCATATCCTCGATGTCCTCGAGAAAGTCGTTATTTGTTGGCTCAGCCATAATCCACCTCTAGCTCCGGTCTGAAAGTAATTTTCCAACCAGTTGCGCCGTGTAATCTACAATCGGCACGATACGTCCATAATTCAGTCTCGTCGGACCAATGACGCCCACGGCACCAATAATCTTTCGATCAGCGTTCATATAAGGGGAAACCACCAAAGAGGAACCCGAAAGTGAAAAAAGTTTGTTCTCAGAGCCAATAAAAATGCGAACACCGTCGCCATCCTCGGTTAATTCAAGAAACTCAGAGATATCACGCTTGCGTTCAAGATCATCAAACAGGTTTCGGATGCGTTCAAGATCATGTTCTTCTGCACTGGATTCGAGCAAGTTGGAGCGACCACGCACAATCAAACGTTCGCTGCGCTCCCCTTCAGCTTCCCAAACGGCCAGCCCACTATCAACCAAACTGCGTGCCAAGACATCAATTTCTTGGCGGCGGTGTGATATCTCTTTTTGAATAACGCCGCGCACATCGCTAAGGGTTCGTCCCTCTACCAGTGAGTTCAAGAAATTGGCTGCCTCACGCATGGAACTCGGTGTTAGGCCCGGAGGTGGCGTGAACAGGCGGTTCTCAACATGTCCATCGGCAAAGACCAATACGACCAATGCACGATCAATCGCCAACGATACAAATTCGATATGTTTGATCGGTGCCTCATGCTTGGGCGTCAAAACCAAAGATGCTCCCTGAGTCACTCCAGATAATGCCGCACCAACTCGATCCAGCAATCCACCTACATCGTTTTCGTTGTGCCCCATCGTTGCATCGATCTTTTCACGGTCGGTATCGTCTGGAATTCCGACTTCCATCAACCCATCTACGAACATCCGCAGACCTGCTTGGGTCGGGATACGCCCTGCACTAACGTGGGGACTGTCCAGCAACCCCATATACTCAAGATCCTGCATAACGTTGCGAATGGTGGCCGCGCTGACCTTTTCGCTGAAATCGCGAGTAAGCGTACGAGACCCGACAGGGTCACCATTGTGCAAATACCCCTCAACCACGCGGCGAAACACCTCACGGGAGCGGTCGTTCATATCATCAAGCATCTGTGGTTTATCTGTCATCATGTACCTTTAGCCAAGTGCCAATAGCGCCGCACCATTAAAGAGCACAATGAACAAAGGTCAATCAGGGTTGCACAAAGGGGGCGCAGGGCGGTATCCAACAAGCAACTTAAAAAGGATATCTCATGCGACCTTCTGGACGTGCCCTCGATCAAATGCGCGAAGTTTCAATCGAAACTGGATTTACCAAACATGCTGAAGGGTCCGCCCTGATCAAAATGGGCGACACACACGTGTTGTGCACCGCATCAATTGAGCCGCGCGTTCCATCCTTTATCAAGGGATCTGGCCTTGGATGGGTCACCGCTGAATACGGCATGTTGCCACGCGCCACCAACACACGGATGCGCCGCGAAGCAGCGTCTGGAAAACAAGGCGGTCGCACTGTTGAAATCCAACGTCTCATTGGCCGTTCATTGCGTGCAGGCGTTGATCGCGTTGCCTTGGGCGAGCGCCAAATCACAATCGACTGTGACGTCTTACAAGCCGACGGCGGCACGCGTTGTGCATCCATCACAGGTGGCTGGATCGCATTGCGTTTGGCTGTGAACAAACTGATGAAAGCTGGCGATGTGGTCAGCGATCCCTTGGTTGATCCAGTTGCCGCAGTAAGCTGTGGTATCTACGCGGGCCAACCAGTTCTTGATCTGGATTACCCTGAGGATTCTGAAGCCGGCGTTGATGGCAATTTCATCATGACCGGTTCCAAAAAACTGATCGAAGTACAGATGAGCGCTGAAGGCTCCCTGTTCTCACGTTCACAGCTAAACGAACTGATGGACCTAGCCGAAAAAGGCGTAGGCGAATTGGTAGAAGCCGCGAAAACCGCTACAGAATGAGCCGTAAATTCACCCTAGATCGCCTGTTGGTTGCAACACATAACGCAGGCAAGTTGGAAGAAATGCATCAGCTATTTCAACCACTTGGGGTGGTCATTACCGGTGCGGCCGAGATGAATTTGGCCGAACCAGAAGAGACGGAAAATACCTTTGTCGGAAACGCAAGGATCAAAGCCCACGCAGCCGTTAACGCTACAGGGCTCCCTGCGCTTTCTGATGATTCAGGCATCCAAGTTGATGGTCTAAATGGTGCGCCAGGTGTCTACACCGCCGATTGGGCAGAGACGCCAAATGGCCGTGACTTTATTATGGCTATGACCAAAACTCACAACCTTTTGGAAGAATGTAACGCCCCACATCCACGCACCACGCGTTTCTGTTCCACGCTAGTTTTGGCATGGCCAGACGGACATGACGAAGTATTTGAAGGCACGGTCGAGGGCACCTTAGTCTGGCCAATGCGCGGCAAGCAAGGTCACGGTTATGACCCCATGTTTATGCCGGTTGGCCACGATATCACCTTTGCTGAAATGGACCATGACGCAAAGAATCTGATCAGCCATCGCGCCCGTGCATTCGAGAAACTGATCGCTGGCTGTTTTGGCTGAAGATTGGGAACAAGGTGGCTTTGGCCTCTACATCCACTGGCCATTTTGCGCCGCCAAATGCCCCTATTGCGATTTCAACAGCCACGTTTCGCGTAACATCAACCATTCCGCCTGGCGCGACGGCTATCTAGCCGAACTGCGTCGCGCAGCCCGTGAAACCAAAGGCCGCGTGTTGCGCAGCGTGTTTTTCGGTGGCGGCACCCCCAGTCTAATGGATCCAGACGTTGTG
>TARA_B110000238_G_scaffold178355_1_pt1 | contig 10520 bp, 9 predicted proteins | sample TARA_B110000238 | Tara Oceans TARA_B110000238 (sample SAMEA4397569) | marine metagenome | biome: Polar Biome; feature: [SRF] surface water layer (ENVO:00010504); material: water (ENVO:00002006), including particulate matter (ENVO:01000060) such as... | depth 5 m | reverse complement strand
ACTTATTTGGGGTTCAAGTAACTGGCATATATTTGAATATTATTTTACTCATGGTAGTTTGATATTTGTGCCTTTGTATTTAATGTTTGTAATGAATTGTAAACTAAGAATATTTAGTTGGTGGAATACTTTTCTAAAAGCACAAATTGTATTTTCAATTGTTTTCTTAATTAATTTAATACTTGATACAAATTATATGTTCTTATTATCTAAACCATTAGTAAATAACCCTCTAATAATAGGGGATTGGCCATTTTATATTTTATTTGTACAATTAATTGGGTTATTGCATATTGTATTGATTTATAAATTATCACCCAAACACATTAAATGAAAAAGTTATTTTTCATATTAATTCCTGAAATAAATTCTACACAATGAAGAATGAATATGAATTTATTATGAAAGAGTGACTATCCTTCCAAAATAGTTTCTCCGTTTAAGTTTGTAGCAAGAACAACACTCATATAGTTAAGGAAAGGAAGTAATGTTTTGAAAGAGTTTATGACGTTAGAGTGAAAGTCTTTAGATATTACTTGCTGATCAGTAAACTTCCGTAAAAAAATAAAATCCTTCTTTTTTATCAAATCAATATTAGGATGATTTTTATCAAAGCCTGTAGGTGCTAGCTTTAAAGAATTTCTATCATAGAAACCAAAAAAATTAGTTTTGAATTCTTTATCAGAAATTATGTTTTTGATATATGAACTGTCTAGTTCAAATTCCTTTCTAATTCTAAATAAATCCTCTTTGTTTGGTTTCCAAAATCCTGCTGCTAAAAAACTTCCACCTGATTTTATTTCCAAATGATAACTTCCTCTGAGAGCTTTAGTTGCTCTTTTGTAACTACAACTTCTGAAGGTTTTGTAAGGAGTTTTGTCTTTTGAAAAACGAATATCTCTATAGATGCGATATGCTTTCATTTCACCTATATTATCAATAGTTTCAAGGCCATCTTTTATTACTGAAAAAAAATCTTTTATTAACTCTTCTTCTCTTTGGTAATAAGTTTTGTTTTCAGCAAACCATTCTCTGTTATTGTTATTTTTAAGTTCATTTAAGAATTTAAAAATTGATTTATTGACGATTGCTGTCATGTTAATGATTTTTGACGGTGAGTAGTATTATTTAATTCCTTTTATTACTATAAATCTAACGAATTTATTAAGCTATCATCAGCTATATTAGGCATAGTGACTTTAAGGTCTGGATTCATTTTCATGGCTCTTTTAATTGCAAAGTTTGCTTCTTTATTTCTTGCCCAACTTCTTCTAGATATTCCATTATTTACATCCCAAAAAAGCATAGATTTTAATTTTCTATCAGCATCAGAACTTCCATCTAACAACATTCCAAAACCACCATTGATTACTTCTCCCCAGCCAACTCCCCCGCCATTATGAATAGATACCCAAGTCGCACCTCTAAAGCTATCTCCAATAACATTTTGTATAGCCATATCTGCAGTGAATTGTGACCCATCATAAATATTTGATGTTTCTCGGTAAGGAGAATCTGTTCCTGATACATCATGATGATCACGACCTAAAATTACCGGAGCTGAAATAGTGTTATCAGCGATTGCATTATTGAAAGCTTCAGCAATTTTTATTCTTCCTTCTGAATCAGCATATAAAATACGAGCTTGTGAGCCAACAACCAGATTATTTTTACCTGCTTCTTTTATCCAATTAATATTGTCACTCATCTGTAATTTAATCTCATCAGGTGAATCTTGCATCAATTTTTCTAGTACTTCACAAGCAATCCTATCAGTTATGGCTAAGTCTTTTGAATCATTAGAAGCACATACCCAACGGAAAGGTCCAAATCCATAATCAAAGCACATCGGGCCTAATATATCTTGCACATATGATGGATATCTGAAATCTCCGTTAGGCATCAATATATTAGCATTAGCTCGACTTGCTTCTAGCAAGAAAGCATTTCCATAATCAAAAAAATACATTCCTCTATCTGTTAAAGTATTAATTGCATTAGTGTGACGAATCAAAGTGTTTTGTACTTCTGTTTTAAATTTTACAGGATTTTCTACCATCATTTCATTAGCAGAATCATAACTTATTCCAACAGGGTAGTAGCCACCAGCCCAAGGATTATGTAAGGAAGTTTGGTCAGACCCTATTTCAATATGAATGTTGCGTTCCACTACTCTTTCCCATAAGTCAACTATATTTCCATCATATGCAATAGAAACCGCTTCCTTATTAGCTCTAGCTGTTATTGCTCTATCTAGTAAATTATCCAAATTACTATATACTTCATCCACCCATCCTTGTTCGTGTCTTTTGTAAGTTGCTTGAGGGTTGATTTCTGCAACTATACAGATACCTTTGGCTATAACTCCTGCTTTTGGCTGGGCACCACTCATTCCTCCTAATCCTGCAGTAATAAATATTTTACCGCTTAAATCTTCAGCACCAGGGTCTATTTTTCTAGCTGCATTTAGTAATGTTATATTAGTTCCATGTACAATTCCTTGTGGACCAATATACATAAAGGAACCAGCGGTCATTTGTCCGAATTGAGTTACACCTAAAGCATTAAATTTTTCCCAATCATCAGGTTTAGAGTAGTTAGGAATCATCATTCCATTAGTTACAACAACCCTTGGGGCATCTTTATGTGATGGAAATAATCCCATTGGGTGTCCAGAATACAAAACTAAAGTCTGTTCATCATTCATTTGTGCTAAGTATTGCATACACAATAAGTACTGTGCCCAGTTTTGAAATACAGATCCATTTCCACCATAGGTAATCAATTCTTCTGGATGCTGAGCAATAGCTTCATCTAAGTTGTTAGAGAGCATCATTTGTAACGCTGCAGCTTGTTTACTTTCATATGGAAAATCTTCTAAATGTCTTGCTTTTATTTCATATTGAGGCATGAAACGATACATGTAAATTCTTCCGTATGTTTTAAGCTCATCAGTAAATTCAGCTGCTAACTCTGCATGCATGTACTCTGGAAAATAACGTAAGGCATTACGAATAGCTAATTTCTTTTCATCTTTGTTAAGAATATCTTTTCTGTTTGGCGCATGACTAACATTAGTATTAGGAATTCTTTTTTCAGGAATTTCTGATGGAATTCCTTGTAAAATTGCTTGTTTAAGATTTTTCATTTTTTGGTTCTATTTCTTTTTTGTATGGACAGTGTTTACAGTTGTTATTACAACAATACCCTCTTTTTAAATGATATTTTTCAGTAAAAATAATATAGCCTTCTTTTGAATGATAATATTCATCCTTATCTAGACTGTCTATTTTTGAAAATCCTTTCATAGAGTTGACAAATTTACGATATTTGCAAGAATGAAAATAGAAATAAAGGAAATATCACATCCTATATTTATTGGTAAAGAAGTTCGCGTATTTATAAAGCGTATTGATAAATTACATCCTTTTGTTTCAGGAAATAAATTTTTTAAATTAAAATATAATCTACTTGATTGTGAAAAGAAAGGACATAATACTTTATTAACCTTTGGAGGAGCTTATTCAAATCATATTGCAGCTACTTCATTTATTGCACAGTCAAAAGGGTTGGAAAGCATTGGAATTATAAGAGGAGAGGAGTGTTTGCCTTTAAATCCTACATTACGTTTTGCTTTTGAAAATGGAATGAAGTTACATTATGTCAGTAGAAGTAGTTACAAGAAAAAAACTAATGCTAATTTCTTAGAAGCTTTAAAAAATCAATTTGGTGATTTTTATTTAATTCCTGAAGGAGGAACTAATGAATTAGCAATACAGGGATCTGAAGAGATTCTAGACCTTAATGATACTCAAGATTATATTTGTTGTGCTGTTGGTACTGGAGGAACAATTGCTGGAATTATTAATTCTTCTAATGTTCAGCAAACCGTAATTGGATTTCCTGCTATTAAAGGCTTTGAACAATTAGAAAGAGATATTAATAACTGGACTAATTCAACTAATTATAAATTGATAAATGATTATGTTGGATATGGTTATGCAAAAATAAACAATGAATTAGTTGACTTTATAAATAAGTTTAATGTGACACATAATATTGCTTTAGATGCAATTTATAATGGAAAGATGTTGATGGGTATTATGGATTTAATAGCAAAAGATTACTTTCCAAAAGGAAGTTCTATTTTAGCCATACACACAGGTGGTTTGCAGACAAATCAAGGAATGACTGAGCGATTAGGAGTTAGTTTGCCATTAGAATAATACATTTGTATAATGAAAAAATACTTATTATTTTTATTTTTATTTTCTTCATTGTTTGGTTTTTCTCAAAGTAAGACTGAAAGTTATATTTTAAAGTACAGCAGTATTGCAGTAGTTGAAATGAATATATATAATATTCCTGCTTCTATTACCTTAGCTCAAGGAATATTAGAGAGTGGAAACGGAGAAAGTCGCTTGGCAGTAGATGGTAAAAATCATTTTGGAATTAAGTGTCATAGTAATTGGAATGGAAAAACTATTATTGAAGATGATGATGAAAAAGGAGAGTGTTTTAGAAAGTATAGTGAGGTAGCTGATTCCTATCGAGATCATTCCCTTTTTCTTTCAGAAAGAGGACGTTATTCGTTCTTATTTGCATATAAAAAATCAGATTATAAAAAGTGGGCTAAAGGCTTAAAAAAAGCAGGTTATGCCACTAACCCTAAGTATCCATCACTATTGATTAAATTAATAGAAAAATATGAACTTTATAATTACGATAAAGTCGAACAATCAGACCAGCAATTATACTTTGTCCATAATTATGGCTTGCCTTACTTAACTGGTATAGGAGTTTTCTGTTTTAAGAAAAGATCTGTACTATTTACTGAAATAAACACTTCATTCGCATTTAGTGGTTCTAATATTGGTTATTACTATGAACTATTGAATAAGTTTTATGCAGGAGCTAATTCAGGTGTAATCTATTTCCCTACAAAAGAAAAGGTATTTGTACCACAAATTTCAGCTGAGTTGATGTATAGAAAATCTATTAGGAATAAGAGATATAATTCATTCTTGATTAGGGGTGGGGTGCAATTGCCTTTAGCAAAAATTGATTACAAATTAATCCCATATTTAAGTTTAAGTTACTTGATAAATTAGTCTTTTATCTCATAATTATAGATAAAACCGTTTTTAGTATTTATTAGATTTATTTTCCCATTATTATCAATATCTGCTGTTTTATAATAGCCATCACTTTTAATAGGAAAGCCTTCTGCGAATCCATCACTATTTCGAAGATACAATTCATTTTCAGCAGTTAACATTAATCCATTATTGTTTATGACCAATTTTGTAATATTGCTTTTAAGTTCAAAAGAATCGATTGTTTCGAAATTAGTATTTAGAATAAATACTTTATTATTATTAGTGAAAATAAATTGTTTTTCTTTTCCTGTTTCATCAATAGCAAATAAAGAATTATTAGCTAAATCAGATAATGTAAGTTGACTACTACTTCCATCTAGATTGCCTCTCCATAATTTACCTTCACTAGTAATGTTATAAAGTGTTCCATTTTCATCTATACTGATAGGATTTCCATTAAATAAAATATTTTTTTCAAATCTTACTCTTTCACTTCCATTAATTGCTAATAACTGAGTGTTACTGTTATTGCGCTCAGCGAGAATATAATCCTTAGTTCCAATTCGGAAGTATTGTAGTTTTTTATTTATTCTATTACTATTTTTTTCATATTTCCATCCCTTAATTCCTCCCCCTCTTTTGTTTAAGTTATAGATGTTATTATCCTCTCCTACGATAAGAATACGATATTTTCTATTATTATTGTAGTCAAATAAAGAATGACCAACTTTTGTATTGCAAGGTAATATTATAGGCGAGTTATTTACATTTTCCCCATTTCTATCAATTAAATACAACTGGCTTTCAGTATTGAATAAACATTGATATTTATTATTTTTGTAGAAATCAATGCTTGATATTTCTCCAAGTATTTTTGAGTTTAATTGAATATTCCACAATTCTTCACCCTTTGAACTGATTGCAAATACTTTATGATTATTATTTTGTACTACTATCATCTTTTCCTTAGTGAAATGATTGTATATAAATTGAGGATTCATACTAATATTTGTATCCAATTGCATGAACCATTCTTCCTTAATGGCTTCTTTAAAGTCAGAGTCATAAAATAGATTGATATTGTTTAAAAGCAAATCTTTCTTGCTAGTCATTTGTATTGAAAAAGCAGTTAGTTTTTCTAAAGAATCAATAGAAAAGATAAGTTCCTTTTCATAACTAGTTTTAATTTTTTCTTTTAGGGCAGTAGCTGTTTTACCAGCATTGATGTAGAAGAAAAGATTTGATTTTGAAGATAAATAACTACTGTATTTGTTAAAGTTTTGATTGTTTACTAAAGTATTTCCATTTATATAATTGTCAATTAAATACTCTAATGAAGCTATAGTTGAGCCAAAAATAAAATAATCTTCAATAGTAATAAAGCAGTTAGTAGTGCTATTAAGTATATTTCCAAATAACTGAGCAGTAATATTATCTTCTCTTATGCTGTTTATACTATATTGACCATAAGTTTTCTTATCAAAAATTAAACCTTGAATCAAACTGCTTGCTGTAATAGAATTACTGCTTTTAAAAAATGAATATTGATGTTGTGCACTTAAATTAGCTGAGGTATTAAAAACACCCGCTTCATTTTCTAATTCATTTATAAATTCATTGAAGTCAACATTATTACTATCTTGAATAAGTTTTCTGTGTTTGTCCCAGCTCCAAAAATTATTTTGTTGTTGTAGTATTTTATTTTTCTGTTTCAGTAATTGTTTTGAATTATCAAAACCTATACTCAGTAAAAGGGAAGTGTTCTCAGGAATTATATCCACTATATTTATGCTTTTTGCTTTTTGATTATTAAATATATCAGTATAATTAATAATATTGTTATTGAAAGCACTAAAGCCATTGGCTGCTATTATCTTGTTTTTTACACTTAAATCAGTAGCTGTCCATCCAGAAAAATTGGAAGTTATAATTGGTTTAATTGTAAATATATTGATGTATTCAATTAAGGAATTATAGTTGAAAAATAAATTTATATCTGCTGATTTATTTATAGTTTTATATGCAGATTTAAAACTTGGGTCAATCAAAAGTTTTTCCTCTGCTTCACTAGCACGTATTGCATCCTCAACCAGCATTTTATTTTCTGAAAAAAATACAATGTCGTCCTTAAAACTTACAAAAAATATGTTATCATTATGTTGCAATTCAAATACGGGTTGATTGTTGTATTGTACTTCTTTTACTAGATTTCCAAGTAAGGTATTTATCTGATTATTATTAGAAATAGCTTTTCTTTCAAAATTACTAATGAATAACAAACCACTATTTGTAGCACCAACTTTATGAAAGGAAATTAAAAGAGTATTGTTTTTAAAGATTAGTGAGTTTTGATTGAAAAAACTACTAATCTCCTTAATTTGATGATTTATGCTGTCCACTTTGCTTATTTTACGTAATGTTCCCCAAATATCTGAAGAATTTAAGTTGGAATATAGATTTTTAGTATTATTAAATTGCAGAATAACGGCTGAATTTGTTGGAATAATATTTAATGGGTTTTCTGTATTTTTTGTAACTTGCTTATAGCTGTTGTGTGCTATAAGTAGTATGATAGAAATCAGAATTATTGGTATGGAAATTTTTATTATTTTATTAAGCATAGTTATTTTAGAAATCATAAACCAAAATTAATAATTTAAAGTGATAAAGTAACTTGAGTAGAAAGTAGTTGAAAAGTTTTTCTATGGTGCATATTAGCGCCAATTTTTGCTATTGCTTTTCTGTGTTTTTTGGTTGGGTAACCCTTGTTGTTTAACCAATAATAATCAGGAAACTGTAAATCTAATTTTTTCATTATGTCATCTCGATGTGTTTTGGCAAGTACGGATGCAGCGGCTATGGACATAAATTTTCCGTCTCCTTTTACAATACACTCATGAGAAATTTCAGGGTAAGAATTAAAGCGATTACCATCAATTATCAAGAGTTCAGCTTTAATAGTTAAGTTTTCAATAGCTCTATGCATGGCAAGGAAAGAGGCATTAAGAATATTTATCTTGTCAATTTCTTTAGCAGAAACAATGCCTATTGCCCAGCTGATAGCTTGTTCTTCAATAATAGGACGTAGTAGATCTCTTTTTTTTTCTGAAAGCACCTTACTATCCTTCAGTGCTATGTTTTTGAATCCTTTGGGTAAAATAACAGCAGCAGCTACAACAGGTCCAGCTAAGCAACCTCTACCTGCTTCATCACAGCCAGCAATAATTTTATCAGAAGGAAAATGGTTTAGCATTTATCTTGGCACTAAGCCTCTTTTTGGTTTCTTAATTCTATTTACTTTTTGCTGATTTCTGATGTCAATATCTTGTTGTAGCCACCATTTCCCTTTTTTATATTGATAAGCATTAAAGGTTCCTTCAGGAATATAATATTCTTCAAGACCTTCTAAATCACTTCTTGAAGGAACTAAGTGGTTAAATACTATCCTTTTTTCTTTCTGCTGATATTTGACACTTACACTTGTTTTAGCATCATATTCAATAATAATTCTTTTCTGACTTTCTTTCTTATTTTTTTTAAAAATAGGCAGTCCAAATTTGATTTTATTTTTTCCTGAAAAGTACATCACATCAATTATCTTTTTTGTGCTGTAGCTATCATTTCCATCCCAAGCAAGTAAGGTGTAGTATTTTCTGCCTGCTTTTTTTATGTAAGCAATTTGATAATATAATCCACCATACCAATTTTTAGCATCTAGATCTTCCTGTTCAGAATTACGAATGTTAGAAGAATTATCAACTAAAGGAATAATTTCATAACGCTTACGCTTTTTGTTGTGATAATGCACAATTGCATAGTATTCGTAAGATCCATTGTCTCTTTTTAGTAGCCAGTTAAAAATACGAAAAGTATTGTCAGGCGATAAGATTCGTCCAATAGTGGGGAGAGAGTCAAAAGGAAAGTTAAATGATTTCTCGTATTGAAGTACTTCAGTAAGGTTAGTTATAAATGCAGTATTTGCTAAGTATTTTTCAGCTTCTGTTTCCGCGTTCATAACCTTGTGTGCCATTACTTTTAGTGTATCCTCGTATTCAGCAATTAACTTGCTATTTCCTTTTTGCGCAAAACCATTAAGGCTTGTAAGAGTGAAAATAATTAAACATATTTTTCGCATAAGGCAAAGATAGGTTATAGTTTTTAGTTTCCTATTTTGGATATTAGTATTTTTGACCAATGAATTTACAAGCAAGAATACAGGCATTTACTCAATTAGGTAAATATCTAAAAACAGATATATATCAAGAGGCAGAAGAAGAGTTAAACTTTGCGAAAGTACTTAATCCTTGGTTTACTAAGGAAAATATTGATAAATCCCTATATGCTTGGCATGAGCAGTTAAAACTAGATATGCTTAATGCATGGTTAAATCCATATAAACTACAAGAAGTTTACAGCCCCAAAAAAATACTTATTATTATGGCAGGTAATATACCTTTGGTTGGCTTTCATGATTTTCTCACTGTGCTTATTTCAGGACATAAAGTAGTTGTTAAAATGTCCAGTACTGATAATGTGCTTTTAAAGGTCCTTATAAATAAACTAATAAGAATTGACCCTGAATTTAAAAAGTTAATCGTCTTTATTGATGATGTGAAAAATAGAAGGTTTGATGCTGTAATTGCTACTGGAAGTGATAATTCAGCCCAGTATTTTGAGTATTATTTCAAAGGAGCTAAAAAGATAATTCGTAAGAACAGGAGATCAGTTGCTGTATTAGATGGTAGTGAGTCCGCTATTGAGTTGAAAGGACTTGCTAATGATGTATTTGCTTATTTCGGGCTAGGATGTCGTAACGTGTCTAAATTATTCTTACCTAAGGGATATGAGTTAAATAAATTGTTTGAGGCATTTTTCACTTATTCAAATTTAGTAGAGCATAAGAAATACGGTAATAATTACGATTACAATAAAGCTATATTTCTAATGGGAAGTAATAAATTGGTTGAAAATGGTTTTCTATTAATGAAAGAGGATAAATCTTTACTTTCACCAGTGGCTATGTTGTATTATGAATATTATGATGACTTACAAACTGTAGAACAGTTTGTAGAAGATAATGCTCAACAATTACAATGTGTAGTTTCAAAGACAGATATTCCCTTTGGAAATACCCAAAAACCTAACCTTTGGGATTATGCGGATGGGGTAGATACAATAGATTTTTTAAGAGAGCTATAATTATTCAACAAACTCATAAGCCCCTATGTCAGCATTATTTCTATCTATACCTTCAATGTCATATAATACAGAGGTTGTTTCGCCAGTGTCAATTGCAGGAGACTCCTCTGTTAAATGAAAATCACTCTGAGTGTTGTTAATAAATTCAGGTAACTGATTAATGATTACACTCTGATAATGAAAATTATCAGTATCAATTGTAGGATCTAATTTAATAAGGCA
>TARA_B110000238_G_scaffold169773_1_pt1 | contig 10526 bp, 9 predicted proteins | sample TARA_B110000238 | Tara Oceans TARA_B110000238 (sample SAMEA4397569) | marine metagenome | biome: Polar Biome; feature: [SRF] surface water layer (ENVO:00010504); material: water (ENVO:00002006), including particulate matter (ENVO:01000060) such as... | depth 5 m | reverse complement strand
ATGGGCAATCAGTCGGCGGAATGTGGTAAATGGGAAATACTTACCTCAGTTCGCGGCGGTTGGTGACCGTCTCCGTGACCCGGCACGACTCAAATGTCACTTCACTCAAACACCACATCGCCCACAAGTTACTAGGGGTCCCCACGGTTTCGATTGCGAAGTTCACGATCAAATCGATTGGCGTGGAGGTATTTGACCCAACACCGCCTTCCGCGAAAGGCGCCAAAACTTTGTCCTCGAACTTTTCCGATTCCCGCAGCGTTCCCAGCGTCGCGCAAGCGAGTCGCGCTAACACTTCGCATTGCGTTTTTTCGTGACCAGTAGGCAAACAGTATGGCGTTTCTTGGTCATTTCCATCGGTACAGTCGGCAACAGTCACGTCTAAGCTTAAGCACTGCGACAGAAACCCCACTACGTCCGTATCCAAAACGATCAAATCGATCACCGCCTTCGCCGCCGGGGAAACGTGAAAGTTCTCTTTCCGAAGCACGCCCGACACCACCACCCAAAGCGCGCTCGCCGCGGCGGTGCGCGTCGGCAGTGCGTATTTAGTGTGTAACGAATCCACCAGCGCGTGTACCAGCCGTGTCTCCCTACTCACCGCCGCCGCCCTCGCGGCGTCCCGTCCGGCGATGGAGGCTACCGTGAGAAAAACGCGTACGCGGGTCGTGGAAAACAAGTCGTGCGTGTTCTTAGTCATACTCGACGCGTCGCCGGCTGACAGAAACTCCTTTTCCCAACAATTCGCAATCACCGCCGACCCCAGCGCCTGCAGGTGCCGTCGCGCCAGCACGTCCGCCACGTCCCTAGCCGCAGCGGCGGCGCGTGGGTTGGCCGTAGGTATGTGTCCAACGAGCCCGCCCCCGCCCCCGCCCCCACAAGCGCCCCCGGCGCTGCGGTGCCCGGCCGCTGAGGGTCGGGCGTTTTTTAGTGGGGAAACGGCTCGCGTTGCTATTCCCGAATCGAACTCAGTGAAGCAACTAGTCGTGACTTTCCGGAAAGTCGTCGTCGAGGTTCCGTGTGAAGCGGAGTCTGCGTTGCCGCTTTCCGTGCGACGGTGGGCGGCATCGGGTGCTGTTGATACGTTCTGTGGGATACTTTGCGGAAACGGCGGTGTCGCCGCGATCCATAAAACCCCAGCGGCGCTCGCGGCGATTTCGGCGGAGCGCGTGAAGGCGCAATCGGTGCTTGTCCATTCGCTCAGCGCCGACAGCGCCCCGCGGTGCGCCGCGATTGACACCCTTGCTTGTGTGGTGGACGCCACCGCGAACACCAGCCTGGTGATTGATACGCGCGCGCGGGAAAGGCCTTTGGGAAGGCTGAGTGTTCTTTCTTCGAAAGTGCCGACCTGAGTTTCATTGTCCTCCGTCGCCGGTGTTGATGTGGTCGCTTTTTTCTTAATCGCGTCCACCGCATTTCCCATCGAAACGATAGCATCCAGTAAACTGCTCATCGTCGCCGCGGACGCCACGACCTGTTTCCCGTCGCTGTCACTCAGCGCCAGCTGCGCCAGCGCGTCCGCGGCGTCTGCGGCGCACAACAAAGTAGCATGTGCGGTATCGTCATCATCCGCGTCGTCTCCATTAGTTGTGTTGTTTTCGCCAATCTCGTCTCCAGTGTCGTGACTCACCCTGGTCACCAGCGCGACTAACCCCAAAACCGTGCCTGTCTTCGCGGCGGCGGCGCACGAAACCTTCCCTTGGCGTGCCAACAAGTGTACCTGTCGCGCCGCTTTCGCGCACGTCCCAACCTCCCCTGCCCCGAGGGCGAGCGCCAAAGGCACGAGGAGCTCCAGGCCCAGCCCCGCATCTGCGGCAGATGTTTCGCGCACATTGTTCCCAGACTGTTTGCCCATTCCAAGACCCGCAGCCGCGGAAGCAGCGCGACGCGGGGCGTCACCGCGGTGATGCATTATGGGTATATCGTCCACGGCTATTCCGGATACGAGCTTAATTCTCACGGACCTGCGTCATCGTCCCCATCGCGACGCTCGCGAGGTGCGCGGCCAAATCTGTGGTTTTTCCGAGGCTCCTTCTTCGTTTCGCGGAGTTCTTTTTGTGCAGTCCAACGAAAAAGAAAAAGCCACGACTTTTGTCTCTTCGCGTGGGTCGCACTTCGTGGCGCGCGGAGACGTGCGGTGACCAGCGAGCCGATCGAAAGTGATGGAAAGAAAGCGGTGCTCGCACGGGAAGGTGAAAACCAGGTGCGTGGAGTGCGTCGGCTGCCCCCACGGGAAGCTGAAAGGCAACTGCGCGGACTGCAGCGGCTGCCCCCACGGGAAGCTGAAAGGCAACTGCGTGGACTGCAGCGGCTGCCCCCACGGGAGGCTGAAAAACAAGTGCTCGGCGTGCAACCCCTGCCCTCACGGCAAGGTGAAATACGACTGCGTGGTGTGCAACCCCTGCCCTCACGGCAAGGTGAAAAGCGACTGCGTGCAGTGCAACCCCTGCCCTCACGGCAAGGTGAAACACCGCTGCGCGAAGTGCAACGGCTGCCCTCACGGCAAGCGGAAAGACAGCTGCGTGGCGTGCACCCCCTGCCCTCACGGCAAGGTGAAGGGCAACTGCGCGGCGTGCAACCCTTGTCCACACGGCAAACGGAAATACAAGTGCGCAGCGTGCAAAACGGCACGCGCGGATCAGCCCGAGATCACACAAGAGCCCGAGATCAAGCAAGAGCCGTTTACGATTCGCGGGTACTTCGGGTTTGACGACGGCCGGTAGAACTTTCTTTGACAAAAAATAACGCACTACGAAAACTTCCGCCTCGGCCCGTTGAGACGTTTATCTTCACCAAGCACTTCATCCAAGACGTCCCGGTACGCCCCTTTGGTTTTCGCGCCGACGATCGTGGCGACGCGAGTACACGAAGTTGTTTTTTGTGACATTTCTTTGGCGTTTTTGTCAGTGGACTTTTCATCTTCCCCATTCATCCCTCCCTTCCCCTCCACCAAGTACACCCGCACGTCCGGGGTCCCGGTGACCATCAGCGCGTCCGCCATTTCCTTGTCCGTGTCCATGTCGAGCATCACCAAGCGTACGTGTGTTCCGTACTCGTCGATGACTGAACTGAGCAACGGCCGGAGCCTTGCGCACGGCGTGCATCCTTCGGAGGAGAAAAAAGCAACGAGGGCGACTTTGAAGTTATTTCCTTTTTCGTCATCGTCTCGTTCTGGTTCATTCGTACCACCTGCCCCCAACCCTACGCCTTGGTACAGCAACCGGAGCGCATCCGACCCTACGTGTTTTATTGAATTAGCGTCGAAATCTTGCGACGGCGCGGGCGATGACAAGAACGTCACCGGCTCGACGAATTTATTGACGTCACCGCCGTCTGAGTCAAACGAAATCACCGCCGCTCGTACTTTATTCGCCCTAGCCGCAAAAGCAGTGCCAATTGGGCTGGAACCACCACTGCCCGCTTCTGCTTCTCGGCTATTTTCCACCGGGCCGTGCCACTGCTCCGCGGCGACCCCGGATTCGAATCCCGAGCCGAGGGCGACGAACACTCCGGGATACTCGGTGGTGCCATTTTCGTTATTTTCGTCACTTTTCACGTCGACCCCCAACGAAGCTGCGCATCGTTCCGAAAGTATCAAGGTTTTCGTGAACAAGTTTTTAGTAGCACTACTTACCGCATCAGACGTCATGACCCGGTATGGGTATTCCGCGAAGTCCACGTCAATCACGAGATCAACACGTGAATGCGCGCCGTTCTTCGCCGCTTGCGCTCGCATGGCTCGGGTAACGGATTCGTCAATTTCCGTGTCCCCAGCTTCATCGTCCATCGTCCGTCCGCTCACACTCGTTCGTTCGAAAAGCACCGGCCTCATCAAATTTCTCGCACAGTAAATAGCGGCGGTGAATGTCGCGCGAGTTGCGCCGAGCACGAGTACCCGTCCGTCGTGCGGCTCGGGGGCGTGACGTCCCGAAACCGTGGGTCGGTCTGTGGGATGATCAACGTCGATGACGCGACACCGAGACGAGTTTCGTTTCCATTTGCCCCGCCCTCCACTGAATGCACCGCGCGAGACCACGAAACGCGGTCCAGTTTTAGTGACGGGAGCTGAACTCACGCGTGCCTGTGCGTATCCCGAGACACCGCGCGTCGCCTGGCACGACGCACTCGCACTCGCCATGGCGCGACGCGGAGTGTCGAGGGTGAAAGAAATCTGTCCGAAAATCACGAAAGAAAACAGCTGCGGACGTGGCCTCTGCAAATATGTCACTCGTGGCCGCGCACGGTCCTGACCGTCGGTTTCAGACACCCTTGGTATGCTCACGAGGGTCGCTGTCCCCACGCGTCGTGTCCCAACCGGTGGCCCTCGCGTTCCCCGCGATCGCACCGATGGGCGTTTCGTGGTGACCAGCGCGGCCGCGGCGCGAGACGATGGAAAACTAAAACACGACACTTCATTCGTGCATCGCGACGGCACCGCACACGCGTCCGGGTCTAAACCCTTTGTCGGCCCGCTGACCGCTTTCGCCGTGGCGACGGCGTTGTCGATGACACCGCCCGCGTTCGCGGCGACTCCCATGTACTCGGGAGTGAATCCCGACGAGTCCCCGTTAGTGAGGCGGCTACGCGAAAACAGCGATAAAAACAAGGACCGGTACGACCAACAGCGGCTCGACAATTATTACCAGAAGGACTTCGCGATTAACAAGCTGCTTGGCAAGGAACTGCTTCCAGAGCCCTGTGACCCAAGGGACCCCGAGTTCGCGTCAACGTGCGGGTCGGAAAAAGTACCGCGGCTTCCGCAATCGCGAACCGATCCGTTCGACGACCGGTCGCTCCCGAATGCGTCGCGGCGAGGCGCTATTGTCGGTTTGAACGATTTGAACATCGAAGACGAAGCCGGGTTCGGCGACGGTAACAGTAATAGTAACGGTAACGGTAACGGCGAGTTAATTGGTGAGTTGACTAAGGCAATCGTGACTGCTGGTGGTACGTCCGTTACGAGTGACGCGAGTGGTGATGGCGACGAAACGAGAGCTGGCGATTTGACGACCGCGGAGGATTCGAAACGCGACAAGAGCGGTAGTTTGCGAGGCGATACCGTTTCTGATGACTCGTCGCACACGGAGTCGGACACGATCGTACAAGATTGAATGACTCAATGACGTATTTAGTCTATAATACTTGTACATTTGACTACCACTTCCAAACATTCCACGTTACTCGCGGCGACTGCTAGTTTTTCAGTTCCGAAAACGTCCCTTCGGGGTCGTGGAAATCTCCTAATTCGATTCTTCGCCGATCCGCCCTTGCTTGTTCCGGGTCGAAGCTCGCGAAAAAAGGCAGCGAGCACGCCACGAACACGTCGATCGCCAGTAAACCCCACCGCATGCTTCCCGTTAGCGCCAGGAACCCGCCGACTATTAAACTCCCGATCCACGTAAACGCCACGGTACACACGCCGCACAGAGAAAACAGGCTCGCTTCGTACCCCCGGGGCGTGGCTTGCTGGAAGATGCTCCGCAACGTGGGTAAGATGTTGGCGTTGATCGGGCTCGCCACTAGGGGAAGCAAAATCATCTCGTACTTCCGTTTGAAACCGAAACACGCCCACACCGGCCACATCAGGGTACACGCTTTCAAAGAAACGAGCGTCCACTTGAGCTGCTTTTCGGTCAGTCGAGTGGCGATTCGGGAGAAGGACGCCTGATACGATTATCAAGAAAGTGTCAGTCTCGTAAGGGCAATCGCGAAGGCGGAGCGTGGTGATTGGGAAAGGCCGTACCGTTGACACCAGCGCCGCGATGGACGCGGCGAACATCAGCACCACCAGATCCGTCGCTGTTTTTGGAAAAAAAAGTGTCAGTCTTTCGGGCCATGTGATTGAGTAATTACGGGCGGACAATCGGCAAACGCAGGTGCCTGGATTTGGGAAACGCGCAAGACCGTACCGGTCGCGCCCAGCTCCCTTTGCGCGTAGAGCGTGTACGAACTCAACATCGTGCCGTTCGTGATCGTGGACAAAACTTGCCCGACCAAAAGTTTCAAAAGCTGCGGGTGGTTTTTGCGAAGCATCTTTGCGGATAACACGGTTCTTCGCAACCCCAGACTGGCGACGGTTCTCAAAGCGCCTTTTGTGTTGTCGCGGCGGTTTTCTGAAGAACTCGTTTCGAAACACGCTCCGTGGTTCCTCCGTACCGTGCCCCCTTCACGCGTGTCACCCAAGGTATTACCCAAGTCCTTACCCTTCGTGTCCTTCTCCGCATTTCCTTTGTGCTTGTCACTCAAGGTATTCTCCCTCGTGTTCTTCGTGTCCTTGTGTTTGTCAGTTGAGTAATTATCCTTCGTATCCTTCTCGTCCTTGTTCGTGTCACTTAAGCCCGTACCCTTCGTTTCCGTCTCGTCCCCACCCTTCGTATCGGTGCCCCCCCCCGAAGAAAACAACGGCGCGCCCGGCCGGACGCGAATTCCCCTGGCCCGATAAAAAAACAAAGCGTCAGTCTCGAGTCTCTCGAGTGTGGGTGTACTTCGTGTTGTGTATCCGGGATTGGAAAGGGTATAATGTGCTCCATACAGAGCAGGAAGCAGTCTAAACAGTCGGCGGGATTTGGGAAACGCAACCCGTACCTGAGCCCCAACAAACCAACCGCCGCGCCCCACGCCCCCACGGCTAACAGTGACAACCGCAACCCGGTTGACCAGTCACCAACACCCGCGCGCAAAATGCACACCAGCTGAATCGACACCACGAAAAGCATGCTCAGGAAACCCAGCGTGGGCGCCCTTAGCGCCAACTCGCTGCCACTGGATTGCCGCGCCTTGGTGACCGCGGCGACGAGCGCGGCGTTTGCGTCGTCGTCGTCGCGCTTTTCTGTTTCTTCAGACTGTCCTTCATACCCCTCGTACTTCTCCGCCCACCCGATATCGTCCCTTCGGTACTGCTGCAACGTGAGTTGCTCCAACCCTTTGCCCCCCGCGCTTAGGGCGTTAAGATGAGACGTGGTGCCCCAACACCGCCAGCACTTGTCTTTTGCCTTTTCCCAACGCGAGTCATCCTTCTTTTTAGTTTCGGTTTCGGTACCGGGAATCATCCCCAGCACCTGCTGGACCCTGGGGTGCGTCTGCGCCAACAGCGGCAGGTACGCGTCGAACATCTGCTGCGCGGCGAGGTGCGCGATGTTCGTTACTACGAACAGGGAGGCGGTTATTTGCAACGCGCGGCGCATTTGATTCGTATCACCCCCACCCAAGTCGCCCGGCGACGTAGCGCCCGCGATTAACGGACACACCGAAAACAAGAACCATCCCACCACCAAACCTTTTTTCCGGAACCCGCCAAAGTCACCGAGTGACCCGAAAATCACAAGGAAAGCGCCGCACGCCAGCTGCGAAACGAAGTTGCAGTACACCACGACGGCGCCGAAGTCCAATCCGCTTCCCGGAATGTTGGGTGAAACGGGGAACCACTCGCAGTTACTCGCCATGTCATCCGGCCTTTGGAACTTCATCGACGCGAACTGCGGAATCGCCGAGTCGTACGCACCGCACTCGCTGCTCGTCGTCGTGGCCACCGCCCCGGTCGTGGCGTCGACGACGGCCAGAACGCACCGCCCAAAGCACAAACTGCCTCCCGCGAAGTTTTCCCTCCACTCCACCACGGAGTGTTGCGTCGCCGCCCGTGCCTTGGCGTACCCGGTAACCAGCATCGCCCAGAACGTCACCACCGTTGCGGCGACTGGCGACGACGCGCAGTCGTACAGGTACCAAGACCTTATTTCGTTGGCGTCCGTGGGAACCAGAGAGGGATCGTCATTCGGGTTCATTGGGCTGGGCGGAAACACCACCGCGATTGCATCCGCGACCGACGCGCTCGTTTTTTTGTCACCATCTTCAGATCCGTTCAACACATCTCCGTTGGCACCTCCGGGCTCCCTGTCGAACGAACCAAGCCCCGTGGCACGACCGACCGGGACTGCCCCGACCCCCCCGGAATCCGGGCCCAAGCCCGAAGGCCCAGACGCCATGGGGCCCCGGAGACCAACACGAAGCGCGCGGGGCGATGCTGTCCATTCTAGATTGGAACATCGTTCAACATCCCCAAAAAGCAGACAAGTTTCTTTTTCTTCGGGAAAACTTCTTTTTCTTCTCGGATGACCACTTTTCTTTGCGCAAATCGCCGGACCCGGGGGGTCCGGCCATGAGCCTTTACCCCCCGTCGCCGCGGCACCCTGGTCAAACGCTTCACGCAGGCGACGTTCTCGACGTGTTAGCCACGCGGTTCGGGAGGTGGGTAAGTTTCGTGCATGCGTGTCGCGTTGGTGAGACGATGAGACACACCGAAATCTCAATTTCCGCATTCAGACGTGGAATTCCCGTGGGAAACACGTCGAGTCTCGGCCTCCCCCTGGTTTGGAAACACTGGGTGCATTTCGTGGGACTACGCAAGCGGGGCGCATGCACGACGCGCTGGCTGGTGCACCACGTCAACGCTGTGGTGGCGTTCAAGGCGTGGCGAGTCATGGTTAACGGCCGGCTGGTCATTCATGACCAATGCGTAGTCACCGCGTTTAAGCACTGGCACTTTTTGTGGCGAACCCGCGGCGCGCGGAACCGCGCCAAAGCCGATGCGTTTCGTGAAACTATCGTTCGCCGAAACAGGCTCCGGTCGCAGTGGGAAGACGAACAGCGTAACAACGCGCACCGAAAAAAGTACGACTCGCAAAAACGACGCGACCGCCTGGACGCGCTTTACGGGCTGGACCCGGTGGTACGTGTTGCGCGTTTCCCAAATCAGGAGCCTCACTGTTTTACCTGTAACGCTGGTCACGGTTCAGACCGATGGCCGGTGACTGTTGTGCATACATCGTCCAATACACGCCCAACACGCGACTGACACTTTTCGTGTACCAATCGAAGGATTCGCGCGGCGGATCGATCGCGCGGGCGGGACGGGTTTACACGAAACGGTATTACCGGGAAACGGACCGCGATACCTTTCCAGTGGAAAGGGACGGTATTTTTTCGGTGGAAAGTGAATCCCTCGCTGCCGTGCGGACCAGAAATTCGGAACGAGGTATTGCGGTTGTTGTTTCGCGCCTCCAAAGTGGGGTGTCGTTTGACATCGACGCGGACGGATTTGTGGATCACCCACTCGGTGGGTATTTACCCTCAGCGGGTATGTCTCTGAAAACGCACTCGCGATTGGCGCGGGCGTTTTCTCTGTGGCGCCGGGTCACTTGGCGGCGGCGCGAGATGCATCGCCGAGACGCGGACGCAAAAGTTGTGTATCCGCAAACAGTCCCACCTAGTTTGGAAAAAGGACGTTTCGCGTCCCGAACAGAGGTGGAAACCCTTTGCGAAGAAACGTTGTTGCTTTTGAAGGTTGCGGAGAGGGAAAGCGCATTTAGTCACAAAGAAATGGAATCGGCGGGTGATGCTCGGTTGTTTCAACATCGGGGCGGTTCGATCGGCGCGGCGGCGGTCGCGGCGGCGGCGGCGCGGCGAGGCGCGCGATTGGATCTGGCCGGGCGCGGAAAAAGGCGACTGGAACTGCTGTGTGAGAAGAAACAATTCGTCGATGTCGCTGTCGCCTCGCCAATAAACCGAAGAGAAATAACGGAAAGGCACGCGATGGAGCTGGAACGAAAACGGCACGACGCCGCGGTGTGTGTTCAAAAACACGTCCGAGGATTATTTTCCAGAAACGACGCGTCGAAACTGAAAGGGAAACGCGACGCGTACGCGCGTGAGCGGGTGGCGGGTTTGAGGTACGGCCTCCTGGGCTTTCCCAAATCCGACACACACTGTTTTATCTCTAACGCTGGTGACTGTTTGTCCATACATCGCCCAACACGTGACTGACACTTTGTTTTATTCATCGCAAGGGCTTTGCTTGATCGCGGTGCGGAAACGTTCAAAAAAGACAACGACGCGCACGCGACCGCTTTGGAGACGTGGTAAGGGCCTTTCCCAACTCCAAATCCGCCCGACTGTTTGACCATACAAGACTGACACCTTATTTTTTACAAACAGGGCTACGAGCGAAACGCGGTTGGGTGCCATGCGTTTTCTGAACGAACTGGCGGTTTCGCGCGTCGAACACGCCAAGGCGACGCTTTTGGGGATTTGCCCGAGTAATTACTCTCCGGAAAAAAGTCAAAAAACACGCTCGGCTCCTCTGGACGACGTTGTGTTTGGCAAGCGCGTTTTGTACCACGAAACCGCGGTCCCGAAAGGATGAGTTGACTTGATTTGAGTATAGATAGCGAGTAGACGTAGCCGACGAGTACGTGGTGTGAGGAATCGAGACACTGCCTATGGTATTTGAATCGCGCACGACTATCCTACGAGTTCAATGCACGCGTCGCGCACGCCGCGGCCTTCGCTGGTACCTTTGTTTTGATACTTTGAAGGTACGTCTCGGCCGGGCATGATGTCCGCCCGCCCGTACCTCTCATCGTTTGCGTCCACCGAAACGGCCCGCCACTTACCGGACCCAACCGCCGACGCGAACAAACAATCAACGTGCGCTGCGTACGCCGCGTCGTCCGTGGCGACTGATTGCGAAC
>TARA_B110000238_G_scaffold41788_1_pt1 | contig 10532 bp, 8 predicted proteins | sample TARA_B110000238 | Tara Oceans TARA_B110000238 (sample SAMEA4397569) | marine metagenome | biome: Polar Biome; feature: [SRF] surface water layer (ENVO:00010504); material: water (ENVO:00002006), including particulate matter (ENVO:01000060) such as... | depth 5 m | reverse complement strand
ATTCTAAAAATTATAATTTTTTAGGAACGGAAAATTAGAAATTATAGCAAGAAACTTTAAAAACCGACGCTTTGAAGCGTCGGTTTTTTGTTTTGTAAGAAAAAGGTTAAGAGATCACCTCCGCAACTACCTTATAAATCAATTCATTTTCAAAGCCTTTGCGCATTAAGAAATCAATTAATTTCCTCTTTCTTTTATAAAGATCTGTTTCAGAAATTACTTCATTTCTCTTTTCGGTAATTCTATAAATAGTAGCAATGTATTCAGTTTCATCAATTTCTTTGAGGGCTGTTTTTAAATTGTATGTAGAAATATCTCTGAATTTCAATTCTCTAACAATACGCTGTTTTCCCCAACTTTTAATTCTAAATTTTCCACGGGCATAACTTTTAGCAAAGCGTTCCTCGTTTAAAAAGTTATCTTTCATTAAACTTAAAAGAATCAATTCTCGTGCTTCAGGAATTACGCTGTATTCTCGCATTTTCTGTTCCACTTCTTTGTGACATCGATCTTGGTAGACACAGTAATTCTCCAGCTTACGCTTAATCTCGTTTACGGTAAAAGCTTTTTTCTTTTTGTCAAACATGCTGTGGAAAACACCAATTGCGGATGAAAACATTTATTTTCATCCGCAACCTACTGTATCTTATCTTTTTAGGTGGTGGATTGCATTTGAGTTTTTAGCTGCCCTTTTATTCTCATTTTAAACTTTGTAATTAAAAAGAATAAAATAGGAACTACAATTAAGGTTAGAAAGGTTGCAATAAAGAGACCATAAATAACCGTTTTTGCTAAAGGACCCCAGAAAACAACATTGTCTCCACCCATATAAATATTGGCATTAAATTCACTAAATAAAGTAAAGAAATTAATATTGAGTCCAATGGCTAACGGGATCAATCCTAGAATCGTTGTAATGGCTGTTAGTAAAACAGGTCTTAAACGTGCTTTTCCTGCTTTTACAACAGTTTCGTACAGACCCTCTAATGGCAAATAGGCGGTTTTAGAGATGCCGTCTTGTAACTTTCTTCTGTCGATTAATAATTCTGTGTAATCCAACAATACGACCCCGTTATTTACTACAATTCCCGCCAAAGAAATAATTCCCACCATGGTCATCATAATTACAAAAGGAGCACCGGTGATTACCAGGCCACCAAAGACGCCAATCAGGCTTAAAAAAATTGCTAGCATTATAATTCCGGGTTTTGAAACCGAATTAAATTGGAAAATAAGAATAAAGAAAATGAGCATTAAACCGGTAAAAAATGCGCCTACTAAAAAGGTCATTTGTTTGTTTTGTTCTTCAATCTGACCCGTATAATCGATATTAATGTTTGGCGGTAAATTCCTAAAATTCTTCATAGAATTCTGAATTTTTGCCACCACGGCACCTGCATCTGTTTCCCCAGGAGATAGGGCAGAATACACCGTAACCACTCTCTTCACATCTTTGTGCTTGATGGCACTAAAACCAGAACTATTGGTCTGTTTTGCTACCGCAGAAACCGGAATTTCTTTAATTTTACCAGTTGCGGGATCTCTAAAGGTCATTTTCTGATTAAAAACAGCACTTTTGTTGTAACGGTCTTCTTTATTGAAACGGACATAGATATCATAGTCTTCTCCATCTTTCTTATAAATACCCGCTTTATTTCCGAAAATAGCAGCTCTTAATTGTTGTCCTACTTGGCCGGTAGAGACTCCTAATTCTCCTGCTTTTTTACGATCAACCAATACCTGCATTCCAGGTTTTGATTTGTTTACATCAATTTTTAACTCATCGATACCAGAGATACTTTGGGTATTCAAATAATCCCGCATTCTTTCTGCAGTAAAAATTAATTCTTCATAATTTTCACCATTCAATTCAATATTAATGGGTGCACCTGTTGGCGGTCCATTGGCGTCTTTTTCTACCGAAATTAATACACCGGGATAAATTCCAACCAAAGCTGCTTGTACCTTTTGTCTTAGTACCTCACTGTCTTGGCCTCTTCTGTATTTATATTCCCGCATAGAGGCTGTAATTTTTCCTCTGTGCGGCATTTCTGCGGAGGAGCCACCATTAGTTTCTGGATTTCCTGCACCTTCACCAACCTGAGAAACGGTACTTTCTACCATAAAGTTATAGCCGTTTTCTACATAGGTGTCCTGATTTAAAACCCCCGATACTTTTTGCTCAATCTCTTTGGTAATTTGATTTGTTTTTTCAATATCTGTTCCCTCGGGATATTCGATATAGACAATAATCTGATTTGGTTTATTATCTGGGAAAAATTCAACCTTTGTTCTTTGTTCACCTAAAGACCAACCAAAACCAGCAAAAGCGATAAAAAGGAGTGCAAAAGTTCCAACAACTAACACATAGGGTCTCCAGGTAGTAAGTGCTTTTTTTAATTGGCGCTCATACCAGTTTTCTACTGAAACCAAAGTGTTTTTTTGGAAGTAGTTGGCGGCTTTTCTTAATACGAACCTGTAGACCCATAACATGATTGCTGTGAATACGATCAAGGTTCCTAATGCTTTGTAGGTACCTCCAAAAAAGAAGATCAACAATCCGATAACCGTCATAATGGTGGTCAGTTGAATGATATTCTTTAAAGGCATATCCTTGTCTTCGGTTTTCATAAATTGAGAAACCAATACTGAGTTAAAGAAAATGGCAACGAATAAAGAAGAACCTAAAACAATGGACAAGGTAATTGGAAGAATCACCATAAATTGTCCCATAATTCCCGGCCAAAGACCTAAGGGAATGAATGCAGCAACGGTGGTTGCTGTTGAAATAATAATTGGAAAAGCAATTTCTCCAATCCCTTTTTTAGCGGCTTCTGTGCGGGTCATTCCTTCTTCATCCATCAAACGATAGACATTTTCTACCACTACAATTCCGTTATCTACCAGCATTCCAAGTCCCATGATGAGTCCAAAAAGAACCATGGTATTTAAAGTGTATCCCAGGGCACCCAAAATCATTAATGACATGAACATAGACATTGGTATTGCAAAACCTACAAATAGCGCGTTTTTAAAACCAAGGAAAAACATCAAGACAATGACCACTAAAATGACCCCAAAAATAATATTGTTTACAAGGTCATCCACTTGGCCAATTGTTTTTGGCGATTGATCATTGGTAATGGTAACATTTAAATCTTTGGGAAAGAAAGTTGCTTTGGCATTTTTTACAATATCCCCAATTTTTTCTGCGGCGGTAACCATGTTTTGCCCCGCTCTTTTCTTAACGTCCAGCATGACAACGGCAGCACCATTTTCTCTAGCATAGGTAGTTTTATCTTTGTCTTTAAAAGCTATTTCTGCAACATCTTTTAAATAGATAGGGTTTCCTTTTTCTGCCTTGATCACAAAATCGCCTAAATCTGAAGGACGGTCAATTTCACCAATAATACGGACGGTTCTTCTTTGCTGACTGGTAATAAAATTACCTGCAGACATGGTGATGTTTCCACGATTTATAGCATTTGTAATATCATCAAAACTAACCTTAGCAGCCATCATTTTATAAATATCTACCGCTACTTCTACTTCTTTATCTTGTGCGCCACGAATGGCTACTTTCTTAATTTCTGTAAGATCCTCGATTTCATCTTGCAGGTATTCTCCATATTCCTTTAACTTAGAAACTGGGTAGTTTCCAGAAATATTAATATTTAAAATAGGCACCTCCTCAGACATGCTTAACTCAAAAACATTCGGAGTTACTTTGGCTCCATTAAAAGTAGGCCAATCTTCGCCTGCTGTTTCTTGATCTATTTCGTCTTTTACCTGCTGCTTTGCTTTGTCAACGGAAATACTTTCGTCAAACTCCACCGTAATTATAGAGTAATCTTCTTGAGAAGTAGAGGTAATCTCTACCACATTACTTACTGATTTTAATTTGTCTTCTAAAGGGTTTGTTATTAATTTCTCAATGTCTTCAGCGGTATTTCCAGGATATACAGAACTAATGTAAATTTTAGTTTCGTTTATTTCTGGAAAATTCTCTCTCGGCATTGAAAAATAGGCAGAAACGCCTAAAAAAAGAATTACGGCCATCAATGCATAGATGGTTGTTTTATTATTTATTGCCCAAGAAGAAAGTTTAAATTCTTTGTCTACTTGTTTGTTTGTTTGTCTCATTTTCCTCCTAGTTATTGATCACTCTTACTACTTGACCATTATTAACACTCCTTGCGCCTTCCATAATAATTTCCGCACCTGGAGCAAGGTGCGCTGTTATTTCGATAAAATCTCCCTGTGTTTTCCCTGTTGCAATAACTAACCTTTCGGCAGTAGCTTCGTTGTTCTTTTTCTTGTTTTTAAGGATGTATACAAATTGTTCTCCTTTCGCATTTTCCGAGATAATACTTTGCGGTATTAAGATAGCATTGGTATTGGTATAATCGTTTATTTTTAATCTTGCCGTTAAATTTGGCTTGATATTCCCTTCGAGGTTTGGTACATCAATTTCTATTTTAAAAGAACGATTGTTTGGATTGATATAATTACCCACCTGCCTTACTTTAGATTGCAAGCTGGTGCCTAGTATTGGAAAATTAACCTGTACCGCTTTGTTTTTAGTGATACTTACAAGATAGGTTTCTGGAACTTCTGTTTCAATATACATCTTAGAAAGATTTACAATTCTAAAAACAGGAACCCCTTGTCCCGGGACAACCACGGTTCCTTTTTCTTGAAAAACAGCATCAATAATCCCCGAAAAGGGTGCGATAAGGGTTGCTTTTTCTAATTGGCTTTTTAACTGGTTTACAGCACTCTTTTGAGTTGCATACGCCGTTTGTGCTTGTAAAAACTGTATTTCTGACCCTATTTTTTGATCCCACAATCTTTTCTGACGCGCATAGGTAGTTTCTGCCAGTTGTGCATTTGCGGTGAGTTGTGCCAATTGTGCAGTCATTCCGCCATCTTCAATAGTTGCTAAAACCTGTCCTTTGACAACTTGTTGCCCTTCCTTTACAAGCATGGTTTTTAAAATTCCTGGCAATTCGGGGTATATAAGAATATTTTGTTTGGTTTGTACACTCCCTTGCAGTTCTATGTAGTGTGTAAAAACGGTTTCTTTTACTTTTAAGGCTGTAATTAAAGGAATATTTTTGTTTTCTATGAGTGCATCTAATTTATCATTTATAGCTTTTAAATCCGTAGATAATAGTTGTTGTTTTGCGTCCATCGTAGCTTTTCTAGCTTTTATTTGAACCACATCATTGGTTGCTAGAAGAACCTCTAAGGAAACTTCTTTTTTTTCTGCACAAGAGGTTAGTATCAGCGCTGTTAGGATTGTTACAAATATATTTTTCATAATTTTTTATTTAGTAGGAATGTTTAATGCGTTTTCTAAAGTTGCTTTGTTGGCAATAACAGCTAACATGGATTGAATATAATTTTGTTGTTGCGTGTACAACTGGTTTTGTGCTTGCAACAAATCAAAACTTGAAGAAATCCCTTCAAAAAATTTAACGCGTTGTTTTTTTTCTATTCTTTCTGCTAAGTGTACGTTCTTCTTAGAAGTTTGATAGTTTTCAATACTTACTTGGTAATCGTTTTTAGTTTTTTGTGCTTGTAAAGACAAGCGCTGTTTGGTTTCTATTAATCTTAAATCGGCGGTGTCCAGTGCAATTTTTGCTTGTGCAATTTTTGCTGCGCCCCCAAAACTAGTAAATATTGGGATGCTTAAATTCACTCCCAGAAGGGAAGAGTCATACCATCGTTGGTTGCCATTTAAAAAAGTAAAGGAGTCTGAATTTGCTTGCGCTCCGAAGTTTAAAAAAGCAGTTAGTGTAGGCAAACCTTTGCTCTGTTCTAAGCGCATCATTAATCTTTTTGTTTCTCTATCATTTTCAGAGATTTTGAAATCTATGTGATTGGATACTTTAAAATCTTGTGAAATTAATGCCATGCTAATATTTTCTTTTGTCAAAGAGTCTAATGTATCGGTGAGTATTATTTTGCTACCAATCTCATTTCCCATCGCTAGATTTAGCATTTGGTAGGCGATGCTTTTCATGCGTGAAATACTATTTAATTGGTTTTTTAAATTCCCCAATGTAATTTCCAGCTGTTCTACATCTTCCTCTTCATTAAATCCGTTTTTATAGATCTCTTTAGTCGCCGTATAATTTTGTTGCAGCACTTCAATATTGCCCTCTAATACAAGGATGCTATTTTCTGTAACTAGCACATTCCCGTACGCATTAATAACAGCCTCTTTCGTTCGCATTGCTGTTTTTTCGGTTGCTTGTTCGGAAATTTTTAAATAGGTTTTTGCAGCTTGCAAGCCAACGATATAAGAGCCATCAAATAAGAGCTGGTTCATGGTTACGGAGGCATTCATGTTTTGTTTTGTCCCAAAAACAAACGGATCATCGGTACCGTCTTGGTCAAAATCTGCAAGCGTTACTGGTTGTTGAAGGAAGTTTTGATAGCCCAGCGCTCCAGTTATTTGGGGAAGCCCGATGGTGGTGGTTTCCCACACTTTCTTTTGTGCTAAAAGAATGTCATTTTGAGCTGCTTTTACACCATAACTATTCTTTAGAGCATATGTTATTGCTTCTTTTAGAGAGAGTTGTTGTGTCTTTTCTTGCGCATAAATAGTGGCAAAAAAACAGGTACTTATGCATACCAGTATTAATTTTTTCATATTCTTTTTATTTCAATCTTAATTGGTTTTCTAATTGTTGTAATCCTTTTTCTGTACTAATTGCGCGCAAATGATATTCTAAATAATAGTTCATTAAAGTATTTACGGCGTATACGTTTAAAGGGAAAAGATCTTTGTCTTTAATTCCTAGCATGCCATTGAAATAGATTCTAGAAATAAATTGCACATCAATATCATCTCGATATAGACCCGTTTGCATGCCTTTTTTAAGATTATCGATGACACAACCTTGCATTATCTGAAACTGTTTTTCTTTTAAAGAAGTGTAAATTTTCGGGTAATACTTTTGAAGTTGGTATTGTGGTGAAGATTTTTCGTCTTTTAAGTGCTCCATAATCAACCTTTTTATAGAAAACAACTCATCAATTGGATTCATTTCTAAGGCGCAAATGCCGTCAATTCCCGTACAAATGGTATCAAAAATGTATTCTGTTACCGCAGCTACAAGTTGTGTTTTATTCTCAAAATACTTGTAGATTGTTTTTTTAGAAACCCCTAAGGAACTGGCAATTTCGTCCATGGTAACGCTCTTAAACCCTAGGTTTAAGAAAAGATCGTTTGATTTCTCTAAAATTTTAGCTCTCATAATGGGGTGCAAAGGTACGGTAGGAAACTTTAAAAACAAAAATAGTTTCTAAAGTTTTATCATTTTTTTAACGTTTATGCTAAAAGCAGCATTTCTTTATATTATTTTTACAAAAAATTAGCAGTTTGGACATCACACATTATCAAAAAGAGTTTCTATCATACTTAGATTCAAAAAATTGGATTTACGAGCCTAAAAACTTGTATGAGCCTATTGATTATATTTTAAAATTAGGAGGAAAAAGAATAAGACCTGTTTTAACTTTAATGGTTTCAGATATTTTTTCTGGAGATTTTAAAAAGGCATTGCCGGCAGCTTTGGCTGTAGAAGTTTTCCATAATTTTACATTGGTGCACGATGACATTATGGATGCAGCTCCCTTGAGAAGAGGAAAGGCAACCGTGCATGAAAGATGGAATACCAACACTGGAATTCTTTCTGGAGATGCCATGCTAATTTTAGCCTATCAATACTTTGAGAATTATGAACCCATTGTTTTCCGAAAATTAGCAAAACTTTTTAGCAAGACGGCACTAGAAGTTTGTGATGGGCAGCAATTGGATGTAGATTTTGAAACGCGAAGTAACGTGACTATTCCGGAGTATATTAATATGATTCGTTTGAAAACCTCTGTTTTGGTAGCGGCGGCTTTAAAGATGGGTGCTATTGTTGCAGAAACAAGTGACGAAAATGCAGAGCTAATTTATGATTTTGGTTTAAATCTAGGACTCGCTTTTCAATTACAAGATGATTACTTAGACACGTTTGGCGATCCAAAAACATTTGGGAAACAAGTGGGAGGAGACATTATAGAAAATAAAAAAACATATTTATACTTAAAGGCTTTATCGGTTGCTAATGCGGAAGATTGTGGGAAGCTTGCACACTTTTACAGAAAGAAATTAAAAGAGAATTCTGTAAAAATTGGAGAGGTAAAAAGAATTTTTGAATTGAATGACATTCCTTTTTTAATAAAACAAGAAATAGAAAATTATACAGAAAAAGCGTTTGCGACTTTAACTAAAATGGATATTGAAACTGCAGACAAAAAACGTCTTAAAGATTTTGGATTGTGGCTGATGAATAGAGCTGTCTAAGATTTTTGTTTTTTATTGTATGCTTTTAAAATAAATAGTACATTTGCACCCAATATTTTTGGTCCCATAGCTCAGCTGGTTAGAGCATCTGACTCATAATCAGAGGGTCCTTGGTTCGAGCCCAAGTGGGACCACATAAAAACCCAAGCCTTACAGAGATGTAGGGCTTTTTTTATTACCCTCTTTCTCTTTAATGATAGGCTTTAAACCACTATTCAACAATTCAATTTGAATCATTTGTCCTTTTACAATACTTTTCAAAGATATTACCAAATATAGTAAATATTGAATGTTTTTGGCACACATTTGGCACACATTGATTTATATAAATAATGAAAAATTCAGAATTGGAAGTTAATTAATCAATATTTAATCAAAGTTTCTTCCTCTTAAAACAACCTCATCAGTTTTTTTTTCTATAAACTCTCTTAATAATCTTTCATTTTTGACTTGTAAAAGGTCTTCATCTTTTATAGATACTAAACTAACTTTAAACAACTTGTCTAAATTTTCATCATTAAGTATTAGAAATATCTCACGTGTTTTTTCAATCAGAACTTTTTTTATTGTTTTAGTATCTTGCTCCAAGCATAAAATACTATCGTGTATAATAAGGCAAAACATATCATTAGGTAGATTTTTATATACCTCAACAAAAATATCTGCCTCAAGTTTTTGACCTATATGACTTATGGTTTTATATCCTTTTTCTTTTTTAATTGTATTTACCCAATTCATTAAGTCAGGAAATAGAGTTTTAAGTGTTTTATTACGTTCTGAACTTATATGTTCTTCGTATAATCCTTGAAGTATTTCTTTCTTTAATTTAGCGTATTCTAATTTTTTAAAATAGTTGGTGTTTTGTTTTATGTAGTTATAGATTTCTCCTTTTAGAATAAGACTTTTAACAAGGGTAGCTTCTTTACTTTTATAAGTTATTTTAAGCCATTCTAACATAATAAGTGTTGGTTGTGCTGCAGACATATCTACCTCCCATAAATAATGCCCTCCAAAGACTCTCATAGACTGTCTTATAAGTCTTGGTATAGATGATACTGTATGATATATTCTACCTGATTTAGCTATAATTGGTTTTTGGTAGATTTTGCACTTTATTAACTCCTTTGTCTCTATTACTTCATTGAGAGATTTAAATTCATCATAAAACGAAGAATATCGATTATATTGATGCCATCTTTCCTTCAGTCTTTCATCAGGGTCAATTTCATTCTCCATTTCTTCGTCTGTAAGGTTAGATAATTCACTTTTGTAATAATCTTCCTTTTCTACTATAATAAGTTTTGCAGTGTTGTCTAAAATACGTTTAAGTAAGGGGTCTTTTATCGTTTCTTGATACTCCTTTTCGCTAATATCAGATAGTCTTTTAGTAAAGGATTTACTTTGAACAACCACCTCTACTTTGTCCATCTTTATTGCTTTTTCTGTAAAGGCATAAGACTTTGAAAATTTACCCTTTGAATATGTATCATTTTTATTGATAATATCCTTTTCTATAAGTAACTCTATTACATCTTTATAATCACGTGTTCCAAGATACTCCTTTAAAACATTGCTTGATATATTAGTAAAGTAGTTATTAGGCTTTTCTTTCCTTTTATCATTTAAAGTTGTTCTCTTTAAAAGACAGGTAATAAACCAATTACATTTATCATATAACTCTGCCTGTTCACCTGATATATTTAGTATCTCAATTAATCCATTAAGGGAGTATAGTTCCATTTGTCAATAACTTTTTAAATGTTTTTTATCATTTGGGAACACATATGATATAATATTTTAATTACTTATTCTTAATTATATTATTACTTTATAAATATCTATAAATATAAATACTTTTCAATGATATAGTCAATATTTGAAGAAGTTTAAACTTGTAGTATATTTAATAAAGCAATAAAAGACAAGATAATGAATTTAGTAAATGGTATAATTACGATTGTGAAAGACAAGATTAATGTATAGAAATTGTCAAAGAAAGATTAATCTATTTAAAGCATTAATTAAAACAAACTTGAACTAATACTTTGAAATATTTTTGATTTTTATGTAAAATTAATATAATAAAAAAACTACTCTTATACTTTGCTTTATTCATCTTCGCTTTTAGCTATATATAAATGCAAATAAACTATGATTTTACGTTATA
>TARA_B110000238_G_scaffold88091_1_pt1 | contig 10538 bp, 7 predicted proteins | sample TARA_B110000238 | Tara Oceans TARA_B110000238 (sample SAMEA4397569) | marine metagenome | biome: Polar Biome; feature: [SRF] surface water layer (ENVO:00010504); material: water (ENVO:00002006), including particulate matter (ENVO:01000060) such as... | depth 5 m | reverse complement strand
TTTTTTTTATTAATTAACTATTTATTTTAGCTACCATTCCATTCCAAAATGAAGCAGTACTATCTTCTACTTTGTTTTCTACTACTGCAGGGTCGCCATCTGTAGAAATTTCAGTTCCCTTTGCATTTGATTTACTTAATAAACCATTAAGTCTTTCTACTTCCATAGTAAGAGTTTCTTTTTCTCCTTCTAATTCAGTTACAGACCCACTAATTTCTGCTACTTTTGCTTCAAAATCTGAAAATTTATTTAAAATTTCAGCTTCATCCGACATAGTAACCTCAACATTTGATTTAGAATCAGTATCAACATTTTCGCTTTTTACTCTAGCGATAATATCTTCAACTTTCCCATTAAACCAAGCTTTTAACTCATCAGTCATTTTTTTACTTTTTATATTAATACTCAATTTATTTTTAATTTCTTTGTTTGTTATATTTTTAAACTTAGAAACATCATATTTGGCTGCTACTTTAATAGCATCCGAGATAGAATCAATAAATCCTAGTTCTAGTGCTTCTTCAGCATTTAACCAAGTTTCTTCATCCATCATTTCTTTTACCTTGTCATAAGGCAATTTTGTTTTTTTAACATATATATCAGCAATCTCTCCACTAATCTTATCTAAAAGCTTCGCTGTTTTTTTCATTTCTTTAGCTTCTCCCATTGCTCCACCCCAAGCGTTGTGAATCATAAATAAAGAGTTCTCAGCCATAACTACACTATCTGCAGCCAAAGCAATAACACTACCCATACTAGCAGCAATACCTTCAATGTAAACTGTAGTTTTTGCAGTTCTTTTCTTAATCACATTATAGATAGCCATTCCATCAAATACATCTCCACCCACACAATTAATGTGCAAATTCATTGGGGAGTCCTTAAAAGATTTGATTTCTTCAATGAATCCTTGAGCATTTACTCCACCCATTCCTATCTCATCAAAAATATAAACATCAACTACTTTAGATGCTTTTGAATTTATGTTATACCAATTTTCATTCATAGCAACAAAAATAAATTTATGTTATGACAATCTTACGCAACTTTTGGAACAAATTTTAATATGTGATGTTTTCTGACTTACTTTGCTTTCTCCTCTCCTTATAAACCACACTCTGAGCTTGTCTTTCAGATATATCATATTTGATAGATAAATCCATAAAAGTATGAGTTCTATTGCCTTCATTGAATCTGAGCATACAGTCAAAATCGTAGATTATCATATAGTTTCTAAGTATTTTTGGTGCTATAATACCCTTCTCAATTAGATGTCTAATAGTGTCCTTTGATGTAGGTTCTATAAACCTTAAAGATACCTCATTGTTTAATAACTCCATGTATTCTTCAACTACATCTATAGTATTTTGCTTCTTAGCCATAGTTTATTTTTTAGATAAAACTTTCTTCTTTTTCTTTTTACCAACTATATCTTTAAATTCAGCTAGTTTTACCTGAGAAGCTAATAGTCTTTCGTTAGAAATAAAATCAGCAACTCTGCCGTAAAATTTAACAACAGTTTCTCTACATCCCTTGCAGTTTATGCTTTGCTTTACACTAGGAAAGTGAACAGACCATAATCTAAAAAACTCATTTAACGCAGGAGTGCTGTAAAGATTATTCCTCATTTGAATATCATTAGCAGACTTTAAATTTACAATTAAATCTTTTTCTTCTTCTGATAATTTTAATGCAACAGTTTCAATAGGGTTTTCCATATTATTATTATTTAATTATTATTCTTTCCACTTGCCTATAGGACATTCTCCAAAATACTCTTTAGTAAGAGTTGTTTTAGCATCTAAGAAACAACTGCATTTACCACATCTTGCTCCCTTAGTCCACTTAGGGTACTTTAGCATTGCAAAGTTCCTGTAAAAGTCGCATTTTTTACAGACATCTAATCTATCTTTCTTTACTTTTTTATTAACAAACATGTGTTTAAATTTTAAAAGGTTGCGTTAGCTTGAATTACACTAACAGTTGATTGACTTGTTGTTATATCAGATTCTACTACTACTACTTTTCTTTGTCCACCCATAGCTCCCATCATTGCAGATTGATTATTTGCACTAAACTGAGCTTCTGTGAATTGAGGAGAACTAAGCAACCCTCCATCAGCAAATTTAACACCACCACCTGCTTGATTCATAGAAGATAATTGATTTCTGAACATTGCTGTACTTCTTTTATTTATAACAGCTTCTCCACCTTCTAATTCATTTACTCTACCACCTACTGCAAACTTAACTCCTCCATTCGCATGACTTGCTCCATGAACCATACCACCATTAGCAAATTTCTTGCCATCATCAACTACACCTCCCTTTTCAAATTTACCCATAACTTTAGCCACAAGAGCTGTCATAGCAATCATACGAAAGAAAGATGAATAAGGGTCGCCCTTACCTTGATTTAAAATTGCACCTATTGCTTTTGGTATGTTAGAAAGAGTATCTGCTATTGTTCCTGCTATTGTAGAGCCTGTAGCTACATTTTCTGATGCAGCCTTTCTCAAATTTGATAGAGTTTCTAAGTTTGTGCTTAAAGAAGATATAGCAGATAAGGTATTAGAAACCATAGATATTTTATTCCCTGCTTCTTTAATAAGGTTAAGACTTTCATTATCTCCTGCAAGACTTGTTAAAGCACTACCAACCCCACCCATAGCAGAAACTTGGTCTGCCATCATTTGCTTCTGCGTTTTATTTACTTTAATATCATTTTTTAAAATATCATTTTGAATCCCTATAAGCACTAAAGCGTTACCTTTATTAATACTTGCTTTTTCATCTAAATATTGCTTTTCTAACTGAAGCATCCTGTTGTCAAATTCTATTTGACCCATCATGGTGGTTGAATGTTCAAGTTCAAGAGCAGTAGTTGCATCTGAAAATGCTAAATCATTAATCCTATTTTTTTCATCAAGGGCTATTTTAGTGGAATTAAGCTCAATGGTTAGCAACTTGTCTTTTATAGCATTACCCTCCTTACCTAGTCTTTGTTCTTCATCAAGAAGTTTAAGTTCTGATTGTAATAATTCTTTATTTATTTTATTTACATTATTTTTATATTGAAATAAGCTATCTTCCTTGTCTATGTAATTTTTTTTAGCTATTAATAAATCCTGTGCAGCATTATCCCTTATATCCTGTAGTGTAGCTTGATTATTAGCCTGTCTTTGCTTTCTCAAAAGGTCTGCCATTTGCCTAGTGGCAATTTCTACACCCTCCTTCTTGTTGTTTTCTTGGTCTAAGAAATCTTGAACTCCTGCAATTTTAGCTTCAAGCAAACCAGCATTAAATAACTTATCGTTATCAAGCATTGCATTGTTTTCTCTAAAAAAGATTTCCCTTTTTCTTATCATCTCAGTTATTTCAAACTGAGCAGCCTTGCTTTTAGGCTTTTCTTTTTCATCCACTTCCTCTCCTGATAATAAGTCTGCTATGCTAATCCCTCCTAATTTATTAGATATAGTTTCTTCAAGTTCTAAAATCTTAGAATCAAAACTACCCCCCTGAATAGACTCTTTAAATTGACCTATAGTCATGTCCATCTCACTTAAAAGGTTTTTAACCTGAACAACCCTTCTTGCTCTAAACTTATCTGCAGCAGAAGGCATTAAATCACTCCAAGCTATTTCAAAATTAGATTCAACATCTTTAATTATAGCTGTAATGCTTGAGGAAACTCCAAAAACGTTTGAAAACCCTGTTTCTAATGCATTTATCTGCTTTAGGAGCAAGTCGCCCTCAACTTCTGACTTAAGAATATTAGCCCTCATATCCGTATATATGTTAGCGTAAGCCTTTCTATTCATAGACTCTATAAGAGTGTTTGTAGCAGTTGTTATATCTTTAATACTATTTTTTTCATTTACAAGGTCTTGATCATGAATCTTCATAACCTTATTAATGTTAGATATAGATACTTTTTCTTTCTTTTTAAGTTCTGTATATGCGTAGCTTAGTTTAGAATTTTCTTTTAAATCTTTTCCTTCTTCCTTAGAAAGAGATTGCATTTCAGCTCTAACCTTAGATAGACTTTTTAATTCTTCTTCTAAATCTTTAGTTTTTTGTGCAGTATCTAACATTGCTTTATCTACATTGTCTAGTGTAGTAGGAATAGAAGCTATAACATCTTTAGCTTCAAACATTTTAGAAACTAGAAATCCTAATCCAACGACCAATGCTCCTACCCCTGTAGTTATAAGAGCAGAAGTAAATGTGTACAAAGCTGCAGTACTCATTCTAATTCCTGTTGCAAGTCTTTGAGATGCTGTCATCATAGTGTAAAATGCAGAGGTTGTTGTTGCAGTCCACATAGCAGCTAGTTTAGCTCCCACAACATAACTTAATAGTGCTTTTGCTGTAAATCCAATCCATTCTGCTGCTAATTTAATGTTAGCTGTTAATTTAGCCATAGCACCCTCATTCTCTACTAATTTATTTAAGAATTTAGCTAATGATGAGAATGTTTTTGTCAATCCATCCCCAAAGTTTTTCATAACAGCTATTGCTGCACCTTGAGCTGCAGATGTAAACTTAAGCATAGACCCCTGTAGTGTGTCCCCTACAATATCTGCCATTCTCTCTCCTTCTCCTGAAGCCTCTAGTAGAGAATCTCTTAATGTAGCTATATCGTCAGAACCCTTTAGCATAGTACCAAACGCAGCCACCTGCCTAACATCCATAAACCCTAAAACATCAGTAAGGTCTGTACCTTCATCTTGAAGCCCTTTAAATGCTATCAACATTTCATCTAAATTTGTTATAGTATGTCCTAATGTTTTAGATAGTTTTGATGACGGGTCTTGCATTTTAAGAAATATATTCCTTAAAGATGTACCTGCGATAGAAGCCTCAATACCTGTATCAGAAAGCTTACCCATTATAGCAGCAACCTCCTCTATTTCAAATCCTGCCATAGCAGCAATAGGAGCTACCTTAGTCATACTTGTATTCCACTTCTCAATATCTAAAGCAGAACTTGAGAACGCAACAGCCATAACATCTACAACTCTACCTGCTTCACTAGCATCTAATTGAAACCCTCTAATAGAAGCACCTGCAACTTGTGCAGCCCTAGCTAAATCTGTACCTGTTGCTGTAGCTAAATCAAGAGTTGCTTCAGTAGCATCTAGTATTTCTTGAGCTGTGAATCCTAATTTAGAGTATGCTAATTGTAATTCTCCAACCTGAGTAGCAGTAAAGAATGTTGAACGACCTAAATCTTCTGCAGATTTGGTTAGTGCTGAAAACTCTGATTTAGTTGCACCTGAAACAGCATTAACTTTAGCCATAACAAATTCAAAGTCAGAGAATGTGGTAACTAAAGAGCTAAGAACCTTATTAACAGCTCTAAATGCACCAACTACAATACCAATAGCTGCAGCTCCTTTGATAAACTGCTTTGCCATACCATTAGATGACCTTGTAGCAGCTTTAGTTGCTTTAGTAGAGCTACTTAAATTTTTGTTTAAATCTCTTAAATTTTTAGATTTACCTTTAATCGCTTTAGCTGTAGATACATATTGTTTCTCTGCTTTTTTAGAAGTAAATTGTCCTGTCTTGGCTTGTTTTTCAGCTTGTTTTTGCTCCTTTCGTAATCCTTGTATTTCTTTTTTTAAATCAGCAACCTTTTTGATGTTTTTGATTTCTACCTGTATTGCTACCTTACTTGCCATATATATTTATTTTAACCTATTGTTAATTTAATTTCTTTGCTTACTAATTCTTTATTTACTGTATCTTGAACCTCTTTAACTATTGCATCATTTAACCTTTTAGCTAAAGGGGACATCAATGATGTTTTTCCCCTTACGAAGTCTATAAAGAAATACCTTCTTGGTGCAACTATTTTACCTCCTGCAGTATAATATCCATCTTCTAGTTTGTCCTTAACACTACTTACAAAATTAGCCCTTTCGTGTTCGCTTCCAAATGTTAACTCTCCATTTTTTTCTTTATCATAAGTCCAATTATCTATAGCATTATAACTAGCATTAACCCCTGTAGACTTCCCATTATTAACTAACCACATATAAGGAGTGTCATTAAGAATTTGAAGTGAAATTGAATCGGTACTATTTACTATCTTGTAATAAAATCCATCTCTTAAAGTTCCTTTACCTATGTGTTTCTGAAGGGTAAGTTCTTTTTTTAGAGCATTAATAATTGTCTTATTCTCTCTTACTAAAGCTTCTTGTATTATTTTATTATCAGCCATTATTATATTGTTTGTTATTCAGAAGCAGGTATTGAAGAATTATATTGTCTTGCTAATACTATTGAACTTCCTGTTAAGGGGGAGGTTACGATCACAGGAGTGTTGTATTGGTTTTTTTCTTTAATGTAAATAGAGGAGATTACTGCATTATTTAAACTAACTGTTGATGAATAGTCAATAAAAATTATATCGCTAGGAGAGTAAGCTTTAAAGTCCATAACAATTTGCCCTGTTTTTGGAGAAACACTAAATTCAGTAACATTAGATTGAGTTAATGTGCCTCTCCCTACCCCTACTACAAAATTGTAAATAGTTGACAAAGAAAGAGTTCCTGATGTGGTTTCATTTGTTAAGTTAATAGTAATTCTATATTCATTTTCAGGAATTAAACTTTTTAGCTCTTGGAATATACCTGAATGACTAGAGTCTGACCCACTAACAACAGCAGATATTGTAATTATATTATTTGATGATGAAGGTACACTAGTACCAATAGATGTATAGTTAACACCACTAGTTCCATAAGTAAACCAATTTGAATTTTCAAACAAGGGTAGTCCTACTGATACAGCTGCTTGAGTAGCGTATGCTAATACTGTTGTAGATGCAGATACACTTACAGGTAGTGTTTCTGAGGTAAAAGAATCGTTAAATGATAACCTTTCATCTCCAAAAGTTATAATAGGGACAAATACATCTAATCCACTAACTAAAGGTATTCCATTATCGTTTATCTGTCTAGTCATTTTTTTATTTATATTTTTTATTGGTTAAAAGATGCATTAGCAGGAAATTTCCTTATAATATTCCAATATATTAACTCAACTTTTGTTGTTTCATTACTGTTAGGCTTGTAATCAACTATTCTATTTATTCTGTAATAATAACCATCTATATACACTAATCGCCTTAAATCTAAAGACACTAAATCAGATACCTTTAAATTTAAGTGAGCTAATTTCATTCTAGGGTTATCCTTTTGCATTTCTACCATTGACTGATAATAAGTTTGGTAAAGTCCTCTGTATGGATATTGACTATATTCAGTATCTGTAGCACAATCATAGGCTCCTTGATTTTTTGAATTATAAGTTAATGGCTGCATAGCATTACCATATTCAGTATGGTTATCATAGCTACAAGCTCTGCAAAGAACTTCATATCTTGAGGAAGGAGATGTACTTCCTGTATGTATCTTTTCAATATCTGTGTCTGAATAATTCTGAACTGATGCCCAATATCTACCACCAAAACTACCTCCATTACAATTATCTTTCACATAATTTAAAAGTCTAGGCACAAAATTATATCCCTTATCAGGTCTGCAGGAAGCCCATCCTGATGGAATAGCTCCTGAATCGCATAATCCCCATAAGTTAGCTCTATCTGGAGTATTTTCGTAATTCCAAGAACCAGACCCTGAAGTCATACCATCTCTCGAATTATAGCTACCTGCAAAAAAAGGATTTTCGTAAACCTGAGTACCCACTTCAAAACTTTCATCTAAAAATTCTCTATAAGGATAAGAGTCTAATATTCCATCCCAATACAAATTACCCAAATACTCAACTTTTTTATCATTTGAATCGGTTTTATATTTAAAAATAATCTCTCTTTTAAGGTCAGTATTAACCCACTTATCTTCTTGAGCTTTTGATAAATCTATTTTAGAAGTCCAATCTATAGCATCTTTTTCATCCATAAAAAAATCATTAAAGGGTTCAATATAAACTGTTTTGCTTTGCACATCTGTAGTAAATTGAAGGTTAAAAGCGTGAATAACTCCTTTTAAAAAGCTTAATTGTGTACTCTGATTATCTATAACATTTTTTAAGTCATAAGTTTGTCCATATTCAACCCTCTCTCCATGATGAGTAATATTTACAAGTGCATTATTATTTGAAGTTCCATTTGTTATATTTGTTCCACCATAAATGTCTATATCCCACCCTATAGTTGTTCCTGAAGTACGTCCCTTAGATTCCATTTGAAATCTTATTTTATCATTTTTATTTAACCATCTATTCTCTATCTGTATAGGTTGTTGTAAATTATGAGAATTATAATTATCATCTGGTGTTGGGTTAGGACAAGAATAGAAAATTGCATCATTTGATGTTGGAATAAAGAAGGATTCTCCTATATTGTTCCAACTTGATTGACCTGCAGTCTGTACTTCACACATTACTTTAATATAATCTACATAGTTTCTATCTCCATTTCCTCCACAAACACTATCAAGCCATAAACCAAAATTATCAAAATTTATATCAAAAAAACCATACTCTTGAATAGTGAAAAATCCTGTAGAATTATCATAAATTGCTGAGTTTAATGTTGTTACAAAACTATTTGTTCCTCCAAGAAATTTTAAAGTTAACTCCTCATAATGGTTGTCGTATGGACTCCCACTAGAAGCTGTAAAGCTCCAATTTTTAAAAAAACCTGTTTCAAGAAAACCTGTACCAAATGAACCTCTAATACTGTTATCATCTACTCTTGTTTCACTATTATTATAAACAAAATTAGGAAGCAACATTAAAAGTTTTTTAAAGAAATCTGTTTCTATAAAATTAGAAGAAATAGTATAACCTTCTTGATTAAAAATAGCTTGAATTATATCGTAAACAAATATAGAAGGTCGCCAATCACAACTAGGAGTTGGTGTTGGGTAGGAACTTCCATTATTATAAAACCCATAATAACCTATGTTTCCTGAATTACCTGTAGCTAGGGCAGCCCACTTAGTTTCTAAAAGTTGAATATTAGCAGTTTCCCCTCCTTCATTCATTATTCCATATCCAACTATAGGATAAATTACAGGATGTTGGTTTGCTGATGTAGTTCCTGATGAATTTGTTTTTTCTACTGCATTGTCTACCTCCCAAGTTGAAGTTATACTAGGCTCATTCACTTGAAGTCCAATTCCTTCATCTCCTGTTCTTCCATTAAGATTATCCCAACCACTTCCATTAGCACCATTTAGGACAGATAGATTCATTAATAGTTTATTATCTAAAGATTGCGACCAATCAACATTATTCCCATAAAAAATACAAGAATAGTATAAAGGGCTTGAGGAACTTGCTATTGTAGTTATTTGAATTAGTCCTGTAAGGATAAAATTATCGTTTACCACTATCCTAGCTTTTTTTGTGGTGTTTATATTATTATTTGGTATTGTACTTCCTGTATAATAAGAATGTTTTAAGACTCTATTATTATTTTTGGTAGCAGGTATTTTAAATGTCTTGCTGTATGTACCTGTCCTAGAGTTTAAATCTCTAGCTTCAGATATGGAAAAAGTAACTGCAAGAGGAAAATCATCAGAATCTCCAACATCTAAAATCCCTATAATACTCTCAGAAAACATTATAGCATTTCTTTGTATTAATCTTGCTGTAACTGTAGCTGTAACATCTGCTGCAGCAAATATTCTAAGACCTTCATCTGCAATACAAGTAAAAGAACCTGATGCTGTTCCATCAGAGTTTCTTCTAAATGCTTCTAAGTTAGAATCTCCAGTTCCTCCTGTCATAACTGAAGAAATACCAACCTCCCCTAAACCTCCACCTGAATTATTATAGTCAGATATAGTTACCTCTATCTCATAATCAGTCGCATTAGTTAAATCGCCACAAATAGGAGATATATACTTTGAAACAGATTGAGAACCATCTATAGATATTATTCCTATATTTTCTATATTCCAATATGTACTACTTACAGCAGGGTCTACATTGTTAAAGTTTACAAGGTTTTGATTCTTGAATCCTGCATTATTTTCTCTATATTTATAGTCTAACAGCTCAACCTTAATCATATTAATTTCTTTGAGTTAAAATACCTTGCGATAAAGTGTATTCTATATTAAACATTACAAGCCCTTCTTTTTCATTTAAAGATGTTATTTCAGTATTAGTCAATATTACAGGAGTATATACTGTTGTTGAAGGTCTTAAGTATGGGTTTTGGTCATTTAAAAACTCGCCTGCATCACTCTCATAATTTAATTCATCACTATCTGCAGTAGGTGTTTCTATCCATACATTTGGAGATGTAAACATCTCTCTAAGCCAAGTTGACTCTATTTTATTCAAGGGTTCTGTATATACGCTATTATTTGCATTTGCATTAACACTTAAAACCTCTTTACCTCCTCTGTAATAATTAGAACCTCTCATTGTATCTGAATAATAAGCACTATTAGCAACTGCTGAATCATCTGCATATTGATTGTCTTGAAAAATTCTTCTATTTGGCAATGCAGTTTGCATTAAAGATTTTTCAACACTTATAGACTCTAACAC
>TARA_B110000238_G_scaffold168121_1_pt1 | contig 10550 bp, 9 predicted proteins | sample TARA_B110000238 | Tara Oceans TARA_B110000238 (sample SAMEA4397569) | marine metagenome | biome: Polar Biome; feature: [SRF] surface water layer (ENVO:00010504); material: water (ENVO:00002006), including particulate matter (ENVO:01000060) such as... | depth 5 m | reverse complement strand
CCGAGCACATTCGCAGTTGTTTCATCGAACAGTTTGTCATTGCCTAGATAGGACATGTTCAAAGTGTTTAGTGAGGTTTCGGCAAGATAGCGAAGTTCTAATCCTGTCAGCACGCCGCGGTCTGATATGAGTCTAGGCGAGAGTGTGGCGTCGTATTGCGGCGCAAGGTTAAAGTAGTAGGGCAGTTCGAAGTCGAAGCCGCCACTGCGCGTCGATCCGGTGCTGGGTGCTAAGAAACCAGACATGCGCTTGTCACCTAGTGGGAAAGGCAGAGTGCCTGGATAGTAAAAAATTGGTACACCTTTTATTCGTAGGCTTACCGCGGTTGCATAGCCAACTCCTTCATCTTGGTTAAGCTCGATGCTCTTCGCGCGGAATAGCCAGAACTTAGACTCGGGCTCGCAGCGACTAAACTCGCCATTCTCGATGGTTACGCTGCCTGTGTCGCTACTGTAGGTAATGCTCTCGGCACTACCGTGGGCGCCTAAGTCATGCAGCACATACTGCGCATCTTCCACTCGATTGGAGCCGGCATCGTTGTCAATGAAGGCTGTACTACCTTGCAACATGACGCCCGGTTCGCGGAAAACAACATCGCCCTGCATAACTACGGTGTTCTCTCCGCTATTAATAGTAGTAGATTCGTTATTCTCAATGGTGCGATAGCCTTGCTGCACGATGATATCGCCGTCGATGCTGATAACGTTTGCCGAGACGCCCCTAACTCCCTGCTCGGTATCGAAACGGGTATCGGAATCGGCGGGTCGGTTCTCGTTATCCTTCTTGAGTCCGGTAGGGTCTACAAAAGCGCCGCAGCAGTTTCCATCAAGCGCCGCTAATTGTTCTGCGCTTAAAGATTCCAGTGGAACCCAATCTAGCTCATAGCGCCGGGTGGTATTGGTGGCTGTGAGCGCAGCCGGCTCGCTTTCTATTGGAGCCTGGCTATCGGTTGTGGGCTCGCCTGCTTGTTGAGAAGCGCGTGTTGGTTGATCGGGAGTTTCTAGAGGGGTTTCAGGGCGATCCTGATTTGCTGAATTGTTGCTGCCAGATCTACTTCCCGAATTGTTGAGCTCTCGGGTGGTCGTGCGAATTGTATTTGTGATGTTCCCAGTTGAGTTCTGTTCACAGACCCAGCCATCGCCTGCGTCGTTTGCACGGCAGCTGACTTGCGGAAGCTGTGCCTGTGCTGCGCTGGTTATTGCAGTGATTAGTAATCCCGAAGACAAGATTAGGGCAATTTCAGTACTCAGATGGCGTTTTTTGAACGGCATACTTGATTCGATGGTTCCTGATTACTAGTGCCTAAATCACTGTGACAGGCGGCGGCCCTTAAACAAATTTGGATTGAAACCGACTAACTAGGTGATAAGAGATGCTTTGATGATGTATTAAGCAGTGCATAATAATTCATCGCGGATTGAATGCAAAGCGAGGCCTTAAATTTCCGGCGCCTAAGCTTGCCCAGAACGTCCGAAAACAATAGATACAAGAGAGAACGAGTCAGAAATGAGTGATAGTCGCAGGACGCAGTTAAACGATTGGGTAAATGGACAATTGAGCCAAATTTTGGAATTAGGCTCGGTCGATATTGAGTTGACTACTGTAAGCGGAGACGCGAGCTTTCGCCGCTACTTCCGAGCCCAGCTTGGTGAGCAAAGCTTCATAGCAGTAGACGCCCCACCGACGAATGAAAACAGTGAATTGTTTGTAGAGATTGCAGGCTACTTAGGAGAAGCGGGAGTCAAATCACCTAAGGTATTTGCGAAGAATTATCGCGATGGGTTTCTATTGATTGAAGATTTCGGTGACCGTTTATACTTGCCGCGTTTGTTAACCCTGCAAGAAGGTGGCTTGGATGCTATTTCCGAGTATCAGGTTGAGAGTCTGTACAAAGAGGCGATCCACGCACTAATTAAGATACAGTCGAATGTAGATAGAAAGAAACTTGCCCCCTATAACCGCGAAAAACTGCGCACAGAGATGCAGCTGTTCGAAGACTGGTTTTGTGAACACTATCTTGGCCTAGAACTGAGCTCTACCGAGAAGGACTTAATAGCCAGCACTTTTACTTTCCTGGAAGAGGCTGCTCTGCGACAAGCTCAGCTAGCAGTGCACCGCGACTACCATTCGAGGAACCTGCTGATTCTCGATGATACGAAATTTCCAGAAGGCTCTGGGCCGGGCATCATAGACTTTCAAGATGCCATGGCAGGAGCCTATAGCTACGATCTGGTCTCTTTACTGCGGGATTGTTATATCCGTTGGAGCCCGGATTTGGTGGAATCACTGGCGTTACACTATTTCGAATTGGCGAGCGCGGCTGGATTGGTAGAAGGTGTCTGTGCCTCTCAATTTCGCCGAGACTTCGATCTCATGGGCCTGCAACGTAATTTTAAGGTCATGGGAATCTTCTCTCGGCTGTGTATAAGAGATAACAAACCGCAGTATTTGGCCGATATCCCTATGGTTATCCAGTATTTTCTGGAAGTAGCCTGTAAATATGAGGAAATGGCTCCCTTCCTAGACTGGTTTGAGACAAAAGTACTTGTTAACGCGAAAGCGAAACTCAATCTGGAATTCTAATGCGCGCAATGATTTTGGCGGCTGGGCTTGGCAAGCGAATGCAGCCTCTCACCGCCGACCTACCCAAGCCTCTATTGAAAGTAGGGGACAAGACTCTTATAGAACATCAGATTGAGAGGCTCGTTGCTGGGGGTGTAATAGGCATCGTGATCAATCACTTCTATTTGGGGGGCATGATCGAAGAACTGCTTGGGAATGGTTCGAGGTACGGCACTTCGATCAGCTACTCGAAAGAACCGATTCGATTAGAGACGGCGGGCGGCATCATCAAGGCACTGCCCAAGCTGAAAGACGATTGCTTTGTGGTAGTGAATGCAGACATCTGGACAAACTTCGATTTTGGCAGTTTACAGCCAATCGATGGAATCGAAAGACTAGCTCACCTCGTACTAGTTGAGAATGCGGATCACAATCCACACGGCGATTTTAATATTGATGACGAGGGTCGAGTTCACGAGGATCATTCGGCTCGTGATAAGCGACTTACTTTTAGTGGCATCAGTGTGATGCACAAGAATTTATTCCGTGACTATCCCATTCAGCCGAGATCAACCGTGCCTCTGCTGCAGGAAGCGATGTTGAAAGATAAGGTAAGCGGCGTCGTGTACGAAGGCCTATGGATGGACATCGGCACGCCGGAACGCCTGAAAGAAATTAATGTCATGTTTGATGCAGACATGAAAGCCAATCCTGAGCTCGGTGAGTAGAATATGTTGACGGCGCTTACAAGCAAAGCCTATAGAAAAGCCTTGTTCAAACGGCTCAGCGGTTTTAGTGCCGCTGCTGAACTGCCCGCTGGAGGCCGTGCCGAGCAACGGTTATTGCGCGCCACTTTTATGGTGTTGGGTCGGCTTGCGAAGATGGATGGCAGGGTAACTCAGGAAGAGATCGACTACGCAGGTCAGATTATGCAGCGTATGGCTTTGGCTGGAGAGAAACGGCGTGAGGCAATCGTTGCTTATGATCAGGGCAAGCATCCATATGCGGATCTGTCGGAGTCGGTAGCCCTGGCTGTGAAAGTTATGGGGCGGCGCAGTGCTCTGGCAAAATTGATTCTGCAAATTCAATGCGAGGCTGCCTATCTGAAGGGAAATCTGCGCCTGAAAGATAAGATGTTGCTAAGGGATGTGGCTGAGCAGTTTGGTTATTCCAAGTCAGAATTTCTAGCTATCGCTTCGGCTACCCAATCCGAGCACTATCAGCGGGCTGAGACGAATTCTCGCACCGAATTCATGAAGCCTCAGGGAAGATCATTTCTGCAGAATGCCTACCGTGTGTTGCAGTTGGAGCCGGGAGTTGAAGACGGAGAGATCCGCCGCGCCTACTTACGCATGATGTCGCGCTACCACCCTGACAAACTTGCCAGCAAAGATGCCTCCGAGGACGCCCTGAAGCAGGCGCAGGAGAAAGCGATGGCGATTCGCAGCGCGTATGAAGCGCTTTGTGGGTTTCGCAATCTCCGTATCTAGCGTCACCTAGTGCCCCGAAAGGCGCTCTCAATCATATCGGTATCCCATCAGGACAAGCCCGGACATTGTCTGTAAAATGCTGCCTTCTAACTCTTCGTAATACAGGCCTAGGCAATGAAAGACTATTTGATCGCTCCCTCCATCTTGTCCGCCGACTTCGCTAGACTCGGTGACGAAGTCAACGCAGTTCTGGATGCGGGCGCAGATGTCGTTCATTTCGATGTCATGGATAATCACTACGTGCCTAACCTTACTATCGGGCCAATGATCTGCGAGGCCTTGAGAAATCACAAAATAACTGCTCCGATAGACGTGCATCTGATGGTGAGCCCTGTCGACCAACTCATAGTGGACTTCGCTAAAGCCGGCGCCTCCTATATCAGTTTTCACCCGGAGGCTACCGGACATGTAGATCGTTCTTTGCAGCTGATTCGAGAGCAGGGCTGCAAATCTGGGTTGGTCTTTAACCCGGGCACGCCAATTGACTGTCTGGAATATCTGATGGACAAGGTTGATGTGATCCTTTTAATGTCGGTTAACCCGGGGTTCGGTGGCCAGAAGTTCATCCCCTCGACGCTCAAGAAATTGCAGCAAGTGCGCGAGCTTATCGACGACAGCGACCATTCTATTCGCTTAGAAGTGGATGGGGGTGTTGGCGTTGCCAATATTCGTGAGATCGCAGACGCGGGTGCGGACATGTTCGTGGCCGGCTCAGCTATCTTCAATAGCGATGACTATGCCAAGACAATTGCCGAGATGAGATCGCAGCTGGGACAGGATCCCGGCAAGCATCACTAAGGCTCGGCCCTAATTAGTTTTCCCGATGTTTAGAATAGAGAGACCTGAGTTATCCAATGACTGAAGAGCAATTTCAGAAACTCGCCGAATCTGGCTATAACCGCATTCCCATAGTGCGTGAAATTCTAGCCGACACCGAAACGCCGCTTAGCATCTATCTGAAACTTGCTAAGTCAGAAGGCAACGCCGACACGAATGGAGCGGGTATTGGCGAGCATAGTTATTTCTTTGAGTCCGTTCAGGGCGGCGAGAAATGGGGTCGCTATTCCATTATTGGATTGCCTTGCTCCACTGTGCTGCGTGTTGTGGGCGATACTGTAACCGTCGAGGACAATGGCAAGGTTGTTGAGACAGTCGTTACAAAAGATCCCTTCGAATTCATTGCTGATTTTAAGAACCGTTTTAAGGTTGCTGAACTTGCTGATGGGCAGCGCTTCAATGGAGGCCTTGTCGGTTATTTTTCATACGATACAGTGAGGTTTGTAGAGACCAGCATTGGTCCTTCGACGGCGCTTGATGAGATTGGCACGCCTGATATCTTGTTAATGCTATCTGAAGAAGTCGTGGTCTTCGATAACCTCAGTGGAACAATCTGTTTCGTGATAAATGTCGATCCGAATCAAGAAAATGCCTTTGCTGCAGCTCAGCAGAGGTTGGACTTCTTGCAGGAGCAATTGAATAAGCCGGTTCCGCTACCAAGCCTTCAGGCACCGAAGTCGGTTCTAGACACAGACTTCGCTCATCATTTTTCGCAAGCCGATTATCAACAGGCCGTTGAGAAGATTAAGGACTATATAGTTGCCGGCGATGTCATGCAGGTCGTGCTCGCCCAGCGTATGTCTGTGCCTTTTTCAGGGGAGCCGCTGAACCTCTATCGTGCGCTACGCTTTCTAAATCCTTCTCCCTACATGGTCTACTTCGACCTCGGGGATCATCATGTGGTCAGTGCGTCACCGGAAATTTTGGCGCGAGTAGAAGATAGTAAGGTCACAGTGCGCCCATTGGCTGGAACGCGCAAGCGTGGCAATAGCGAAGCGGAGGACCTTGCGCTTGAAGAGGATTTACTAGCCGATGCTAAGGAGATCGCTGAGCATTTAATGCTGATAGATCTAAGTCGCAACGATTCTGGCAGAGTCTCCAAAACAGGATCTGTCACGGTGACTAAGCAGATGTTTGTGGAGCGCTATTCGCATGTTATGCATATTGCATCGATAGTGGAGAGTGAGATGCTCGAAGATAAAACCGCGTTAGATGTGTTGCAGGCGACGCTGCCGGTCGGAACTCTGAGTGGCGCACCTAAGGTGCGGGCCATGGAAATCATCGATGAGCTGGAGCCTGAAAAACGTGGTATCTATGGCGGAGCCATGGGCTATCTCGGTTGGAATGACAATATGGACATGGCTATCGCTATTCGCACCGCTGTAATCAAGAACGAGAAGTTGTATGTGCAGGCTGGTGCTGGGATCGTTGCCGATTCACAGCCTGAGATGGAATGGGAAGAAACCCAGAACAAGGCAAAGGCTATCGTGCGCGCCGTGCAGATGGCGAACAATGAACTGTCAGTCGAATAATTTCTGTGAATCTACGCCTGATCTCTTAGAGCCTTGTACGCGTCTAGCGCTCTAACTCTACTCTCCTTCAAGTCTACGATAGCCCTCGGGTAATGCTCTCCTAAAATCACGCCGGCCTTTTCTAATTCTGAAGCAGCAGCGGAGCTAGGGTCATGAATAGCCTTGTTGCTCAGTCCGTTTAACTCAGGTACATACTTTCGAATATAGCTTCCCTCGGGGTCGAACTTTGTCGACTGTGTCACCGGATTGAATATGCGGAAGTAGGGAGCGGCATCGGCGCCGCTGCCGGCAACCCACTGCCAACTGCAGCTATTATTGGCAAGATCGGCATCCAGCAGACAATCCCAGAACCAGCGCGCTCCCTCTAGCCAGTGAATCATTAGATTCTTCACCAAGAATGAGCCTACGATCATGCGCACTCGATTGTGCATAGTGCCGGTCTGCCAAAGCTCTCTCATGCCGGCATCAACTAAGGGGAATCCAGTTTGACCCTGCTGCCAAAGACATAGGCTCTTCTGGTCCTTGACCCAAGGGAAGCGGTCGAATTGCGATTTCATGTTCTGCTGACAAATATGCGGGAAATGATAGAGCGTGTAATAGGAGAATTCCCTCCACGCCAGTTCGCGGATAAAGTGTGCGGCCTGCTCTTCGTTCGAATCTATGTCGCCGGCCTGTTTGACCACGCTCGCGGCCTCTCTAGGAGAAATCTCTCCGAAGTGAAGATGCGGCGACAGCATTGATACGCTGCGCTTGGCCGGATAGTCTCGGCCATCGCGGTAGTCGTATAGACCGTTCTCTGTGAAATTCTGCAATCGCTGTCTCGCGCCCAATTCACCGGGCTGCCATTGTGATGCGATCTGTTCATACCAATTAATTTCGGGAAGCAGATTCAGATCATCTATGCGGTTTTTGCCCTGAAGGCATTTCACAGTATCGAAATTGGCATTGGCTGCGGGGCTAGGTGCGGCAGGAGGGTTGTTAGCAATCGCATACTTATAGAAAGGTGTGAAAATTTTGTAGGGAGTGCCGTCTTGCTTGAGGTTCTCCCACGGCTCCCAAATCAGGCTGCCGTTCGAACTGGTAGCTGTTATTCCGTCCGCTGTGAGTTGCTCCTTGATAAGACTGTCTCGGCGTATTATCGAGGGCTCATAACAGCGATTCCAGAAGGCATGACTCGCGCTATGTTCTCTAGCAAGTTGAGGCAGTAACTCGGCGGCATCCCCGCGCAGAATCCACAGGTTTCCCTGTAGAGATTCATTCAAGGCAAGTAGTGAGTGGTGAAGCCACCAGCGAGATGCCCCGCCTATGGACCAATCATTGCCTTCATCCAGAATGAAGACAGGTAGTACTCGCCCTTGTTGAATGGCATTGAGAAGGGCGGGGTTATCGCTAAGGCGTAGGTCCTGACGGAACCACATGATGACGGTGTTGGCTGGCATGGTTTCTCTAAGAGTTGATATTAGTTTTCTTTGCGAATGATACGTCGAACTCGGCTCTTGGGATCATTATTGCTACTCAAGACAGAATTCACTTGGACTGTTAGAATGGCGCTCTTGAATTTTGGGTGTAAGGGGGTTCTCTCAGTGCTATTAATGATCGACAACTACGATTCCTTTACCTATAACGTGGTGCAGTATTTTGGTGAGCTAGGTGCCGATGTACAAGTATATCGCAACGATGCGATCTCGGTAGAAGAGATAGAGGCTTTGAACCCTGCGCAGATTGTCATTTCTCCTGGGCCCTGTACGCCAGCGAAGGCCGTTATTTCCATGCCGGTTATCAGTCATTTCGCCGGCAAGATTCCACTCTTAGGTATCTGTCTCGGTCATCAGAGTATCGGTCAGGTTTACGGTGGTGAGATCGTGCGCGCTAAGAAAGTGATGCACGGCAAGCTCTCCCCAATCCATCACAGCGGGCAGGGCGTATTTAAGGATTTGGCGGAGCCCTTTACCGCGACGCGCTATCACTCATTGGTCGTCGATGCACAGCAGCTTCCCGATTGCCTGGAAGTGACGGCATGGACCGAGAATGAGAATGGAGAGCGTGAGGAAATAATGGGAGTAAGGCATAAAGAGCTTGCAGTAGAAGGGGTGCAATTTCATCCAGAGTCTATTCTTAGTGAGCAGGGCCATGCTTTGTTAAAGAATTTTTTAGACCAGAGCTAATTCACTATTTCTCACGAGATATCTTCGTTTTTAGAACTCAAGATCAACAGTTCATATTACGGTACCAACTAATGGATATAAGAACAGCCATCAAGGCAGTTACATCGGGAGTTGATCTAGACAGAGATCAGATGATTGCAGTCATGCGCGAACTCATGTCGGGTCAATCTACCGACGCCCAGAATGCAGCTTTCCTCGTCGGCTTGCAGATGAAGGGCGTAAAGTCGTCCGAGATACTCGGTGGTGCAACGGTGATGCGCGAATTGGCCGCGAAGGTGCGGCTAGCAGAGCACCCACACATGGTCGATACCTGCGGAACCGGTGGTAGTGGCTCTAACAAGTTCAACGTGTCCACGGCCTCGGCTATAGTTGCTGCTTGCGCTGGAGCTAAGGTAGCAAAACATGGCAATCGCGGAGCGACGAGCAAGAGTGGCAGCGCCGATGTGCTGGAGGCGGCGGGGGTCAATCTCACATTGAGTGCTGCGGATGTTGCCGCGACTATTGAGCAAGTGGGAATCGGGTTCATGTTTGCGCCGGCTCATCACAGCGCCATAAAGCATGTGATTACGGCGAGGAAGGAAATTGGAGTTAGGACTGTATTCAATCTATTGGGCCCTCTGACAAATCCGGCAGGCGCGCCCAATCAAATTATCGGGGTGTTTGATGCCGCTTGGATACCTTCGCTATTAGAGGTATTGAAAGAGTTAGGCAGCAATCACGTGTTGATAGTGGCTGCAGAAGACGGGCTGGATGAGATTAGTATCGCTGCTACATCGACAGTAGGCGAGCTGCGTGATGGAGAGATATCACTGTATACAGTCGAGCCTTCCGATTTCGGAATTGAGCGCTATGCAGACTATTCCATGCTGCAGATCGATAGCGCTGAAGAAAGCCTGGCGATGCTGAAGGATGCGCTTGGCAATCGAAATCAGGCCGCTGCTGATATCGTCGCCCTAAATGCAGGCGCTGCTATCTATGCGGCAAATTTGACAGATGACCTAGCCGGCGGCGTTGCCAAGGCGCAGAGTGTTCTGCGCTCGGGTGAGGCTTTAGCTAAGCTAGAGCAATTGGTCGAGTTCACTCAATCGCTGAAGAATTAGATTGGTATCATAATAAAAGAGCATCATAGAAGACTTTCCCGCTAGAGCGAGTGTACATTGTGTCTAAAGCTACAATTCTTGAACAAATAGTCGCGAACAAAGAGCTGGAAGTAGCAGCGGCTAAAGTGACTGTTTCTCGCGCCGAATTAGAGGCGAGGTTCCCTCCAATCGATCAGGCAAGGTCTTTCTCCAAGGCGATGCGTGAGCGTGTGCAGTCTCAGCAGGTCGCCGTGATCGCGGAGATAAAGAAGGCCTCGCCTTCGAAGGGCTTGATACGTGAAGACTTTCAGCCCGCGCAGCACGCTGCTGACTACGAGGCGCATGGTGCGACTTGTCTGTCGGTGTTGACCGATGAGATGTTTTTTAAAGGGTGTAACGAGTACCTGCTGCAAGCCAGAGCGGCGTGTGAGCTGCCGGTTATCCGCAAGGATTTCATGATCGATACTTATCAGATCGCCGAATCGAAAGCGCTAGGTGCCGATTGCATCCTGCTCATTGTTGCTGCGCTGCAACCCGCGCAGCTAGTCGAGTTGGCAGACTACGCCAACGAGATCGAGATCGACATTTTAGTCGAAGTGCATAATCAGTATGAATTAGAGCAGGCTCTGCAGCTTAGTACGGATTTGATAGGCGTCAATAATCGAAACCTGCATAGTTTTGAGACGAGCCTGCAGACTACGTTGGATTTAACTGCGCAAGTGCCAGCAGACAAGATACTCATTACAGAGAGTGGTATTCATATGCGGGATGATGTGATTACCATGACAGACGCAGGGATCTACGGGTTTCTGGTAGGAGAGTCGTTTATGCGCGCGGCCAGTCCGGGAGCGAAGTTGAAGGAATTGATGTTTGGTGAGTAGGGTT
>TARA_B110000238_G_scaffold188898_1_pt1 | contig 10582 bp, 9 predicted proteins | sample TARA_B110000238 | Tara Oceans TARA_B110000238 (sample SAMEA4397569) | marine metagenome | biome: Polar Biome; feature: [SRF] surface water layer (ENVO:00010504); material: water (ENVO:00002006), including particulate matter (ENVO:01000060) such as... | depth 5 m | reverse complement strand
GTTGCCGCCAAGCAGGCCGACAACGCCTGGCAGGTGCCGTTGAATAACGCTGAGCTGACCTTCACCGAATTAGACGATGATCGCGGGCCCGGACTCTCCGGCATCCACCTTCGGGTTTTGGATAAAGCCGGCATTCAAACCGATGCAGCCAACCGAGGTTGCGCGGTAACCGACTCGAGCGTGACCGTTGCTGGGGTTCACTGGCACCTCCACGCGTAGCACCCTGAGTTGCTCGCCCTGGCACGCCATTGCAAGAGGTGTGCCCAAGCCAAAGCGAAAAAACGGCTGCTAGCAAGTCAGTCTAATCACACCGCGGCCATCGATCATGACCCGCCTGGTACGGGGTCTTCCTCAGGCTCAGGCTGGGTTAAGTACTCGCTCAGGCCATAACCCACTCGCCCATCATCCAGCGTATACCGCGTCATGCCTTCACCAACATGGGTATTCTGCCCGCCTCGCCGGTTTCGAAGCGGAATGTAGCCCATCACCTGACCCGTAATTTGACGGTGACGACCGTCTTCTAACGTGCAATCCACCAACAAATGTTCATGAAACAACGTGTTCGGTCGATAGTCCGTGGTAATTTTAGCGGCCTCGATTCGGAGCAACGCATCCCCCTGCTGGAACAGGCCGCGGCCAACACCGTCACCATTGGTGGTCACGATCATGCCCAAATCATCGCCAAAATTACCCGTTAACCAGCGGTAGGACGGCGCTGCCTGCCAAAACCTGGGTCCCCACGAATGATCTCGAAGCCCCCAGCCGGAAAACGCGATGGGGTCACCCTGACCCAGCGTCAAATGACCGGACACTTTCATGTGTTGCTCGGTATGCGAGCGAGCAAATTCGTTGCCGTCACCGGGTTCACCCACATGGCCATACAAAGGCCCAACCGCTTGATGCTCAAGATCAATGATCAAGGTTTCGCGAGGATTGTTTTTAAATGCCTGACCGGGATCCTGCATTTGCATCGGATCTGTCATAAACAAGGCTGACCCTTCGTAGCGAGTGCGCACCTTTTCTGCCGGCGTCAAGATTTCGATACTGAGCCCGCCGGCATGCCAGGCGTCATTGTGAGTAATCTCTGGCTTTTTGTAGTTGAAGTAAGCCGAGCCATCGGGATTCCACACAATGACCGTCATTTCTGCATAGCCTTCGTTCGCCCGATTGCCAATGCGGACAAACCCGCCCCGGTTTTGAACCGGATCAAAAAAATTGAAATACACCGATTCATTGAAATTCGGCTCGGGGCCGAGCTCATGGGTGTAGTCATCTTCCGGTTTAATATTGCCTATGATGCTGACCATACAACGCTCCTGAATCTCGTGATCGAATAAAACCTGCAAGCCTGAACATATCAGAATCAGCCGCTGTACTGAAAGCCCGAAATCCTCAGAAAGCAATCCTTCCCCCGCTCGTCAGCGTAAATTGTAATAGAGCATCTTGCAGCGCTCGGTGTTGGCGCTTAAGACTTAGAGCTGAGTGCTTTGTACTTCGTGCTTCGTGCTTCGTGCTTCGTGCTTTGAATCGTGCTCTACACTGCCGAGTTCGGTACAATAAACTCCGTTAACCCTCACAAACCGACAGATTAAAGGAATCAACCATGTCTGAGTCTGAACGAGTCGACAGCCCTGAACAGGCGTTATTTCGAACCCAATGCCAAACGTGGCTTGCGAACAATCATCCCGGCAGACCCCCGGTCACAATTCCCCAGGGCGCGCTAGAACTCAGCGACCCCGACGCCATGCAATGGCTGAAGCAATGGCAAAAATCAGCCTATGATGCCGGCATGATTGGTTGCGATTATCCGGTTGAAGTGGGCGGCGGCGGCAAAGAAGGCCACCAAGGCATTGCCAACCAAGAAATGCAGCGCGCCAAGACGCCCTACTTGCCAAACATTATTGGTATGGGCATGGCAGCACCCACCATCTTTTTTCACGCTCAGGACGACGTCAAAGCGGAACTGCTACCGAAACTGCTCTCGGGCGAACACATTTGGTGCCAAGGCTTTTCGGAACCCGGCGCGGGTTCGGATCTTGCGAATCAGCAAACCTTTGCCGAAAAAGATGGCGACAACTGGGTCATCAATGGTCACAAGGTCTGGACGTCGCTGGCCCACTTTGCCGACTGGATGATTCTGCTCTGCCGAACCGACAAGAGCGATAAATATAATGGCTTGTCTTACTTCGTCGTTCCGATCAAGTCTGCACTCGGCAATGGCGTGACCGTCCGGCCGTTGATTAAAATGACCGGTCAAACGGGGTTTAACGAAGTGCTTTTTGAGGACCTCGTCATTCCCGATCGGTACCGTCTGGATGCGGTTGGCGCGGGCTGGAAGGTCGCCATGACCACCTTGGCGCACGAGCGCGGCGCCGGCCTATTGGTTACGCCAGCGTCAGGCGGCATGGCGACCGAAGGCGAAAGTGGTGTTTCCGTGGGCTCGGTTGGCTCGCTGATCGATCTTGCTCAATCTCACCAACGGCTGGGTAAAACCGCAGCAGACGATCCGGCCCTGCGCGATGAGATCATGAAGCTCATGATCCGACGTGAGGCCATGCAGCAAAACACCCGGCGTAGCGCGGTCGCGGGCTTAACAGACCACCCAATGCGTATTCCGCTGCAAAGCAAGCTCGTTGGCACGGAGTTTAATCAGGACCTTACCGAAGTTGCCTACCGCATTGAAGGCGCCGCGAGCACGCTCAATAGAAACGATCCCAATGCGCCGGCGGGCGGGCAGTGGCCATTGGCTTATATGAACAGTTTTGGCGTGACCATCGCCGCGGGCGCCAATGAAGTCCAACGCAACATTTTAGGCGAGCGCGTGCTCGGCCTACCCAAATCAAAATAGGAGAACCTCATGGCTGAACAACCGAAAAATTTTGGCTTTGGTGAAGACGAAGTGATGCTCCGAGACTCGGCGCGGAAATTCTTAAATGACCACTGCAGCAGCGACAAACTACACCGTTTGGTTGCCAGTGATTTTAATCTCGACCGCCCGAACGATTGCGTCTGGGATCAAGGCCTCTGGCAACAGATTGTTGATCTGGGCTGGACCGCCGTGTGTGTGCCTGAAGCGGCCGGCGGCATTGGCATGCCGACGGTTGCCGCCATCTCTCTGGCTGAAGAAGTCGGCCGCGTCGCTTTCCCCTCGCCGCTGATTGCAACCTTAAGCGCCACCTTCGTGCTCAATGCGTGTGATTCTGCTGCGGCAACCAACGCCCTCACCGACATTGCGGCCGGCAAAGCAACCGCCCTGGCATTGACCAATACTGATGGCCAGTGGGACAGCACAGCGACCGGCGTTCAGGTCAATGCCGCGGGCCGATTGGATGGGCTTGCCGCCTTTGTGCAGGATGCCCGTAAATGCGCGCAGTTCATCGTGAGCGCACGCAGTGACGCAGGGGTTGGTTTGTACCTGGTATCTGGCGCGGCCGACGGCCTAACGGTGACGCCAGACAGCATTATCGATCTAACCCGAGATCAAGCGCGACTCACCTTCGAGAACGTCGAGGCCATTGAATTGGCCGCGCCTGGCACGGGTGATGCGGCCATTGACGCGGCCTTACCCGCGCTTTTGTGCCTCATTTCTGCTGATATGGTGGGCGCCGGCGAATGGCTTTTACAAACCACCGTTGAGTACGCCAAAACCCGCGTTCAGTTCGATCACCCTTTAGGCTTTTTTCAGGCGGTCAAGCATCCGCTCGTCAATGTCATGCTCCAGGTCGACAATGCTAAATCGCTGACCTACCACGCTGGCTGCGCTTTTGATCATGACCCGGCTGAAGCGCTTCGCCTGGCGCGCATGGCCAAGTCTGAAGCCAGCGATATGGCCATTTTCAGCAGCAGCCGCGCCGTACAGTTTCATGGCGGCATCGGCTTCACCTGGGAGTGCTATGTGCATTTGTTCTTCAAGCGACAAATGCACAATCAAGTGCTTTTTGGTGATGCCAAGTACCAGCGCGCTTTGCTCGCTGATCTTGTCATGGGTAAAGCGGCTTAAGCCAGCCGCTGCAGGGCCGCGCTGCAAGCGCCATGAAAACCCATACAGGTTGACGAACGTGCTCATTCAGCGGGGCGTAACGCCCCGCTGAATCGTGCGACTTTGTCGGCTGTAAAAAACCGGCACCGTCGTCTAAAAAAATGCCGTGACCGCAAAGCCCTCGAAACGAGCGAGCCCTTCTACCTCCGCCCTGAACACAATGCGCCAGCAGCGTCGGTCAGCAAAACCCGCCGCGGCATCGACTGCGACCGCTGCCGCCAATATTGCAAGGATCGTATTGATTGAGCGTACGAGGCTTTTTTAATTTCGTCGATCTTGCGAAGGGCCTGACGGCCGGTATGCCGCAACGCCTGAACACCCGCATCGCGCCCAGCAAATCGGCGCCTGTCGCGAGGCCGTCAACGGTTGGTCCGAGTAACCGTACTTGCAGCTCTACCCGAACCCATCTCGAATACAAGCACGCCCTAGCAAACGATCGAGACGAGCCTCGCTCCGCGCCGCCTAATTGACAACCGGCGTAAGATTACGTCTTACGCCGCGGTATCAAGGCGCCTGCAAACGATAGGCTCGCGCGGCGGTCCCACTAAAAACCGCTGTTTTTTCTGCGTCCGACAGCCCCAGTCGGCTTGTAATCTTTTTAAACAAATTCCAGAGCGTACGGTAGGAAATACAGTCTTTATCTACGGGGAAGTTACTTTCAAACATACAGCGCGCCGGCCCAAAAGCTTCCAGGGCGTACTGGTAGCGCGGCAGAAGCGTATCGAGGAACCTGTCAGAGCCCCAGGGAGAATCGGTTTGATGCATATGAAAAGGCGGCTCCCAATCACCGATCCGCATCTGTGCGCCCCCTAGTTTCATCACGGCATTGGGGCAGGCGGCTATTGCGTCGATGGCACTTTTCCATGCGCTGATTTCGTCCGCGTTCGCATCAGGGTCAATTCGGCCGCCCAAATGATTGACGATGACCGTGACACCGGGGCACCGATTTGCCAGATCAGCAAGACGCGGCAGGCGAGTGAAGTCGGGAGACCAGTTGTCATAGCTCAGGTCATACTTCTCAAGCAAAGCGAACCCCGCAAGGAACGTATCGTCCAGATCTGCTGGAAACGCGCTGCGAATACCGCGAAAATTCGAACTTGCCTCGAGATGCGCCGTGAGGACGGCCTCGACCCCGGCGCCCAGCCTCAGATCCGCCGTGGAGAATATGCCGGTACAAAGCCTGGTCGGGCCATAAAGGCCTGAACGACTCATGGCCGCGATACCGTTGACAAACTCGGTCTCACCAATGCAGCGCATTTCCTTGGGCCCATCAGCCCGGTAAAAAGCCCCACATTGCGCAAAAACAGTCTGCACAATGTTATGACCGCTGTCTGAGATGTCGCGGCTGATCTCCTCGCATAAGTAGACCGTCTGCCGAAAGCCCATGCCCTTAACGCGCCGCAAATCCCAAAGGTGATGATGCGGGTCAATGATCGGCAGATTCGGTTCAAGAACGGTCTCAGGCGTTTCTTGAGCAATCCAATTCTCTATATCTGCATTTTCAACAATACTCATGTAGCTGGCCTCCCCGGTTTGGTACTCGAATCCTTATAGCAAAAAAAGCAGCCCAAAAAAAGCGATTTGTAAACCCAACGTATCACCCGATTTGAGCGCTTTGCGTTCATCAAAGCGCCCTGCCCAGTCCGGCCCGAGCGGTGTTCACCCCGTTTTCCGTCCAAAATTTACCAGCGGTCTGACTAAGGCGCATTCGCCGACGTTATCGCCCGTGAAAAACCGGCGGCGTCTTCTCGACAAACGCCTTGGCCGCCGCTTTGTGATCCTCGGTCATAAAACAGCGCATCATGTGCATGGCCTCACGATCGAACACGTCGGCGAGGGTACCGTTTTGGGCGGCGTTCAAATTCTTCTTCATATAACCCACTGCGACCGTCGGCAGGTTGGCCAATGTCTTGGCATAGGCTTTGGACTCGGCGTCAAACACATCAGCGGCGGCAACTTTACTCACTAGGCCCATCGCCAGCGCTTCTGCCCCGGTGATGACATCGGCGGTAAAGTAAAGCTCTCGGGCCTTCGCCGCGCCCACCAAATAGGGCAGAAAGTAAGACCCGCCGTAATCACCAGAGGCCCCAATCTTTGAAAATGCCGTGGTGATCTTCGCCGTGTCCAGCGCAAAGCGAAGGTCACAGGCTAAGGCCAGCGACAGGCCAGCCCCCGCTGCAGCGCCTGGAATAATCGCAAGCGTTGGTTTTGGCATTTCATGCAGCCAGCGCGACAGCTCCATGCCTTGTCTTAAATTGTGGACACGTTCTTCGAGCGATGTGATTGCGGCACCACCGCCCGCGTTGTCCGACGCGAAGCCTTTGACATCCCCACCCGAACAAAATGCGCCACCCGCGCCCGTGAGCACAACACAGCGCACGGCTGGGTCTGCGGCAACCCGAGGGATTGCCTCGTTCAAAGCGGCCATCATGCTGCCGCTCATGGCATTTCGGGCCTCGGGCCGATTCATGCTGAGGGTACATACCCCATCTTCAAAGGTTTCGATCAGGTGGTCTGACATAGTGGCTCCAGTGGCTTATTCAAGGTTCGATTGCTGTCCAGCATACCGTGCTTTGTTTTAAAAATAACCCCTAGCCAGAGCCGCCCCAGTGACTGGCGCCTGAGCTGCGGTGCACGATGTTTTAGATGCCTTGGGGCTTTAGGGGCTTTAGGGGCTTTGGGGCTTTGGGGCTTTGGGCTTTGGGCTTTGGGCTTTGGGCTTTGGGTATGGATTTTGAATCGAGCATTCTGCTCTGCGCAGGCTGCACGCAGCATTAAGCACTAAGCACTAAGCGCGCTGCCCCATAACGCGCTAGCACGCTGGACGATGGCTCGACGGCGCCGCGTTGTCACGACCGTTTCGGTCCGCACGCGCTGGCAGTTTATTCACCAGATTTGGTAAAAATTAAAAAGTGCTGCTGCGGCAAAACGTCAACCACAGACGGCCCACTAAACCCCAAGGCGCGCATCTCTTTACCCGCCTGCTTTATGGTCATCTTGTGCAGGCGCTTGATGGGAACTGCCGCATCCTCTCCTCGATATTCAATCAGCACCAGTTGCCCACCCGGCTTTAAGGCATCATAAAGGCCCTGGCCCATCTCAAATGGGTGAGAGAACTCATGGTAGGCATCCACAATGAAGGCGAGGTCAATACTGTTCAACGCCAGGTTCGGGCTGCGCATTGACCCCAATACAGGCTCAACGTTGAGACGACCGGATGTCGCAATGCGACTCGAAATAAGATCCAGCATTTCTGGCTGGATGTCGACCGCCAAAACACGACCGTTCTGCACTCGGGCCGCAACTGGAAAACTGAAATAACCTGTGCCCGCACCAATATCAGCAACGACGAAATCGGCCTTAAGCGGCAGGTTGGCAATCAGCAGGTCCGTTCGCTCTTCTGCGTCTCGTGTGCCCCGTTCTAACCAAGCCGCACCCTGGTGACCCATTACGTGCGAGATTTGCCGACCCATATAGAATTTCCCGATGCCATCTCGGTCCGGCGAAGCAAAACGATATCGAGATTCTTCCGCAGGCTCGGCAATACAGCCCGAGCTGATTAATATTAGGATCCAGATTGCGTGCAGCCCAACCCGCATCCTACAGCTCATGTTTCTGACCGCTGCGCTGGATCCAGAGCAGCTTGGGTGTCGAATTCGATCCAATCTACCGCGATCTCAAAGCCGCCATCAATGCCATCGGCCAAGATCAAACCCATCCCCGCAATATTTGCTGGGGCTAGGGGCCCTTGATCGATTCGCCGCCCCCGCCAAGCGGCAGAAAAGTCGCTGATGGCGAGTTCAACCGTCTGCCACTGATCGGCCACCGTACTGAACGTATGTTGGTACGAGGCCCGCTGCCCCGCTGCATACAACCGAACACTGTAGGTGCGGCCATCGCCCTTTACCTTCAGTCGAACAAGGGTTGTCGCGGCCAGGTCCAAACCAATGCGGTCACTCCGGAGTGATGCAAAGCCGCCCCCATTCGTATTCAGATGTCCACTAAAATGAAGCGCCTCCTTGGGGCGTTTCAGACGGCTCGACGACCGCCCACCCATCACCGTGTCGTTGACAACCTGCCAGCGCAAATCCGGCGCCACATTATTGGCGCCCACTACCCGCAGGGGCTCCGCCATTGCGCTGCTACTCAACACCGTCATCACAAATACCATGGTCTTCAAAAGCATTATCATTCAAAGCGTACCTCTATTGATCTGTGGATTGGATTAACCCTTTAAAAAAGGGTCGGTCGGGTGTCATGACAAACGCCGCTAAAACCCCGCGCGTTGTTCACCGCTAATACCTATACGACGTTGGGTGAAAATCGGTTGTTCGCGCTGGGTCTGTTTCTGTGAGCCGTTCTTCTACTAAGCCGACTCGACTCAAATAAGAGCAAGTGAACACAGGAAACCGTCTGCGGCAATAGCGGCGAGCGCAGAAAGCTGGGTTTTATGCTGAGGGGTCGCATCCGATCGGCTTGGGCGTGTCACGGCGCTGACACATGGCGTTTTAAACCAAAAAATATGCACCATAAAACGACCGCGGGAGATGAGCGGGTGCTGGCGAGCAGAAAAAAGAAGACCACCTTAGCCGCATCCCGGCACATAAAATCGAAGTTACCGTTGCTCCCTTCCGGGCCTGGCGGAGTTCACCTCTATTTATTGCGAGAGGACCAAGGTGGCCGAAGCAGTATACTGGATTTAATGCCCTGCAGCACCTAAATCTAAGCGCCCGTTAACGCGTGCGCCAAGCGCTTTGCTCGAAGGCTTGTCACAAAGCAGCGCCAGCGCGCGCATCGCCCGCCCCGATTCTTCGACGGGTCCTGCGCAATTGATCACAAGGTCCCTGCGCGGGTTTCACGGTTACGGCCAGTGGGCGAGCAAGCCGTTGGGCGGCACGTTCGAAGGCGTTTTGAGTCGCCCCTCAACTTCCCCAACGTATAAAAACCCGGTGACCTGCTCATGCTCCGCAAGCCCAAGCCCCGCCTGTACGTGGCGGTTATAGGCTAAATCACCCGTCCGCCAGATGGCGCCAAATCCCCTGGCCCAAGCCATGGACGACATGTTTTGCAGCGCAATACCCGCCGTCAACAGCTGTTCAATCTCAGGCACCTTGGGATGCGGTGTTGGCGAGGCGATCCCGATGATCATCATCGGCGCCCGCAATGGCTTAAGCCTGAGTTTAGCAAGGGTTGCCGCATCGGTATCGGGCGCGGCCGCTAATCTTGCCGCAACCATCAGCGCACCCAGCGCCGCACGACCTTCACCCGTTATCACCAGAAAACGATAAGGCGCAAGTTGCGCATGATCCGGCGCTCGTTGGGCGGCTTGCAACATATCAGCGAGCAGTGAATCTGGCACTGTGCCAGTGAGTCTCGGCGCCGAAACCCGACTTAATAGTGCCTCAACGGCCTCCATGGCAACTTCCTCTTTGCTTATTGCGTTCAAAGCGACGGCTGCACCGTACTGCCAGCCATTTGCCCAAAGCCGATAGTTTACCGGTTTTCTAGATCGGGCAGGACAGCCTTTACTCGATCTCTTACAATGGGCTTTGTCTGCCCTCTTCTAGCCCTAGTTCTATGATTAAAGACCATCGCCCACTTTGGTTAAAAAATGGCTTCCAAGCCTTCGAACACTGGTATGGCAAGCATTTCGTTGCGCCCCACTTCGCAGACCTAGGTTCTGGTGCGCTGCTCATGAAACCCTGGAACATCGATGTGTTTGGCGCCGAGGTTCGCGTTGGCAATTTTCTCCATATGGTGACCGCAAAAGACCGCCGGGTCTCGATTTCCACCTGGCACTTGGGCGCGCAGCAGGGTCATATTGTCATCGGCAATCATGTTTTGATCTGCCCCGGGGTTCGAATCGACGCCGCCAGCCGCATAACCATCGGCGATAACTGCATGCTGGCCGCGGGCAGTTATGTAACCGACGCTGACTGGCACGACCTTTACGATCGAACGAAGCCCATCGGCACCACCAAGCCGGTTACCCTTGCCAACAATGTTTGGCTAGGAGACGGCGCCACGGTTTGTAAGGGCGTGACCATCGGCGAAAACAGTATTATTGGTGCCGGCTCGGTGGTTGCAACCGACATTCCTGCCAATGTCATCGCCGCCGGCAACCCAGCCCAGGTGATCCGCGCGCTGGACCCGGAACAGACCTTAGTGCGGCGGGAGCAGATCTTTCAGGATCCAGAGGCGTTAGCCGAGCAGAACGCTAAAATTGATCAGTACGTACTCGGGCCCAATACGTTCCTGGGCTGGCTCAGAGCCAAACTGCGCCCGAAACGCGGCGACTGAGCCAAGGCTAAGGCGCTGGGCCTGCCAATCTGGCCCTGTATTTCCATCCGTTGTGGGCTCGTTTTATTTCTATCCGTACCCCCCTTAGGGCGGTTAGGGCGATAACAGCTTGCCGTTTCTGCCTTAGGGTCACTTGGCCCGAAACAATCACGGGCCCGCCTAAGCGGTGACGAACCCAAGGATGATATCCCCGCCTGACCACAACGAAACCCTGGGTGCTAGCGGGTGACGGCGACCTGCCGG
>TARA_B110000238_G_scaffold113876_1_pt1 | contig 10583 bp, 11 predicted proteins | sample TARA_B110000238 | Tara Oceans TARA_B110000238 (sample SAMEA4397569) | marine metagenome | biome: Polar Biome; feature: [SRF] surface water layer (ENVO:00010504); material: water (ENVO:00002006), including particulate matter (ENVO:01000060) such as... | depth 5 m | reverse complement strand
CCCAATGAGATTGGAATTGAAGCTTCAATAATTTCAAAAAATGTAAAAATTAGAAAAATAGTTGATGTTGTTCAAAAACAATTCGCATACAAACCGCCAAAAAAATACAATGGGTCATGCTTAGATGGAAGAGACATTACTTATAAAATCTTACCTGATGCTGATTTTAAATTTTTTATAACAGCAAATATTAAAGTTAGAGCAAAAAGAAGATATAAAGAATTAAAGGCATTGAATAATAAAATAAAATATACAGATGTTTTAAAAAGTATAAAAAAAAGAGATCAAAGTGACTATAAAAGAAAAATTTCTCCTTTAAAAAAAACAAGTGATTCTATTTTGATTGACACAACTAATTTGACTATTAAAAAATGTTTTTCTATAATTAAAAATATAATAGATAAAGGGCTTAAAAAAAATGATACAAGTCTGAAATAAAGTTCAGGTAAATGAGTATAGTTTTATAGTTATTTGTTATTACTTCCTTGTCTATTTAACTTTTTTATATTTAGCTATAATCATTTTGGGATTTTGAAGTCCTTTATATCATAATTTTTTGGGTTTAATGGATCCAACGGAAATTTATCATTTCCTTCTTGATCAGTTACCCATTTTACAAATGACTCAGCTAATAAGTTGCTACTTATTATTTTATTAAAACCTTTACTAATTGTTTTTTTATCAAAAAATGTATTAGATATCGTAAGTCCCATCATTTTCATTTGTTTTTTTGCTATAAATTCGCACAAAAAAAGGTCCTCATTGCTTATTATAGATTTCCATCTACCCACATTCTTTTTTTTTAACTTACCTGAAAATGAAAAAAATTTAGATTGATTCCATTTTTTACCATCTATTCCCTTAAAAAATTTTTCATTAATCATTTTATGGCTGTATATTATTTTTAAAAATTTACAGACTTTTTTTATTACAGTACTGGGGTCCTTTTTTAGTTCGTTAAATTTTACAATATGAATTTTTTTACTATGTCTTTTTTTTAAAGCATATGCATAATTGATAAGGTCAATATAATTAAATATAGTGATTAAATAATCATTTTTTTTTGCGATTGTTATTTTTTTAAAAGAACAAATAATATCTCTTGGGTCTCTCAATAAGATAATTACTTTTCCTTTTGGAAATTCTTTTAAATAATTAGAAATATTTCTCCATTCGTTTCCTGCATGTTCTCCTGTAATAGTAAATTTTTTATTTTTAAATATTTTAGAACACATTAACCTGTAAGTATCTGGGTAATTAAAACAATTTTTTTTTTTATGTGCAATAACTTCATTATAATCTAAATTAATATCAAACCTATTTTTTAATCTAAAACAAAATTGACTTATAAGAGATTGATAGTTAGATTTTTTTTTTATTGAGTCATATTTTTTATAATAATATCTAAAAAAATTTATAGTACCTGAGCTAACTTTAATTTTATTATTAACATTAAGCATTTTTGTAAACAAACTTGCACCCGATCTGTAAGATGAAGTAATAAATATTGTATCTAATTTTTTCATATTTTAATTATTACATATATGCTTTTTATGTAAGGTAATATCAGTCTTGATTAAATATTTAATTAATCTAATTATAAAATTAGATTTTTTCATTAAATATTTTCCAGAATTTTTTATTAATAGAAGATGGATACTTGATATAATCATCTTTATATATTTTATATTTTTTATTATCTACTTTAAATAAATTAATATTTTTAATTTTAGAATTATTATTTTTGTCATCTATATTAAAATATAATGAGTTAAGTTTTTTTGCTAAAACAACAGGAGTATAATTATCAAAAGATTTTATATATTCATTAGATAATAAGAAAATAATAGGTTTTTTTAATAGAATGGCGTAGCTAATAGCTGCACTGCAGTGAGAGAATACAACTTCACAATCTCTAATTAAACTTATTGTTTTATTTCTAACAAATTTTCTTCCATAAAGAAATTTTGGATTAGATTCATAATCTGATTTAGGATGTGCACTAACAATAATATTCATATTATATTCTTTCTCAAAAATATTAAAAAAATCATTTAAAGCTGGATAATACTTTTCTACTGTAACTCTGGGACTTACACCAAAATAAATTGTGGCATCTGGGTGAAGTGGCAGATATTGATCTATAAACACTGCATAAGGTTTTTTAATTCCTGATTTAGGTATCTTCTTAATATCCAGGTAATTATCATAATCATAAGTATGAGCATAAATAACTTCTGTATTTAAGCTAATAGCTGGTCTTTTTAGCCCGACCTTTCCAGTTACAATAACCTTATCGTAGAAAATATTGGGTACTTTTCTGATAAACCTTTTTCTTAGATTGATAATTTGATTTTTTATGAATACTAAAAACATTTTTTTATTAGTAAATTTTAAGATTAAAATATGAAATTTTTGTATAAATGTTCTTAAATCTCCTGGTTCTACAAAAAGCCCATGTTGAATTTTTATTATTGGAATTTTATTTATCTTTAAAATATCAATTAATTTATGCTGCAACGGTTTATTGCTTACATAATCTATACAATTACTAAACTTGTGCTTGTCTAATAGCTCAACAAATGTTGATATATTCTTAATATCATAATAACCACTAAATTTATAAGGATTTTGAAAATACTTATGAGTAGCTGATTTTTTAATAAAATTTTTTGTAAAATCAAAAACAAAAACATCAAATTTTTTTTTTAATATATCAATTCCAAATCTCTTATAATCTCTTTCAGTAAATGAAATATCTAGAATTATGAGAATTTTTTGCTTCATTAATTTAAATAATCAAAAGCATTTTTCTATTAAAATTCTTTTGGAGCTTTATTGCCTTTAAATTTAAGTCTCTTAATATGAGTGTTACCAAGTCTATCATTTGCTGCTATTCCTATTTCATCAATATCATTGATTGAGAGTGTGTTTCCATGAAAAGCATAATACCATTCTTGTTTATTTTTAGAAAAGTCAAAATTATCATGAATATATCTTTTTTTTTTTGTTTTAATTGACAAAAACGGCTGTGGGCCAAAAATTTTTCCTTGTACACATTTTATAGTTAAATAGGGAGTGTCTAAATGTGTTTTTTTTTTAAATGTTACTTTTATTTTAATTGGCTTTTCAATTTTGCTTTTTTTTTCTTTAAATTTAATCATTTCCACAAAAGCATTTTTAGCTTCCATATATTTAAATTTAACTTTTGGATATTTTTTAGATGATATCTTTATCATATCTCTTAAATGGTTCACTTCTGTTTCTAAGTTTCTAAAATCATGGCTTGCAATACCTACTAATGCTGGATTGTTGCTGTTTGCTTGAATAAATGCTCTATCCATTTCTTTTTGAGTCATAGGCCCAATTCTGTTCATTACATTTAAAATTCTACCAATCCATCTTCTGCATTTTCCTTTTTTTTGATAATCATCATGGTCTGGGTGATATATAGACCAATCCTTAGGGGCCCTCCTCCAGTCCCCCATTCTTCCATTTTTAAAATCAATACTGTTATCTATATCTTTGTTATTAAGGATAGACATATTAGATATATCAAAGGGTATCCATTGTTCTAAAAACCAATTACTGTCCGGTCTTTCTGTATGAAAACCAGCTCTGTTGACAGATGGAAACCAATTTCTGTCAAGTATTCTTCTACATAAGATTTGATAAAGCTCAGGTGAATTAACATATGACGTTGCACACCTGTGAGCCTCATTGTAGATAGACATCGGGTGGAAATGCCAGTGTATTTGATCTTTGTAATTCTTATTTTTTCTTAATACAGTTTGATAATAATCAAATATTTTATTGTACCCTAGCGTTCTTCTTCGAGGATTATATTTGTAGCCAACATGATCTACACAATGCCAGTTGAACACCCAATTACCACCAAATGAATCTTTGTCACTATTTCTAAAATTTTTAGAAAAAATATTTTTGATCATTATATCTATTTTTTTCCAGGTATCATTATAATTGGTAAGATGATTAGACAGCAATGTTGAGACCACATCTTCTTTGCCTTTTAAATTAACTTTTTTATTTTTAAGTTTTTCTAATAAACTTTTGCTAGGAGAAAGTTTTATGTTAAATGCTTCATCAAGTCTTTGAAATTTTGCTTCTAAGCTTTCATATAGAGGGCCTTCAGTATCTATACTATGAACTATGTAAACTGTTTTATTATTCATTATTAATTGCCTATATTGATAAATTTATTTTGTCAAACCTAAATTTCTGTTCAAAAAAATTTATTTTTATTTTAATGTCTTGCAAATTCTACATGATCAATTCTTGGAATTTCTAATAAAGATTTGATTCTATTTTTTTTACAGGAAAGAAAACCAATTTTCACTCCAATGTTATTTAAAATCTTTAAGGTGTTTTTGTTGTATCTGCCAAATGGATGGGACATAGATATAGGTTTGGATTTAACAAATTGTTTTATAAAATTCATATTATCTTTGTATTCTTCCATTTGATCTTTATATGATAAATTTGATAAATTTACAGAATGAGTCGTTGAATGTAGTCCAATAACTTGTTCATATTTAATGAGATTTTTTAAGTCAGATCTTGTCATAAATAATTTTTTTTTTGCTAATTTATAATTAAAACCTTTTTTTTTCATTAACTTAAACATTAATAAATCATAAGAATCTTTAGTTAGGATTTTATCTCTACAAAATCTAAATTTTCTATCACTCAAAGAATAAATCTTATATTGGTTCAAATATTTATTTGTAAAATTTTTTTTTAATGTCAAAAAATTATTTGGAAAGAAAGTTTCTAAAAGCTTGAAAAAATCTTGGTAAAATAAATTAATGTTTTGATATTCTGTATTCCTAAAATAGCGAAAAATTTCTAAGTTATCAGGGTTATTTTCAAACACCCCGGTATATATAAAGAAAAAGGCTTTTATTTTTTCTTTTCTTAAAATAGGTAAAGCAATATCTGCTTGGGACTTCAAGCTATCATCAAAAGTTAGGCAAATATCTTTAGTTGTAATTTTTTTATTTAGAATTTTTTCAATATAAACATCAGCATTATTTAAAACATATTTTTTTTTTAGGAATAAAATTTTTTTTTTAAATTGATTCTTAGATATTGAACCCTGTATTTTACTATGAACATGGTCATGAAAATGGTGAAACATTACTCCAAAAGTCATAAATTCTGATTTTATTTTAGTTTGATTCTTAATATAGATTGTCTCTGAATAATACTTAGACCATTCACCATTACTTTTTTTTTGTTCATGCTCATAGTCCAGCTTCTAATAGGATTTTTTTGACGTTTTAGATGAAATGGCATGTAAAATTCTTCGAATGAACAGCTTTTAACTTTTTTATTTTTTTTTAAAAAATTTTTAATAGATACATGTGAAAAAATATTCCAGCCTGCCTCAAAGCTATTTATTTTATAATTTTTAGACAATCTATATTTAACAAGAACATCAACAGGATCAGGATTAAACAAATCACAAATAAAAATTTCTCCTTTTGGTTTTGTCCAATAAATTAAGTTGGAAAAACATTCTTCAAAACTATCAAATGCTGGATGCACTCCAATTAAAAAACTTAAATCAAAAGAATTTTCTTTTTTAATCTTTTTATTTAGAACTGAGCCTCGTTTAAAGTTAACCTCAGGTAGGTACTTTTTTGCTTTATTTAATACATTCTGCTTTATGTCAATACCAGTGTATTCATTTTCTGGTTTTATTTTATTCAAATAAAATAAAAAATCACCAGTAGCACATCCGAAATCACAAATTTTTTTATTTAACGTATTTTTTTTAAGTGCTTTTTTTGCAATAAACTTGAACATCTCTTTTGGCTTCTTATATCCATTTTCTTTAATGTAAAAGTTGTCTTGTGTATTGATAATTTTCATTTTTTTTTATTAATTTTTTAAATACTTATATTATAATGTAATTAAAAAAAACTTAATTTTAATAGTATAACTTTTAACCATACTATAAATGCTGTTATGCAACATAGCTAAACCTTTTTTTTAACACTCTTATTGTTAAAGATTTTTTTTGAATAAAGTTTTGCAAGATTATAGTCATAGACATTATCAATATCTAACTTTTCATATTTATTTTTAATTATATAACCTTTAATTTTTGGCTTATAAAATGAATTATACTTTAATAAATTTTTTGACTTTATAAGGTATAAATTTCCATTTGGCTCTAAATACTCTTCACTTGTTAACTTCACTAAGTTTTGATTTATCATATTGTATTTTTGTTTTTTGTTTTTTTGAAAAGTTACAATTGAATAATTAGGGTTATCTTTGATCAAATTTAAACAATTGATATAAGTTTTTTTTTTTCTAAATGGTGAAGTTGGCTGCATTAATACAACATTGTCTATAGATTGTTTGTATCTTTTTTGAAACCATTTAAGCGCATGAATAGCTACTGAGGATGATGTTGATTTATCACCAGAAATATTTTTTGGTCGTAACCAGGGGCATAAAACATCATAATTTTTAGACAGTTTTTTTAACTTTTTAGAATCTGTTGATACAATTATAAGATCTGAATTATTTACTGATTTTGCAAACTCAATAGTATGCTCCAACAAAGTTTTACCATTTAATCTTAAAAAATTTTTATTTTTTAATCTTTTGGAACCTTTTCTAGCTGGAATAATTATTAGATTTTTCATTTTTTTTTAAGAATTTTTCAAAATTTTCACGAGTACCTATCTCCTTCCACTCTTCATGAGCTGGAAAAATGATGATCTTTTTATTTTTCTTTTTTAATTCTAGAAAAAATTCAGGAGCATCTTTTTTAATTTTTTTCTTTAAATTTTTTAGTACTGGTTGAGAAAATATATATATACCTGCATTAATATAAATTCTATCTATTGGTTTTTCCTTAAAATTTACAATATCAATACCTTTGGTTTGAACTACTCCATATGGATTTGTATTTGTAACAACTTTTGAAGCCATTGTTGCACTAGCTTTATTTTTGATATGAAAATTTAACATTTCAGATAAATCAATATCTGTTAAAGTATCTCCATTAATCACAAAAATTGGTTTTGTATTTTTTTTTTTTAAAAGACTTAATGAGCCTACAGTGCCCAATGGTTCTATTTCTTTTATATAATTAATCTTTAAACCAAATTTTTTTCCATCTCCAAAATATGATGTAATATTATGAGCAAGATAATTAACTGAAATTATAATATTTTTAAATCCTTGTGAAGCCAAATTATTTATTATGTGCTCTAGTATTGGTTTCCCTAAAATCTTTAACATTGGTTTTGGGCAATTATTTGTATAGGGGCGTAGTCTTTTACCAAGTCCACCAGCCATGATAATTATAGAATTAGTAATTAATTTTTTTGTATAGTGATCAATCATTGTATACAAACCAAATATTGAATTATCCTCATTAATTACGGGCAAATGCATTAAAGATTTAGATCTCATTAATAATGCAGCAGATTGAGTATCAAAATTTTTACTCATTATTACTGGACTTTTTTTAATTATATTGTCAATTTTATCATTTAAATTATAGCCCTTTAGTAAAGCTCTCCTGATATCACCATCTGTCAGCACACCAACAAGACAATTATTACTGTCTACAACTATTGAAATTTGCATGGAAGATTTTGAAAGATTAAAAATTGTTTGCTTAATTGAAGAGCTATTCTTTAATAGACAATTTATAATTTCTTTTTTTTTATAGAATCTCATTTTAGATATTTTTAATTATTAGTAGTATTTTTTCATAGATATCTATCATAGTCCTTTTTTTATAATAAGGATTTATAAAAGAAATTTTTTTCAGACTTAATACTTTTTCTATTTGTTTGGTAATTTTTTTTTTATTAGCAGGCACATGGAATATACTTTTTCCGCTAATTCTTCCCTTTTGCCTGTTTCCAATATTTATTGTAGGAATTTTTGCTGTTGGAGCCTCAATAATTCCAGCAGAAGAATTTCCAACAAATACGTCAAAACTTTTTAATAAAGTTGGGAATGAAAATAGTTTTGCATTTTTAATCATCATGCTATTTTTATTGAATTTATTAAAATTTTTAATACTTCTAATAATATAATCAGAATCAAAATCATGCCCTGGATAAGTAAATAATATAAAGTCTTTTTTAAAACTAGATAAAGCATTTAATAGTTCATTTAAGTCTTTTCTTGATTGAGAAATTAAGATTGTTAATGAGTGATATGATACTAATATTTTTCTATTAAAATTCAAATTATTTGGAAAAATAAATTTTTTTTTAATCTTTGATTTTGCTATATTTGCAACACCAATAGAGCCAACGTTAAATATTTTTTTTTTATTAATACCCAAGCTGACAAGTTTATCTTTGTATAGTTTTAACGATGTAAAATGATAATCTGATAACTTTGAAATCGTATCTCTCCAAATATTATCTAATGATCCCAAAGTTGTTTCTCCTCCATGAAAATGAATAATTTTAATATTTAAAAGTTTTGCACAAATTCCAAAAATTAACGCTTCGTATCTATCTCCTAAAAGTATTACACAATTAGGTTTATTTTTTTCTAATAATCTATAAAATTGACTAAAATATGTTGACATAATTTTTGAAAAATTTTCTTTTTGAGAATTACCTAACTTTGTATAAATTTTATGAATATTTTTTTGAGAAATATTAAATTTTTCATTATCAGAATATTTTTTAGATAAATTAGTTCCTGTTAGGACAAGTTTTTTTTCAAAAAGTTTATTGTTTTGAAATAGAAAAAAAATAGATTCTATTAAGCTATAGTCTGCTCTACTACCTGAAAAAAAATAAACTTTATTTTTCATCAATTCTAATTATTTGATCTATTATAAAATTTTTCTTTGCTCTTTTATTTATAATTTTCTTAAATTCTTTTGCTTCAATGCCACCACCAGTTCTTTTAGAAGTTATATTCTTTAACGTAAATTTTTCACCTTTACTTATAGATTTACTTGCTACCAAATATTTTTTAACTAAAGAGTGGTTTTTTTTTTCACTATTAGTTAGGGAGCCATTCTTTATTTTTAGAGTTTTTGATATCTTTTTCGCTCCATCTACTAAAAGTTTTAAGTCTTTAAAATCACAACTAATACTATGGTCTGGTCCTTTAAGTTTCTTATTAAGTGTAAAATGTTTTTCAATCATCACAGATCCCAGCGCTATAGCTGCAAATGAAACCTCATTTCCCAAAGCATGATCTGAGTAACCAATATCAATATTAAAAATAGACTTCAATTTTTGGATTGTTAAAAGATTTACATCTTCATAGGGTGTTGGGTATGCTGTATTACAATGAAGTAATATAATTTTATTTTTTTGACCATTTTTTCTTAGGAAATTTAAAGCTTCACGAATATCTCTTATTCCGCACATTCCTGTTGATATAATTAGTTTTTTGTTCAACAAGGCTACATCCTTTAATAAAATAAAATTACTTATTTCTGATGATCCAATTTTGATTATATTTGTTTTTTTTTGTAAATATTTTAAACTTTTTAAATCAAATATAGAGGCAAGAAATTTAATTTTAATTTTTTTACAGTAATTAATCAAATCATCAAAGCTTTTATTACTTAATGATAAATTTTTAAGCATTTCTTTTTGATTTTCATTTTTATCAATATAACTTTTTTTTTGATAGGGTGCTTTTTTTAAACTTGACGTTGCAATTTCATCAGCATTAAAAATTTGGAATTTTATATAATCTGCACCTGCTTTTTTTGCATATAGAGCTAATCTTTTAGCTAAAATTAATTTTCCGTTATGGTTCACTCCAGCCTCAGCAATAATCTCTACTTTTTTCATTTTTTTAAAATACTTCCCATTTTAATAAAAGAATTATTTTTAATCTTAAGATTTTCTCTTAAAACACTTCCTGAACCTATAAATACACTTTGGCCAATTGTACATCGACCATTAATTGTTACATTTGTAGATATTTGAGTATTATTTTTAATCTTAACATCGTGCTCTATGAGAGACTGGTTGTTAACAATACAATTATTTTCAATAACTACATTCTTATTAATAACTACTCTATGAAAAATTTGACTTCCTTCTCCAATTTTTACATTCTTAGAAATATAAGACAGTGGAGAACATATTGTTGGTATATTGAAACCTAATTTTTTAAGCCTAGAAAAAATTTTTGTTCTTGTTTTAATATTTTTATAAAAGCTTATTCCTATAACAATATTTTTTGTAATTTTTTTTAAATTTAATAATTCTTTATCGTTACCTATTACTGGATAAGTATCGACAGTTTTAAATTTTTTATTACTTACTACACCTATAATTTTAAATTTTTTTGTTGATTCAATTAAATCAATACAAGACGTTGCATGTCCACCATCTCCATAAATAATTATTTTATCTTTTTTCATCAATATTAATATGTGAGCTACTGGGTAAATTAATAATTGTTTTTTCTAGGATTTTAGCTTTTTTGATTTGCATACGAGGGTACTTTGTAAAAACATTAATAGTATGCAATAATTGCCAAATAGGCCTACTACGAACTCCTCTTTTATTCATATACTTTAAAATTTTATCTCTAATATT
>TARA_B110000238_G_scaffold167656_1_pt1 | contig 10589 bp, 9 predicted proteins | sample TARA_B110000238 | Tara Oceans TARA_B110000238 (sample SAMEA4397569) | marine metagenome | biome: Polar Biome; feature: [SRF] surface water layer (ENVO:00010504); material: water (ENVO:00002006), including particulate matter (ENVO:01000060) such as... | depth 5 m | reverse complement strand
CCCCCCGCGTCTCCGGTAAAGACGCACCACCACGGCGAAACGAAACACGACCGCCACCCCTCCATGGACGACTTGCTTTCCTCCAACAAAACCAAAAACGCGGCGCACAAAACCGCGCTGTACAACAGCGCCGCGGTTTTGATCGCCATTTCCCTGCACGCGGTGCTCGCCGGCGTGTCGCTCGGCATGCAAAGCGAAAGCGCGCGAGTCATCGCGGTTTCCATCGCTATTTTCTCGCACAAAGGCCCCGCCGCGTTTTCCGTGGGCAGCAAGTTTATGCGGTCCGGGCTTCCAACGCCGTACGTCATAGGTTTGGTGCTGGCGTTCACCCTGACCACGCCGTTCGGCATCGCGATTGGCATCGCAGCAGGCGCCGCGTCACCAATCGCGAAACTTGTCCTGGACGGCCTCGCCGCCGGGACTTTCATCTACATCGGCGCCACGGAAATCAGCACGGACGAGTTTGAAATGACCGCCAGGGCGTGCGACAAGCTGCACGTCACGAAATCGTCACAGCAGCTGGCGGGCCTGGCGCGAGGCGCCGGTAAACACGGGAAGAGCCTCGACCCCGAAAAAGCGGGCGTGCACACGCACCTCGACCACGACCCGCCGTCGCAAAGCGCGCGCCTTCTCGCGTTCTCCGCGTACGCCTCTGGGGTGTTGACTATTCTGCTAAGCAACATGGCGCCGCACGCGGATTAAGGGGTGGTCGACTGAGGTAGTTTGGGTTGTTTAATAGAAACCGGTGACACGTCGCGAACAAAGTACTACTTCTTTTGTTTCTTACGAACGTCGAGCGGACCAGCGCGGCGGCGATCCGCGCGCCTTTAAACCGTTCGAGTTTGGGGACCCGTAACGTGACGTAATTCGAGCGGTTACTTCCGTAATAGTGTGGATCATTCTAGCGCAAGTAGCGTCGCGAACTACTAACTACTACCTTAAGGTACTGCACTACTATGTGCACGTTGTGTCACAAAAAGTGCTTTGTGGGACAGTTGATTTTATTAATTTTGAATATTCGTTCCGTCGTCGGCGCAAAAGCGCGTTTTCCTCCACCGATCGCTGGTGTCCAAGGCACTGGTGTTGCGCGCGCGGCGGTGCCCTCGGCGAGCGCGGCATGTCGTTTTTCGTGACGCGCGGGGCACGTGTTACCCCGGGTGGGGTTTCTGGTGCCAAACCTGGGGGTTTACACTCAGTTCGTGGCGTGGGGTCCGCCGCCGCGAGGGTCACCGCGTCGCCAAAGAACGGCGGAAGCGTGTTACTGTCGTCCCGTACGTCCTTTTCAATCGCGAAGCGACGAGGGTCGGCTCGGCGCACGGGCGGGTCGTTCGCTGACGCGAGCACAAGGGGCGCCGTGGGTATAAACACAGACACGCACACTGTGGTCAGACGCGGTTCACCGTTAACCAGCGCCACTGCATCGCGGGTATCGGCGGTGACGACCGCCGACGATCCGGACGACGACGAAAAATTTCAATGCGAAGGCGACGGCGAAGGCGACGGCTCCGGGGCCAAGATCGAGTCCGTGGTCCCGCCGAGGTCCATTGACGCGAACGACATCAACTACCGGATGATGGCCCTGAGCGTGGCGGTGGGTTTGGGGGTCCGGTTTCTGTTTCCCGTTCCCGAGTCCCTCACCCCGCAAGCGTGGAACTTGTTCGCGATTTTTTGCAGCACCGTGACCGGGTTGGTGGTGAAACCAGCGCCGGTGGGGGCGTGGGCGTTTATGAGCTTAACGTTCACCGTGGTCACGAAAACCTTGACGTTCCAACAAGGATTAGCGGCGCTTACTAACGAGGTCATCTGGCTCATAGTGGTGGCGACGTTTTTCGCCAGGGCGTTCATTAAAACCGGCTTTGGCGACCGCCTCGGTTTACTCTTCGTCAAAGCCTTTGGCACGACGACTTTAAGATTAGCCTATGGATTGCAGACTGCGGAAGCCGTTTTGTCGCCGGCCATGCCTTCAACCACCGCCCGTGCCGCCGGCGTGTTCATCCCAGTCATAAACGCACTAGACATACGCACCAGGAAGTACCTAATAGCGCAGCAACTACAAGGCGGAAACGTAACTTCGTGTTTGTTAGTATCCGCCGCCGCGCAGAATTTCCTGTGCATGCAAATCGCGACCGGGATGGTACGGCCTTGGGCTTTCCCAAATCCAGGCACCTACGACGTTTGCCGATTGTCCGCCCGTATTTACGAAACACACGCGGTCCGAAACCCTGAAAAGACTGACACTTTTCTTTTACAAAAACAGGGCATTCTTTTCACCAACCCGTTTCTGGATTGGTTCATCGCCTCATCCGTGCCGTGTTTTCTTTCCATTTTAGTCACCCCCCTCGTGATTTACATGATAGACCCGCCCGATTTGAAGGAAACCCCCGAAGCCCCGATCGCGGCGACGAAAGCGCTGCAAGAGCTCGGCCCGATGAAAGGCGCCGAGGCGAAGGTACGTATTGTATTTCCCATTGAACACGTTCCGCCGACTGTTCGGCTCGATTACCCTGACTGTTTTCTCATACAAGCTACGAACATTACGACCGACCGACACTTTCTTTTTTATCTCGCCAGATGTGTTTCGGGCTGGGCGTGACGGTTACGCTTTGGATTTTGGGGAGCACGCTCGGCGTGAGCGCCGCGGTCGCGGCGATGATCGGTGTGAGCATTTTGATTTGCCTACGCGTTTTGACTTGGAACGACGCGCTTGAGCAGAAAGGCGCGTGGGACACGCTTCTTTGGTTTTCCATACTCATTTCAATGAGCGGACAGCTCAACGCCCTAGGGGTGGTTGGGTATTTCAGCGGGCTCGTGAGCACCGCCCTCGCCGCCGCGAACATGCAGTGGGGCCAGTCCTTCGCCGTGCTTCACTTTGGGTATTTCATCATGCACTACTTCTTCGCGTCTCAAAGCGCGCACGTCGGGGCGCTTTACCCCGCGTTCCTCTCCATGCTCATCGCGTCCGGGACGCCGATAAAACTCGCCGCGCTTACGTTGGCGTTCAACACCAATTTGTTCGGCGGGTTGACGCACTACGCGAGCGGACAGAGCGCCGTGTACTTTGGGTCCGGTACGTATTTCCCACCCACCACGTTCCGCCTCCCCGATTGCCCATACGAGACTGACACTTTCTTTTTTATCTCTCAGGGTACGTCCCCCTCAGCACGCTGTGGAAACAAGGCGCTTACATGGCGGTGGTGAACCTGAGCATTTTCAGTACCGTGGGTATGGCGTGGTGGCGAGTGCTGGGGTATTGGTAATTCGTATCGGTGCGGCAAAATAATCTGCATTCTATTATTACCTTTGTCGCACGACGTCCTACTACGCTAATACCGAATCTCTCCCGCAACTACCTCCGTACACCCCGCCCGAGTTCATTCGTAGCACCCCGCCGCGTACGGATCCAGGTCACACTCGCCGAAGGGTTTGAATCTCTTCTCGATGCTGCTTTGCGAGGGTTCGGCTTTGAAGCCTTTCAGTTTCAGAGTGCCGAGTTCCAGGGAGTCTTTGTAAACGGTCACCACGAATTGCACTTTCGACGTGCCGCTCGGTATCGGCTGGTCCAAACCGGCCAGCACTGTTCTGCTCGTCCCAGTAGGATTGACCGTCACCGCGCTGTTGCCCTGCGTGTCGGTCACGAACCCGAAGATGTTCGCCGCCTCCACGGTTCGTCGCAGCGCGTTCGTCGCCGTGGCGGTGAAGGTAACGCAAACTGTTTTGGCTTTGTTCGGGACGTACTGGCACGAGTGAAAAGAAAGTGTCAGTTCGGTATGGACCGCGTTCGTGACTTGTATTGCGCAAACAGTGTAGTTACTTTCCGGCTGTACTGAAAGAGCGGCAGAAACGGGGAGGCGGGATTTGGGAAAGGCCCAACCAAGGCCGTACCTGATTAGCAGGGCAGGTTGTTGTTTCGTAGCTCAAATCGGACAAACCGATCTCTCCCCCGAACGCCACCGCGGTCGGTGGGGTTGCTATCTCAGAAGAAACCCCCAACGCAGTCGCGGCTGACACGAGCAACGAAGTCATCCCGACACGCCGACTCACACCAGATGTACTCGGTGATTCATCCGACGTGGCGTTTTTCGATCTCGCAACCACAACACGGTGCCCTCGGTTCGTGTTTCTGTTCCACCGTAACCTCGGGCGAAGGCTTGAGGCGCCAACCGAGACGAAGACGCACGCGGCGTGCGACATGGCGTCGGCCGGGAACACAAAGGGCGAAGACAAGCCTGGTGCACGCGGCACTGACGAGGGGTATGTGAAAACGCCGGGATATCGGAAAGTTTTTTTGACCGCAAGGAACCATCTTCTGAGAAGATCCCCAAAGACTACTCTTCCCTGCGCATACGTCATGCGTGGGACGTTCGCGTTTGCCCCCGGGCTCGCGCGTGCGGTCGCGACCGCGCCTAGGTGCGCACGCGCCCCGCCCCTCGTTCGCGCCGAGACTCGTTCTCCCCGCTAAACAGCCCCCGACTTTGCGCGTAACTAACACGCACCCTGACTTCTCACCCTCAATTTCGTGGTCACACCAAACGCAGCGCTTCCGGGGACCGCGGTTCAATGGATGCAAGGCGCGCGGCGCACAAGGAGTCGCGCCGAGCCTTGTTGCGAGGGTCGGTTTCCACGGTAGCCACGGGGGGAAACAGCTGCGTGAACCAGACGCGGATGGACCTTGGTACGTTCGGACGCGGGGGACGAAAACCTACCACCCATTGGTACTCCCCAGGCGCCTTTTTTTTTTTTTCATTTTTAGTTGCGCCATCCCGAGTTCCGACCCGTCGCCCTGACCCGCCTCACCCGGGAACGCACCCGCAGAGACCACACACCAAACTTCCCGAAGAAAATTACTCGCCGCACAGGTACTCGGGATGACCACTACTGCGCAGTCTATGGTGCCTAAGGAGTCGTGGGCGGCGCTCGAGCAGGCGTCGGCGCTCCCCGGCGATTACGCCGCGTCGGCGCGAGCGGTTGTGAAAGCGTTGACGGAATCTTTAGAGTTTGAATCAGTAGGCGAGCCCACCGCGTCTGAAAGATTCCGAAAAGCCGAGCCCGCGAAAGAAGCCGTGAAAGTGTTTATTAAGGACTGGGCCCAGTCACCGGGTTTGCAAGGCGAGCGAAGCCATGACGATATCGTGATGGCGGTGCGCGAGATTTCCGAATTCTTTAAAGCGAATGGAAGCCGCGTCGCGATGGATAAAGCCACGCGGGACTCGGTGTTGCTGAAACTGTACGACGCCGATCAAGTGCTGCCCAAAGCTCCGCCCACGCTCGCGGAGCGGCTGCTAGGGCTTTAGGGCGGCCGCCCTAGGGGGAGCAGCTTTAGGGTTTAGGGGTCGGACTTTAATTAATCCTTTGTATACCGGGTGAGACGACGCGCTGGCATCATTCATAAAACTTTCGCAGTCTGAGTCACGAAGAAAAAACAACGAAAAAGAAACGCGTGGGAAGAAGCGCCCCTCGGCTCGCCCCTCGCCACACGTCCGTCGCACCTCCTGCTTCCGTCGCGTTCAACATGCACGCCACCACGCGCATGTTGCGCCCTACCTTGTGGGTATGCGCGACGCACGCGCGCGTGGGGTCGTCTGTGCGTCGAGGCGCTGTGCCGCTCGCCGCCCGCCCATCACACCCCAAATCGTCGCGTCGTTCCTTCACGTGCAACGCCGCGTCGTTGACCTCGGAGGACGACGCGACCCTGGAGGCGGAGGCGGAGCGCCCGACGCGAATCGCGCAACAGGTACGTCCCGTTGGGATTCCTTTGACGTGCACCGGAGAAACAGGTGTTCTCTGGACGCGACACGAAACACAACAGTCTCCCTTGGTCAGGTGGCTAACCTCGCCGCCGCCGCCGCCGCGCGTTTCTTCCCATGTGTCGCACCAATACTGACGACACTCTCCCATCGTTTCCCATTCTTTTCAACACGAACAGGTCCGCTTGGTGCAGTGGTACCCCGGGCACATCGCACGGGCGGAGAAGCTTTTGCGCGAGCAGCTCAAGGCGGTTGATGCGGTTGTGGAGGTCCGTGACATACGTATTCCCCTCGCCACGACGCACCCCGACATTCCAACTTGGATCGGCAACAAGTTAAGAGTTTTAGTGCTGAACCGGGCGGATATGGTGAGCGACGCGGAGCGAAGTAAATGGGTGGCTTGGTTCAAGAAAAACGGAGAGACGCACGTCGTTTTAACGGACGCGCGGAGCGGGAAGGGGGTGAAAAGGGTTGCGGAGGTCGCGTTGCTCGTATCAAAAGAAGTCAACGCCAAACGTTTAGAGAAAGGTTTGATGCCGCGCCCCGTGCGGACCGCCGTGATCGGGTACCCGAACGTGGGAAAAAGCGCGCTTATTAACCGCTTGACGAAAAGCAAGGCGTGCGCTTCGGCGCCGCGGCCGGGGGTTACCAGGAACCTGCGCTGGGTCCGAATCGGAGGCGACCTGGATTTGTTGGACTCACCAGGTGTCCTGCCCCCGCGTTTAGCGGACCAGAAAGCAGCGGCGAGACTCGCGATGGCGAACGATATCGGCGAAGCGTCCTACCTAGCGTCGAGCGTCGCCGCGCAGCTTTTCGACGAGATGAAACAACTGGACCGGTGGGACGATGCAAATGGGACGGGTGGGAAAAATAACGGCGGCCAACACAAAGGGTCCCCGCCTAGCATCAAATCCGTGGTGGAAAAACGGTTCAAGCTCGGGTCCGTAACGGGGATGTCGGGAGAGGACTTCGTGTGCGCCGTGGCGGACAAGGCGCAGCAGTCGGAGGACTTGGAACGAGCGGGGGTTCGGATTCTGAACGATTTTCGATCAGGCGCGCTTGGGGCGTTTTGTTTGGAAAACGCGCCGGCGGCTACTACTGGTGGGGGGAAGTAATTGGATGAGACGGTGGTGTGGAGTTAGTCCAACGTTTGTAATCGTCACGACGGAGCAAGTGGTCGTTCAACACATCAACACATAGTCGTTCAACACAGCTCTAAGTCTTTATACAACACAGCTCTAAGTCTTACAACACAGCTCTAAATAATCTTACAACAACCTTGAAGGTACCCCCGCTACTGCATGGCGACGAAATTTCCCTGCGCCCTGACCACGGCAGTGACGTCCGCGGTTGTGAACGACCCCGCCGCGCCGGCCGCGTACAACGAGATCACGAAATCTTTACTCACCCCCGCCCCCCCCGAGTCGTCCGGGGTGACTAGTAACTCCAGCGTTCCGGCAACGGCATCGCCTTTCATGAAGTTGGCCCGCGTGACTCCCGTTCGGGGGGGGGTTAGGGTCGGGTCTGGTTCCGGCGCGTTTCCGGAAAAGTGGCCGATCGCGAGTTCCGCGAATAACGCGGCGGGCGCGGCGTCAAACACGAGGTGCGCGGTTATTGAAACAGTCACCGCCTGGTTGGCGTTCAGGGTAATCGTCGCCAGCGCCGGGGTCGTGCCTGCGCTAGCGGTGATAGACACCACCTTGCTTACCTCCACGACCCGGCCGTTGTGCGAGACGACCCGCGTGGCTGACCCGTCGCTGTTCAAAACGAAATCGGCCCCCGCGTTGACCGAAACCGTCACGCCCCCGTCCGCGCCGACCACGATTCGGTCCGTGGGCGACCCGAGCGCCGCCGAGTTCTGCTGGAGCTTAACCACCCCGGCATTCGAAGCACCGCCGCCTATCAATGTCACACCCCCCGACCCTGGTGACCCATCAGACTGGCCAGTCACTGTGACCGTCTCGGAGGCGGCCAAGGAAATCCCTCCGTTGGTTCCCGAACTCGTCAAGGCTATTCCGGCGTCGTCGTTCCCAGTAGCCGCGATGGACACCGCGTTCGCGGTGGTCACGAAATCGGTATCCAGCATCAACGAATGCCCCGTGTCTTTTCCAAGAAACACGTACCCGTGGACGCTCGCGCCCCCTTCAACGAATAAAGCCCCACCGCCGCCAGACGTACCGTCTTCGTCGCTCAAGACGCGGATTTTCTCCTTGACGTGCAAACTCTTCTCAACCGCCAAGCCGCCCGCGATTCGAACGGCGCCGTCCACGTCGCCGTTCACGTCCGTCGACGCGTCAGTCAGGTCAGCCACGCGGAGCGTGCCTAAATTTGGAACAGCCGAGAGGTGAGGGACATGGTCAGGTTTAGGGTTTAGGGTTTAGTACCAGAAGAACGAAAGAGTCGACGCGAGTCGAGGCTCGAGGAATAAGTCGAGAGGTAAAAAACAAAAGAAAAATCAGAGCAGAAAAAAAAGAAAAAAAAATCAAGACAGCCTCCGTCGAATCGAGGTTTCTCCGCAACGCGCTCCGCGGATGGGAGTTCGGTTCTAGTAGCTGATTATTTGTGATCGTCATGGGCTGTCTTTTGGTGGTGCTTGCGTCAGGGTTTCCGGGGTATTCGGGGAGTACTTCCGGGGTATTGTGGAGTACTTCCGAGGTATTTGTGGAGTTCCGGAACGGAAAAGACGCGAAAAGAACCGAAAGGGCCGGAAAAACCGGGACGACTCGTAACAGTTACTAGTACCAGTAACTGTTAGTCCACGTACCGGTCATGAACGTCTTCTTCCCCACCACCAAGCCTCCATCCGTAACGACCGATGCCTTCACGACGCACGCCGTATCCACCGACGTCGCGCACGCGTCTGTCAAGTCAATCACGTTGACCGGTACGTGGCCGATCACATTCGAGGTCCCGGTTTGAGTATCAAAAACCAACATCGCGTTTCCCGCGCCGTCGGTGACCTCGAGCCCGGCTGGTAAATTCGGAGTAGCACCCAAGGTCTGGTCCCCCACGAACCGCAACGGCGCGTGGATCTCGGTGCCTTTTGAAACGCTGTTTATCGTGAAATACGTCGTCGGCGTCCCTGAGTCGTCGTCGGCTATTGTTAGCGCGGCAGGTGCCGACCCCGGAACCGTCACCGCGTTGGCGCCGTTGACGTCGTTGAATCGCAAGTCGCCGCGAATTTGCGCATCGCCGTCGACCTCCAGCCGCGACGACGGCGCCACCGCGGAGTTGTACAGCGCCAAATCACCAACCCCCACGTTCCCGGTAACGCCGTCTATCCACAGCCTTCCCACTGCGGAGAAATCGGGACGCGTCATCGAAGGGTTCGCGCTTACTGGGATGATCACGCCGGAGGTTGCGTACGGCTGCGATTGCGCCGTCGGCGCGTACGCGAAAAGAAGCCCCAACACAAGCGAGATGCAAACAAATCCATGGCGTTTCATGCCGCGCGAGCGTGACCTCATACGGGTATCACCGGGATCAAACGGTGGGTGGCGGAAAGGCACCACCCACCGACCCGCGAGGAGGTGACCTCGAGGTGTGATCGGGGGCAACTCTTCATTTTGCTTTTTTAGGGCCTTCGTGGCATTGAAAGAAAAAATCATGAAGTCACCTTTCCTGCTAAAATCTGCCCGCGCGAGTCAAGACCGTGGCGGAGAGGCTTTTGCTACCGTCACGTGTCTCCACACCAGATCTGGTCGGGATTGAGTGTAAGCAAGGCTTGTGGCGGTAGTGGTGACTTGTGAATAACAAATAAGGAGTCACTTAAAATCACCCTCATCCCCCCGGCGGCTACTCCTTCGCCGGCCTGCTTCGCGACAGCACGGGGTGTTCCGGCACTTCCCTTTCCAGCCAGTGTCCGAGCATCTCCCCTACGTCGCGTCCAAGATTGGGTTCCTCTCCTGGGGCCAAATTTAACAACTCGATCGGGAAACCGTTCGGGTACGCCTTGATGCTCGCTTTCCATTTCCCGGCGCTTCCCTTGCCTCCGTGGAACTCGAAAGCTTGTAACCCAAACACGTTGGTGGGTTGTAACCCGACTTCGCACGCGGCTTGGCACCCGCGGCAGAAGCAGTGCACCAAACCTTCCAACACCCGGAACTCACCTAACGCGCCACCGCACTCCACCAACACGTTTACTTGCGTGGAGTGGGGAATCGGGAAGGACGCGTCGTTGGCGGTTAGCGTTTTTAGAAAGTTGCGCTTCTTCGTGGCGGGCGAGGCCGCGACTTCCGAGAAACCGAAACCGGCGGTAGTGTTGGTAGTGTTAGTACCGGCGGTAGAAGTAACTACAGCCCCTCCGCTCGTGACCCCAGCCCCTCCGCTCTGGCTTTCATCCAGAAAAGCCTCGCGAGCGTTCCTTTTCTTTGTAACTAACGCAGTACCTGCAGTACCTGAAGTAGGCAACTCGTCTCCAGCTAAAGCGTCTCCCGCCGCGTTCGTCGCGGCCTCCGCGCCATACGCCTCTTCGTTTTCGCGTTCCTCCGTTTCTGTTTTCGCCGCGCCGACCACGAAATCCACCACCACGAAAGACGCGAGGTGGTGAATCGCGAGGGGGCCCACGCTCGGCACGTTGGAAATCGCGCCAGGCACCACGGACATCCCAGGCACGCCCCCCGAGGTTCCGGCGTTGGCGTTGTTGGCGGTTCCAAAACCGGCTGGATTTCCGGTAAAACAAAGTGTCAGTCTTGTAAGGCCACGCGTGTTACGTAGCTACGGGCGGGCAATCCGCGGAGGTGATGCGCCCTTCGCAGGACGAGTATGGGAACGCACGAGAGGCTTTTGATTTGGGAAAGGTAAAAACACGTACCGATTTTCCCGGCGAGCGCGGCGGCGGCGGCG
>TARA_B110000238_G_scaffold120498_1_pt1 | contig 10591 bp, 10 predicted proteins | sample TARA_B110000238 | Tara Oceans TARA_B110000238 (sample SAMEA4397569) | marine metagenome | biome: Polar Biome; feature: [SRF] surface water layer (ENVO:00010504); material: water (ENVO:00002006), including particulate matter (ENVO:01000060) such as... | depth 5 m | reverse complement strand
ATTTAAGCAACTATAATTTCTTTTTTTGGTGGGGAATTGGATTGATAATTCACGGAATGTTAGTTTTTGGAGCGCCCAGAATTTTTAGTAAAGATTGGGAACAGCGTAAGATTGACGAATTAATGAAGAAGTAGTTTTTGTATTTTAGTTTCAAAGTTGCAGCGTATCAAAGTTGAAGAATAACAGATTCTAAAAATCAAATAATTTAATCATCAAATAATCTAATAAAAAATGAATGTACTAATAATCGAAGATGAAAAACCAGCAGCAAGAAGATTAAATAGAATGTTAGCAGCTTTAGATATACAAGTAGAGCAAATGTTACATTCTGTAGAGGAATCCTTAAATTGGTTGCAAAATAACAACCATCCCGATTTAATATTTTTAGATATTCAGCTTTCTGATGGATTGTCTTTTGAGATTTTCGAGGAAATTGAAGTAAAATCGGCAATAATTTTTACAACCGCTTATGACGAATATGCGTTGAAAGCATTCAAATTAAATAGCATCGATTATTTATTAAAACCTTTAGATGATGAAGAGTTAGAAGTTGCTGTAAATCAGTTTAAAAAGCAACAACCAAAACAATCTAATGTTCAGGTAAATATTGATGATATCCGAAAATTATTGATAAATCCGGTGGATAGAAAGTTTAAAAAACGTTTGACGATTAAAGTTGGACAACATATAAAAATTATTCATATTGATGAAATAGAATGTTTTTTTAGTGAAAGTAAATCAACCTACATTCATACCAAAGAAAATAGAAATTTCTTGTTAGACAATTCTTTAGAATATTGGCAAGAACAATTAGATCCAGAACATTTTTTTAGAGTAAATAGAACTTTTATCGTGCACATAAATGCCATAAAAGATATAATTGCTTATTCTAATTCTCGCTTAAAATTGATTTTACATTCTTATAATGAGACAGAAATTATTGTGAGTAGAGAACGGGTGAAGGATTTCAAAAATTGGATTGATTGACGCAGTCAATCTTTATATTTATAATCTTATTTATTACGATATTCAGTGTGTTATACTTATGTTTAATGAAGTAAGTCAATTTGTTATCGCTTACTTTTAACGAGTAATGTTCTTGGGAAGATGTTTATTCGGTATTGTTAAAAGCGAGCACTAGCCATCGATATAGAAAATGACATTTTGGTGGTTTTCATGAATCTTTGCAAAGTAACAATGCTGAAAATTACTCAGAGATTATGTAAAATAAAAATCTTCACTTTAGTGCCTCAATGGGAAAACTATGCCGATAAACTTTTCCTGAAATGCTCTGTGAAACTCTGAGTTTTTTGCTCTGTGAATCTCTATGTATTAACAATATTACAAAATTAAAAAAACGTATGAAATTGAAGTCAAAAAAATTAGCTATAACTTTATAAAACCAGAAAAAAACCAACAATTAAACTTCAAAAACTTCACTCCATACCTCAATAATAAAACTAACTTTGCACTCTTTTTTAAAAAGAGATAAGTACAAGTTTATTCGCAATCGCCAAAAATACAATGCATGAATATTTACAAACAAATTGAAGCAGAAATTCAAGCGGCTTCTCATATCGTTATTACTGCGCACAAATCTGCAGACGGAGATTCTATTGGTTCTTCTTTAGGTTTGTTACATTTTATAAAGAAATTAGGCAAGAAAGCCGTTGTTTGTCACCCAGATAAAGCACCCGATTTTTTATATTGGTTAGATACTTCAGCGATTATTTTAATGGAAGAAAATCCTGAACAAGTAACTGCCGAAATGAAAAAAGCAGATTTAATTTTCTGTTTAGATTATAATGCGAGCAATCGCGTAGGACCAGATATGCAAATTTTATTAGAGGAAGCTACCGGCAAGAAAATTATGATAGATCATCATCTGCATCCAGAAGATTTTCCTGCAATAGCGGTTTCCGAAACTACAGCTTCTTCTACCTCTCAATTAATTGCAGAGTTAATAGAACAATCTGGACATTTACATTTATTGGATGAAGAAATAGGAACACCATTATATCTAGGTATTTTAACAGATACAGGCAGTTTTAGATTCAATTCTGTAAAACCACGTACCCATGAGATTTTAGCGAAAATTTTGGCTTCAGGTGTACAACATCATTTAATTCATGAAAAATTAAGTGATAACAATACAGAAAGTCGTTTGCGTTTGCAAGGCTTTGCAATGAGCGAAAAATTAGAAATTTTATATGATTATAATGTTGCAATCATTTCTTTGTCTAAAGAAGAATTGGCTAAATATAACTATAAGAAAGGTGATACTGATAGTTTGGCCAATTTGGTCTTGTCGATAAAAGGAATGAAAGCTGCGATTGTATTTACAGAGCGTGACGGAATTATGAAAATTTCTTTTCGATCTAAAGGTGCAGAAAATCCTGTAAATATTTTGGCAAAAGAACATTTTAATGGCGGTGGTCATGCAAATGCTTCTGGTGGGATGAGCGATTTAACGGTAACAGAAACATTAGACAGGTTAAAAGGATTGATTCCTCAATATTTTTAAAAGTAATAGCTTTATTTTTTTCGGAAGAATAAAAAATATATCAATAAGTTTTAAAGTTAACGAGGTAGATGGATGCAGCCCAAACCAAGTATGAAGAGGGTTTTTCTAGCTTACATTTAAAACTATTTTTAATAAAATCTTCAAATGATTCTAGTTCCAGTAAACTTTGATTATTTTTATCGAAATTTAATTCAATGAGTCAAAAGGAGGAGTTTTTTGAATATATAAACGCTGGTTACAAAACTAAAGGCGATTATATCGAGTTAGGTGCAGCCATGTTAGGTGAAGAAACAATCACAAACGCAATCGTGAAAATTCCTCTAAAAACTCTAAATAGACACGGTTTAATTGCGGGTGCTACAGGCACAGGCAAAACAAAAACGTTACAAGTATTCGCGGAAAATTTATCAGAAAAAGGAATTCCTGTTTTACTGATGGACATTAAAGGAGATTTATCTGGTTTGGCAAAAGCAAGTCCTGGACATCCAAAAATTGATGAACGTCATGAAAAAATTGGTTTTCCGTTTAACGCTAAAAAGTTTCCAGTAGAGATATTATCAATTTCTGAACAAGATGGTACAAAAATGCGCGCTACGGTATCAGAATTTGGACCGGTTTTAAACGAAAAAGGAATTCCGACGCCATTAGTAAGAACGATGTTGCGGGCACCCATGAGTAGAATGGATATTTTAACAGAACAAGAGTTGCATACTGTTATTCATAATTCTAGATTACTACATAAATACAATCAAGATTTAGACAGAGAAAGTGCCTACGAAATGCTAAATAATAAGATTGAAAAAATTAATTTAGCCGAAAAAGAAGCAATAAGAGCAATAGAAGAAAAAAAAAGAATAAGAAAAATTAGAAGGAGAAGAAACCAAAATAACTGGGGAGGAGAACTTCCTCTAGAACATGCACCAAAATGAATCCTTGTGTAAAATTTTTAATAAGTGCCACCTTTATTAGAGCCTTTTTCGGAATTTTTAAAAAGGTAATTAAATAACAAAATTAAAAAAAAAACGTTTTAAATATTATAAAAACAAAAAGAATGATAAAAAGAAGTTTTCTATCCATTATATTCATTGCATTTTTAATGATAAGCTGCACAAATAATAACAAGTTTAAAATTGAAAAAGGCAAGGTTGGTTTAATTACATCAGCAACCACTGTAAAAGAATTAGATCATCTTTTTGAAAAAGATTCTATTGTTAAAAATTTAAGTGAAGGTGCTTTAGGAGATAACTATTTTCAAGATGATGACAAGTTTTTAATTTTTGAAAAAGGAGGGAACCTTTTACTGACGATTGTGCCAAAAGAACAGTTAGATTCTACATCGACCATTAAAAGTATAGAGATTCATGACTCACGTTTTAAAACAGAAGCTGGTACGAACTTGAACTCTAGTTTTTCTGAAATAATTGCGAATAATAGTTTAAGGCCAGAATCTACTTTGCAATCGGTTATTTTGTTTTTAGATGAATTAAATGCAACAATAGCTATTGATAAGGAGGAATTGGGTTTAAGAGATTTTAGCACACAAAAAGTGTCTTTAGAGCAAATTCCCGATTTAGCAAAAATGAAATCTTTTGTAATTTGGTTCGATTAAGGCAGATTTTGTCAGTTTTATTTTAGATACAAAACCAGCATTTATATGAAAACCTATCTGTTGAAGTTAGTTTTTTAGCCTTTATTTGAGATGCTTATCGTTAAATATGATATTATTTTAGTGACGGAAAACGGAATAACTTTTGTCATAGAAAATATGGTATTCCAATCGTTTCGGCAAAACCAATCTAGATGAAAAAAAAATATACCATTCAAAAAAGTCCATTTGTCGTTCCGACTACAGATGGTAAATTAATTGAAGAACATTTTGGCAATACAACAGATAAAAACTCGCAAATAAGTATTGCACACATGATTGCACCTTCTGGCTGGAAGGAACCTTTTCAAACACCTTCATTTGATGAATATACCTATATAATTAGGGGTAAAAAACAATTTATTATAGATGAGGAGATTATTGTTTTAGAAGCGGGTCAGTCCATTAAAATAGAAAAAAATACACGTGTTCAGTATTCTAATCCTTTCGATTTAGAATGCGAATATATTGCTATTTGCTTGCCTTCTTTTTCTATGGATTTAGTAAATAGGGAGGAAGTTTAGTTATTAAATATTTAAAACTTCATGGCAAATTTAAAGTTTAAAACTCTACCGGTCATAAAATTTGGTATTCCGAATTGCGTTTTAGAGTACACATCTCGTACCCAAGTATTGGTAATTGCATTCTGAATATCAAACATGTTAAACAATTCTAAACCCGCAGATAATTCCTTGAATTTAGACATCCACCCGTTTGTGTAGCGTTTATTAGTATCCACAAAAATATATGAAACACCTAAATCTGCACGTCTATAATCACGCAATCGCTGTTGAAAATTATAAGGATCAGAATAGGAAGGTGCTCCGCCAGGAACGCCCGAATTATAAACTAAATTTAAATAGGCTTTTAGGTCGGGTAAATTAGGAACGTAATCTTGAAATAGAATTCCGAATTTTATTCTTTGGTCAGAGGGTCTGGCAATAGAACCTCTATTATTAATGTTTTCTTCTGTTTTTAAATACCCAAAACTTACCCAACTTTCGCTTCCTGGAACAAACTCGCCATTTAATCGAATATCTACACCGGTGGAAAATGCAGTTGCAGCGTTGTCTGCTCGATATCGAATTCTTACATTGTCTATCGTGTATGCATTTACATCAGATAAATCTTTATAATAAACTTCTGTAGTTAATTTAAAAGGTCTGTCCCACATTTCAAAACTATAATCCATTCCTGAAACAAAATGAATTGATTTTTGTGCTTTTACATCTACATTTATATTTCCATCAAAATCTCTTAATTCTCGGTAAGAAGGAGGTTGCGAATACCAGCCACCAGAAACTCTAAATAGCATATCTTTTCCCCAATCTGGTTTGACAGCAAACTGACCTCTTGGACTAAAAATTAGCTGATTTTTAGAAGAAACTCCATTTCCGGTTACAGACCAAGTATGCGTCCTAACGCCAAAATTATACCAAACTTTATGATCGTTCCAGAAAGAACGTTGATTAAACTGCACGAAACCTGAAAGTCTATGAATGGCAACATTATTATGTTTTCTAATATTTTGATACGCTGTAATTTCACCCTCAAAAGGTTCATAAGGCTGGTTGTTAGACGAGTGAAAAGGAGGTCTTATCGCAAAACCAAGAGAATCTACCACTTCCCATTCTCTAATTCTGTCGATAATATCTTCTTTTTGATATTTTACACCAAAATTCCATTGTATATTTTCTTTTTTAAGGGTTCCTTTAATTTGAACATTAGAAATCAAGGCATCTAAATCATTACGAGCATGATTTAATTGAGAACCAATTCCTTGAGAAAACTCAACATCACCAAAATTTTCTGAACCAATATTGGCATCTACTTCACCTAGATTATATTGTGCGGAAATATCAAAATGCTCTTCTTCTTGCGTATTGTATCTCGATGCAGTTGCGGTAATTTTAAAATCATCATTTATGGTATAGTCGGCAGATAGCGCACCAAAGAGTGTTAAGTAATTATTTTGTTCTTCTCCTGTGTAAAAAACAATTAATTCTAAAGGATTTACAACAGTTCCAAAACGAGTTCTTCTAGATATAGGTTGATAATTGTAGTTGTTTAATGAAAAATTCCCTAGAAAATTCAATGCAAATTTTTCAGAAAATTCATACGATAAATAGGTTTGAATATCTGTAAATCTAGGCCTAAAGTTGATGTCAATTTGCTTACTATTTACAAATAAACTATTATCTCGATATCTAATTCCTGTAATTGCATTTAATTTTTTGTCAAAAAATTGACCTTCAAAAGTGGCACTTGCGCCCAATAAACTGGCGTCAATGGTTACAGCTGTTTCGGTTGGTTTTCTATACGTGATGTCTAAAACAGAAGATAATTTATCGCCATATTTTGCCTGAAATCCACCAGCAGAAAAATCAATATTTTGCACCATGTTTGTATTGATAAAACTCAAACCTTCTTGCTGACCAGATCTAACTAAAAAGGGTCTGTAGACTTCAATTCCGTTAACATATACAAGGTTTTCATCAAAATTACCGCCTCTAACATTATATTGGGTGCTTAATTCATTGTTGTTATTTACGCCAGGTAGGGTCATTAAAACATTCTCTACGCCCGCATTAGGTCCAATAATGTTTTTAGTTTTTTGAACATCAATACTTGTAATTCCTGAAGCTTGCTTTCTTTTATCTTGTACTACAATTTCCTTTAACTTTTCTGTTTTTAAAATTAGAATAGGAGAGAAGCGAAGCACATTTCTGCTTTTTATCGTAATTTTTTTTGTAAATTTTTGATACGATACATGGCTAAAAATAATTGTAATTTCTTCGTCAAGCGGAATTCTTATTTGATACGTACCATCGGAATTGGTTACAGTGCCTGTTTTGCCATATTTAATAGAAACCTTTTCTATACCTTGTTTTAGATTATTTTTTACAGTACCTTTTAAAATAGTTGTTTTTTGAGCAACCAAAAAACTAGGAATTAATAATAGAAATAAGAATATGTTTTTCACAAAAATCAGTTTATTTGTTTCTTAAAGAACGTTGCAGAAAGTGTATTCGTATTCCCAACATTATCTGAAACAACAAGATTAAAGATATGTTTGCTACCAACCAATTTTTTATCACTAAAATTATAGGTTAAAATTCTTTTTTTATGATTGTATTCCATTAAAACCCATTTACCGTCAAGAGTAGCTCTATAATCTTTGATGCCAGAACCAACATCACTAATTTTTACTTTTATAGTTTTAGAATTGGTAATCCATTGTTGATCTTTAAAATATAATAACTTTATTTTAGGTTTATGATTATCAAAGCGTAAAGTATAGTTTCCTAATGTTTTTGTAGTGGTGTAAAAGGTACTATCTTTCTTTCTAGTATATTGATATCTTGGGTATTTAGGGTATTCTAAATTTGCGATATATAATTGTTGTCTTTCTAATCCCGAATATTTAGAAACATTAAAGGTGAGTGTAAAACTTTTATCTAAGGGAATTGTTGGAGTGTGTATTTTTACAATCTCTTTGTCCACTTTGAAATCTAAAAATAGATCCTTATAAAATGTATTTTTAGGGAAAGCAATGGTAACATTCTTTTTCTTGAATTTATGAAAATTTTGCGCAACTATTTTATAATTTGTGGTATCCTCTAATTGTGTAAAAATACTGTTACTTTCTTTTCCAGCAACCGGAATTTTTATAGAACTAGAATTCCCTTCAAAATCTTTAGCGATAATTTGTATGGAATAATTCAACCCTTTTTTAAGATTTATTTTACCATTATTTATCAATTTTTCATAGGTAGAAAGTTTATTTGCTGTTTCTTTATATGTTTTTTGATACCGTCTTTTGTACTTTTTATAGTGTTCATAATCAATATGCAAATTAAGAAATTTACTTTCAGAAAAAGAAAAAGTTTCTACATCATGATAATAGTAACGCTTGCCATTTACTAACATTTCTAAACTGTAAACTCCATTTTTATTCGTAGCATCATTAAATCTATCAAAAACGCTAACTCCAAAACCAATTATGCCACTTGCAGTAATTCTATCAGCTGTATAGGTTCCGTTGCCAGTATTTTTTATCGGAATTTGAAAACTTTTTTGTTGTTGATTAACTCTGGCATCAGCGCTAAAAAAATATACTTTTAATGACTGAAAAGTTGGAGATTTAGTATCTTTAATTTTTAATCCAAATAACAAAGGATTGATAATATTTTCTGAAACTGTATTTCTTATCTCGTAGTGTAAATGGGGACCTCCAGAACCACCTGTATCTCCTGAAAAAGCAATTACTTCTCCTTTTTCTACAGGAAATTTATCATCTTTAAAATATAAATTGCCAGTAGCATAACTTTCTTTTTTGTATTGTATGGACTTTATATATTTTTCAATTTTAGCGTTAAATTTGCTCAAATGTCCATATACAGTGGTATACCCATTTGGATGTTTGATGTAAATGGCTTTCCCGTAACCAAATTGTTGCACTTTTATTCTAGAAACGTACCCATTTGCAGTTGTAAAAACATCTAAACCTTGTTTATTTTGAGTTTTAATATCTAAACCCGCATGAAAATGGTTACTACGCAATTCACCAAATGAACCTGATAACAAAATGGGAATGTCTAAAGGGCTTTTAAAATAGTCTTGTGGGTATTTTTCTTGAGAAAATGATACAATATTAATGATTAAAAATAGTTTTATAACTAAATGTTTCAAAAGACAATTATTTTAGGCAAAAATACTAAAAAACATTCTGTTTGTAATCTGTTTAACTTCAGTGTGTTATTAAAAAGGTGATAAAATGTTGTAAGGTTTAAAACAGAATGTTAACTTTGTGCATATAGATTATTCTAAATGTTAAAATGAGTAATACACTAGAAGCAATTCATTTACTAGAAAAAACGTTACAAAACCTTTTGTCTAATTATGAGTTTTTAAAGAGAGAAAATTACATATTGCTTCAAAGTAACACAGAATTACAACATAAACTTTTAGAAACAGCGCAAAATTTAGTGAATCAAAAAAAAGAATTTGATATACTTAAAATAGCCAAAACTATTCAAGGCAGTAGTTCAGATACAAAAAATACAAAACTGAAAATAAATTCATTGATTAGAGAAATTGATAAATGTATTGTTCAGTTACAAGAATAAAGTTCTTTAAATTGTGAGTAATAAACTAAAGATTAATATCGTAATTGCAGGTAGAACTTACCCTTTAAGTGTAAATAACACGAAAGAAGAAGAAGGAATGCGTAAGGCGGCCAGTGCAATTAATAAATTAATTTCTATGTATGAGCAAAATTATGCAGTAAGTGATAAACAGGATGTTTTAGCCATGTCTGCACTGCAATTTGCCTCCAAATTAGAAATACTATCTTTGGATAAAACGGATACAAAAAAAGAGGAAATACAAAAATTAAATGATCTCACTAAATTAATGAGTGACCATTTAGAATAAGTTCATTAAAATACATTAACAACACACTGCCTACGTTAGTAATTGTTTATTAAACTCAACACTATTCTATTATGAAGGATGAGTCTTAACTACTAAAGCATGCCGCCTGTACTGATTTTTTTCAGCACCTTAAGCGGATCCTTGAACAGTTAGTTAGTCCTATAAATGTCATTTTGGAGTTTAAAAACCTATCTAATGTAGGCTTTTTTTATATAAATTTAAATTATGGATGAAATGATACTTCCCATTATTATGGGAGTTATAATAGGTATAGTTATAGGTTTTGTAATCTTTAAATCGATCGAAAAATCGAAAGGTAAAAAGATGCTTAATGGAGTAACAAAAGAAGCAGCTACTATTTTAAAAGAAGCAAAACTTGATGCAGAATCGGTTAAAAAAGATAAAATATTACAAGCAAAGGAAAAATTTATAGAGCTTAAATCAGAACACGAAAAAGTTATCTTAACAAGAGAGAAAAAGATTTCTGATGTAGAGAAAAGAATTAGAGATAAAGAATCTAAAGTATCTTCAGAATTTGATAAAAACAAACGTTTAAATCAATCTGTTGAGCAGAAAGAAAAAGATTATATTTTTAAGCTAGATTTTTTAGAAAAGAAAGAAGGTGATTTAGATAAAATGCACAAGCGTCATGTTGATATGTTGGAGCAAATTTCTGGTTTATCTGCGGATGAAGCGAAAAAAGAGTTGGTAACTTCTTTAAAAGATGAAGCAAAAGCAGAAGCAATGGCCTTTGTACAAACATCTATTGAAGAGGCAAAGTTAACAGCAGAACAGGAGGCAAGAAAAGTTGTTTTAGGAACCATTCAAAGAGTTGGTGTAGAGCAAGCTGTAGAGAATTGTGTTTCCGTTTTTAATTTAGAATCTGACGATGTCAAAGGAAGAATTATTGGACGTGAAGGACGTAATATTAGAGCGTTAGAAGCAGCAACTGGTGTAGAGATTATTGTAGATGATACACCTGAAGC
>TARA_B110000238_G_scaffold191490_1_pt1 | contig 10604 bp, 7 predicted proteins | sample TARA_B110000238 | Tara Oceans TARA_B110000238 (sample SAMEA4397569) | marine metagenome | biome: Polar Biome; feature: [SRF] surface water layer (ENVO:00010504); material: water (ENVO:00002006), including particulate matter (ENVO:01000060) such as... | depth 5 m | reverse complement strand
GTAAATATTTTAAATGATAAGCTTGCCAAATACATCGATAAAAAACAAAAAGAAGCTCAAAAAATGTATCCTCATTATTTTGAAAGATACAAAACCGATGGTATTGAATTTAATATGTACATAGGGCAATCTATTACCAAAGAAGATACTTTTGATGCTATTTACCTCTACAATTTGCGTTTATGGCAATTGCAAACCATGTGTGAAATGGAAAACATTGCTTTGAATGAGCGTAAAAACATGGAGCAAGAATTAAGAATTGCTTCACTTGTTTTGGTGCACAGCACTCCTATGGCAATAAAATTTCGAATGGATGAAAAGCAATTTGATGTTGATGGTGCTTATAATATTAGATATGAAATTATTAAGAAAAGAATTGATAAAGCTCATATAAAAGGAACTAATGAACGTTTAACCACACCTGATAAATTGGCCATTGTGTACTCACAAGATAAAGATGCAACAGAGTATATGAAATATATCAACTTTTTACAATCTAGAAATCAATTGGGTAAAATTGAATTTTTAGAATTAGAAGATTTACAAGGCGTTTCTGGTTTAAAAGCTTTAAGAGTTGAAGTTATTTATCAAGAAAATTTTGACGAAAAAAACACCATCACTTTTAATGATTTAATTAAAGAAATTGAAGCTTAAATTTACAAAAAAGTCCCTGTTTCCTGTATTTTAAAAGCAATAGCGAACGTTAAAACACTTACTATAATACCAATCATAAAAACCGTGTAGGTAATTCTTAATATTTTATATTTTCTATTTAAAACCAGCCCTAAAAAATATAAATCTTTGGTTAGAGAACCATATAAATAATCTCTGTCTTGCATCATTTCTATAATACCCCATTCAAAATCTGGTAATTCCATTTGATGAAAATTTCCAAAGAACAATAAGTTTACTTTTTTATTCGCAACATCCTCCTTCGTAAACTTACCTTGTGTTACATTGGGTCTTGTTGCCAATATGGATAATATAATAGAGGCAACCGTAAAGGTAATAAACACAACTGTTGGAAATATTAAATAATTATTTGAAGGATTATCTAGTTTTGGTAATAAGTTAGACAGCGCTAAAGACACAATAATTGCGTTTACAGAAAGTAAAATATTAGCTTTAGTATCTGCAATATTACTTAAGGTCATATGGTTTTTTAAAGCGACCCTAAACATCGTTTCTACCCCTCTTTCAGGAACGTTACTTTTATTTTTTTTAATTTCTAAAGCTTCCTTTTTCTTCTTATTTTTTTTTAATTCGTCCTCTAATTTATTCTTATTTTTAAGTAATTTAGATAAATTCTTATCTTTTCCTTTGCTCCAATTTTTTAAAGCATAATCTGAATGATATTTATGTCCTTTCGTTAAAAAATTAATGTTAATCTCAATCCACTTCGCATCAGAAAATTTTTTATTTGCTTGGGTTTCCCATTCTCTTCGCAGTAATGCTGTTTTATCGTCAAAACTTTTATCTCCCAGGTGCGCGCAGTCTGCGTCTCTAATTATTTTTTCTAAATCATTTACTGGTTGATGTGTTAATTTAGTAGCCAAAATTAATGCTGAAATTGTTGCAATTCTTTTAATTTCTGCATTTTTTTCTTGTAGAAAATGAGTGAGAATTTTTACACTTTCTTGTTCATGATTTTCTGCTCCTTTTATAAAGCCTGAATCATGAAACCACGCGGCGATTAATAAATTTTCAGCATCTATTTCTGAAAGTTTTAAGTATTCAATAAAAACTTCAACCTTTTTAACAACCCTTTGAGTATGCGCTAAATTATGGTATACAAAGTCACTACTTAATTTTTCACTAAATAAATCAAAAATATATTTTTCTGCTTCAATACTGAGTACACTCATTTTGATCTCATTTTAATTATTAAAATAAATACAAAGAGTTTGCCAATAATTTAAAATGTTTTAATTTATTGAAAAGCTGTAATCTAAACCAAATATAGTAATATCTCTTGGTAATCTTACTATAACACTTCGTTCATAACGATAATATATTCCAAATTTACCGAACTTTTTTAAATTATAACTAGTACCTAAAGTCAATCTGTATTTACTGTAACGCATTGCCTCACCTTTGCGAATCCTGTGAAAAACTTCAGCGGCAAATTCTGGATCTAGTGGCCATTTTTTAATATTGTATTCTAAACCTGTTTTAAATCGTAAATTTTCAGTAGCAATATCTCCTTGTGCTTCATTAATGCCCAATTCATTCTTGTTTTGATAACGAAATCTATGAGAAACTTCGAACCTATTAATTTCATATTTATAAGATACATCTGCGTTGTATCTAAAATGATTTTCATAGCCTTGTATTTTTCCTTGATTGTCATTTTCACTAACATACCTTAATCCAATACCTATTTCAAAGTTATCAAATAATTCATATTCTATATTAAATTGAGAAAAATACTCATCTGTAGTTGTGGCATTATCTTTTAATCTAATATTTTGTTCTAAACCTATTTTTAATTTTTTACCTATGGAATAATCTACACCAACGGAACTCCAAAAAGCAAAGTCATTTGCATCCTCTACTTGCGCAAAAGTAGTATTTGCAAATATTAGTGAACAAAACAATAAAGATGCAAATGAAATCTTAAGGTATTTTAAAACTTTCATAGCTTCCTTATGATTCAGTATTGTAATGAAATATTCTTATCACTGCACTGTCTTTTAGAAAATCAATTTTCCCAATTGTCAATTTATTAATCACCAAACCTGTTCTGTTTTCTAAATCAGCTTTCAACAAATCATAATTTTCAGGTTTAATATTCTCTATATTCTCGTAGACAATGTCTTTGTGTATCTGATGCTTTAAATGCCATACTTTTTCTATAATCACGATAGCAGCAACAATAACTACATTCCCAAATATAACCTCAAAATAACTCATTTTTTTATTTACAAAGGCATTCATTATTGAGACCCCTATTACAACAAATAAATAAGTCATATCTTTAATGGCTAAAGTGTCTGTTCTATATCGAATAATGCCAAAAATTGCAAAAAGACCTAGCGCTAAACCAATATCTAGTTTATACTTTTTTAGAGTAAAACATAAAAAGAAAACAATAATTCCAATTAAATAATACGTAAAAACATAATCTTTATTACCCGTTACACTATAATATAACCATCTAATAATAAGTGTTAAGAAAACAATATTAATAGCAAATAGGAAGGATAATTTATAAAAATCATCATCAAAGAAAGGAATATTTAGAAAATCCATAGTTACGCAGAAATTTTATTTAATTTAATTAATTTTTGTTTGAACAAATTATACTTGAGTTCTTTATAAAGATTAACCATTCCAATACAATATTTGCTAATGCTGTAAGGGTTATATCTATATTTTTTTAATGTTTTTACAACAATCGACTTGCGATCAAACCTACTCTGTTTTACCTCTATCACAACTAAATTGTTGTAATTTTTAACGATATCATTCATATAATAGGATAAATTTAGATCGATAGTAGCTCGCTCATTATCTTTCAGATTAACGAGTGTAATCCTTTTAAAACTGTTCCATAAACTGGGCTGTAAATCAAACTTTTTAGAAGTGGTTTCAAAGATAAAATCATTTAAGTTTTGAGATAAACCTAAATCGAAATCTGAAATTTTAATTCTAGATTTATTTGTTTCTCCCTTCCCATTTTTTTGCTTTATTTCTAAAAAAGTTAGGCCAGAATCCACATATTTACGTTGTCTTATTTTAGTTCTATTAACTCTTCCGTTATGATGATCAAAATAAAATTTAAATTTAGAAGTATCAAAATAAACAGAAGAGTAGTTCATAATCCTTCGATCTTTTACCTCTAAAACTTGATAATCTTCTTTTAAATCATTTAATATCTTATCTAAAAAATTTATGTTAATGGTGTACTTGGTATCTGTTCTCTTCATTAAAGAGACAGTATTCATATCTTCTAAAGAAATACTTTCGAAACTATTAATTGTAGCAGAAATGTTTTCTAATACTGTATGTTCTTTTTTAGTCTCCATTAATTGTTTAAATAATAATAATAATAATAATAGAATATTATATTTTTATATTGAGATAAGTGTTGTTCTAAAATATTTTTAATACGTAAAAACTATTCGATTAACTTTTACTGTAAATCAAAAAGTTTGAAAGAATTGGTTGAAATATTCTACTCCAATTTATTAAAAAAATTCTATTAAGCTTCCTTATCAATACCTTTTTGAGCGCATACTATGTTCTGATGCACTTAATTCGTAACTAACTTTTATTTAATACAGTAAAAAAATATCAGTATCAATTAGCTATAAACTCATTCTAAAATTGACTACAAAAGTAAATAATTAAATTATAATCTGTAGCAAAAGTCAACCTATATTTACACAAGCTAAATAGGTCACTGTTTTTTTATTATAATTTTAAATAACGATGAAAAAAAGTACTAATCTTAATAATCAAACTATAAATTATAACGTTTTATACCATTAAACTGTCTCTTATTAACAGAGTCTATAGCTCAAATGCAACTTTTAACAAAGTTGTTGAATTTTATTGCACTTGCTTTGGCTCGATAAGTAAAACTGAACTAGAATTTACATTTATAGAAAAGGAAAAAATCACTCATAGACTTAAATATTGCTTGGGTACTAGATTTTAAAAGGACAGTTTGGTTCGGAATATCATAAAAAAAAGATTGAAAGAGTACTATTTTTAAATATCTTTGAATGTTAATACCCAAATAAAAAAAATGAAAGAAATATTTTATGGTTTGGCAATCCTTGCTCTAATGTTTGCATCATGTAGCGGTCCAAAAGAAGATATTAATTATGCTCCTAACGCTCTTGATGACACTGCTTCTACAAATGAAAATACACCCGTTAATATTAGTGTTTTAACGAACGATAACTTTGGTATTGATGGACCTAATACAGGTGCAATCTCTATCCATTCTGGAACTTCTGCTAGTGGTGGTGAGATAGCAGTAAACAATGGAGGAACTCCTAATGACCCTAAAGATGATACCATAGATTACACGCCTAAAACAAACTTTAATGGAACAGATGTTTTTGATTATACCATTACTGATAGTACTGCAGATAGTTCTTCTGCCACTGTAAGTGTTCTTGTTATTCCAACAAACGGTCCGTCTTTAGGAGCGACTTTTAATAATGGTTTATTTCTATTTACCATAACTAATGTAGCCAACAAAGAAGTATCCATAGAAAAAAACACGGAGGATGGTCCTTCTGGTGCATTAGAACTGCCTCAAACCATAGAAGAGTCTGATATCACCTACACAGTAACAAGTATAGCAGATGAAGGCTTCGCATATTCTTACAACATAACTAGTGTTACGATTCCAAATGGCTATAAAACAATAAGAAAGCTTGCTTTTTATAATGATTACAGTATAACTAATATTAGTCTTCCAGATACTCTTACTGCCATAGAAAATGATGCTTTTGGTGCGTGTACTAGTTTAATCGATATTGATATCCCTGCTGGAATTACTCATTTATCTGATGCTGTTTTTGCAAGTTGTAGAAGTTTAACTACTATGACGATACCCAACACAATAACAAACATAGGTAATGCTGTTTTTTACGACTGCAGCAGCTTAAATAATGTTATAATACCAGATAGTGTAGTTAATGAAAATATGGGAACTGCAGTCTTTGGCTTAAATGCAAGTTTAACCAATATAACTTTTCCATCTGCTTTTACAACAATTCCAAACGATACATTTTACGATTGTAATAGTTTAGAGAGCTATACAATACCCAGTAATATAATCAATATCGGTTCTTCTGCTTTCTATGGATGTGGTGTTTTAAAAGAGATTAATATTCCAGAAAATGTGACTACTATTGGTGAATCTGCTTTTGGTGCATGTGTTAATTTAACAAAAGCAGTAATTCCAGATAATTTTACAAGTTTACCAGATAATTTGTTTTTTGAGTGTAATAATCTAGTAGATGTTAACATACCTATTGCTCTTACAAGTTTAGGAAATGCAATTTTTTATGGATGTACCAGTTTAGAAAATATTAATTTACCAAACGGTATAACAAGTATAGGAAGCGCTGCTTTTGGAAATTGTTTTAGCTTGAATAATATTGCTATACCGACTAATTTAACGACCATAGAGGAATCTATTTTTTGGAACTGTAGTAGTTTTACTGAAATTAATATTCCTAGTGGTGTAACAAGTATTGGAAATAGTGCTTTTGGTGGTTGTAATAGCATCACCGAAATAACGATTCCAAATGGTATAACTTCTTTACCCACAAATGCATTTTATAATTGTAGTAGCTTAACTACAATTATTCTTCCAAGTAATTTAACAGCAATAGAAAAATTTGCTTTTGGAAATTGTAGAAGTTTAACTAATTTTGATTTTCCAGATAGCGTGACAATAATTTCACAAAACACTTTTTATAACTGTACCAGCTTAACCGATGTTAGTATCCCAAATAGTATAACAAGTATCGGAAATCAAGCTTTTTATAATTGCAGTGCGTTGAAAAATATATCTGTAAATTTGCCCACACCTTTAACTATAGATGCAAATGTTTTTGAGTATGTTACCATGAGCAGTATGGCTTTAAAAGTACCTTCTGCTTCAGTAGAGAATTACAAGACTTTTGATGTTTGGAGAGATTTTGGTTCAATAAATGCTTTATAATTTTTTTTAACAACGAGTATATAAATATAAGTAGATACGTATTTCACTTTACAAAAATTTGAAAGAGGTCGTCTAAAAAGTGATTTTTAGACGATCTCTTTTTGGCTACTATTTATTTCGAAAGATTAATTTAAAAAAGATATAACTTTGCTAGAGCGTTCCACTAAGTTTCTTCAAAAAAGGTAATCTTACAATTAATACCATTTCCATATTTACTTTATCAATACCTCTTAACATAAATTATTTCAAGTTTTTATTTTGTTTGATGTTTCCAAAAACAGCTCCAACATCATTATTTTCTTTTTGCAATATATCGTTGACTTGTGAGTAATTTTTTGACTTCTAATTTTAGCGATATCAGATTATAGTTAAGTGTTATAATTCGATTGGTTTTTGATTTATAACATCGATTTCTTAAAATACAATCTTTGCAGTTTTGTGTATGACATCTTAGTATTTATTGAATATTTAGATAGAAATTATACTTCATCTTTTAATCACTTTAAATCTAAAATTTAATCTAAAAAAACAGCATCCACAACCAGTCAATTATAGAAACAAATTTATTTTCAATAAAAACATTAACCCTGCTAAAATTAGCATTATTTTTAATCCAAACAGGTCTTATAATTCTAATCAAACAAAAGGTTTACACTCCCAAAGCAAACAAAACTCTTTCTCAAATTAGAGCGTTCTTTTAAAAAATTAATATATATTCGCACTGCATAAATAATTATGTTTTATATGTTATGATTACCCCTGCGTAGCATATGAAAATCTTAAAAAAAAATGAAGTTAACAAGGGTAGATAAAGTGTTTCAAAGTGCCACAATATTCTTTTTGGTTTTTTTGAATATAGCTGTTTTTTCACAGAGCAAACCAGTCAAGCCTTTACCTAAAAAAGATTCTTTTGCTACTGAAATTAGAGAAGCAGATATATTAAAAAGCACAAACGATTTCATTACAAGAAAGGAATATGACAAAGCTTCACTGTTTTTGTCAAAGTACTACGATGATTTTTCTGAAAGTTTAAAAGTAAATTGGCTATATGCTCATGTATTGTACATGAACAATGATAAAAGACAGGCAATAAATAAGTTCAAAAAAGCGATTTCTATTTCTCCTATGAATAAAAATCTTCAAATGGATTACGCTAGGGTACTTTATGGAATGGGGAAAATCCATAAAGTAGCCTCTATTTTATCTAAATTTATGGATGCCGATTCTAAAAATGTTGAATTCTTACTAATGCAAGCTAATATTAGTTTTTGGAATGGAAATCTGAACAATTCACAAAAAAAGATTGATAGAATTCAAGAACTCTATCCAAACTCAAAAATTACAAAGAGTTTAACGCAGCAGATAAAAGAATTATCCGCATTTAATATTAAAACCAATTTTGAATACCAGTCTGATTCGCAGCCTTTAGATTATTCTGCACAACATATAGTTGTACAAAAATATAGTTCTAGGTTTTTAAATCTAAAATTCGAACTATCAAACTATAATTTTTCACCTGAAAAAGAACGAGCTGTAATAATTAAACTTAGTAATCAGTTTTACATTGCTCCTTTAAAGCTTACTGCAAATATAACTGGAGGTGTTTACAAGAATTATTCAGGAATAAACGATTGGATAGGTGGCATTAGTTTTACCCAAAAATTACCCCAAAACATATCTTTAAATTTTGGATATTATAAAGAGAGTTTATTAAGCACGATAGCAAGCACTGCCTTCAATTTAACATCTCAAAATATTTTTGGAGGAATCGATTATCATAATAAATTACTCATAGCTCATGCAGAGTACAACCAACAATTTTTTAAAGATGATAACATTATTAAATCGATTGGCTCTTGGATTTTATCACAACCTATTAAAGTTAGAAATTTTAACTTTCAATTTGGATATAGCTATGAATTCATAGACGCGAAAGATATCTTGTTCATTTATGACACGGAAGGAGTAGGAATTTACGATCCCTATTTTACACCAAAAGAACAAGAAATGCACTCTGCTTTGTTTATCGTAAATTATAAACCAACAAAAAAATTATCACTTAAAGCAAAAGTGAATTACGGCTTGAGAGCTACTGTAAGAAACCCTTACCCCATGCAAGTAACCCCAACTATAATAGAAATTGGTGGATTTTATGACGAGAATTTTTCTCCTATACAGTTTACAGGAGCCATTAATTACCACTTTTCAAATCAGATTACTGCGAAAATCAACTATATTAAGCAAGAAACATTTTTCTACACAAGACAAAATATTAACCTAGGATTAAATTTTAACCTCTAATGAATTCAAAATTACGAAATGATTTGTGGAAATTTAAAGAAGCTAAAAAAGTAACCAGCTTTGATAAAGCTATCTTTTTAGGATTAACACTTGCTGGATTAATAAGCATGTTTAATTTAATGGAATGGTGGTTTAGAGCACAACATATTGAAAATATTTTTTTATTCGTTATTTTAAGTCTTTTTTTTGGCTACGGCAATATTAGGATAGCTTTAATCTGGATCAATTATTTACGGATACAAAAACCAAAAGAAGTACCTGTTCCAGAAAAAAACTTAAGTGTTGCTGTTTTTACAACATCTTCTCCTGGAGAACCGTTATCTATGTTTGAAAAAACTTTTAAGGCGCTAAGAAACTTAAACTATCCTCATACAACCTATTTACTAGATGACACAGAAGATATTGCCTTTAAAGAGTTAGCAGAAGAGCATGGAGTGGTATGGTTAAATTTACCAAACATACCTGGAGCCAAAGCTGGTAAGATTAACGAAGCATTGAAAATAACAAAAGAAGACTTTATTTTAGTATTAGACCCAGACCATATTGTTTTCCCTAATTTTTTAGATCAAACACTAGGTTTTTTTCAAGATAAAAAAGTAGGTTTTGTTCAGGTAAGTCAAGGGTATTACAATATGTATCGTTCTTTTACAGCACACGGCGCTGCAGAACAAACTTATGCATTTTATGGGCCTACGCAAATGGGCTTGTTTGGTTATGGGGGTGCTGTGGCTATTGGAGCTAATTGTACTTTTAGAAGAAAGGCATTAGACAGTATTGGAGGTCATGCTAAAGGTTTGTCTGAAGATTTAAATACTTCAATTAGAATTCATTCAAAAGGTTGGAAATCTATATACAATCCTGTAATTGTGAGTCGTGGTTTAGTTCCTGAAGACTTTACGTCTTTTTGTAAACAACAATTAAAATGGGCAAGAGGAGTATTTGAAATGCTCTTTGATGAGTTCCCAAAAGCTTCAAAAACTTTAACTTTTTGGCAAAAAGTATCGTATTTATCTATAGGAACCTATTATCTAGTTGGCCCCATGACAGCCTTCTTTATCTTTATACCTTTATTATTTTTTACAACAAAAATAGGTCCCGCTAGTATGGACTTTACTGAATTTATTATACTTGGCAGCCCTATTGTATTAATTTCAATGTTAGTTTATGCACATGCTCAAAGTTTTTTGTGCGATAAAAAAACAGAAAGAGGAGTTCATTGGAGAGCCATGGTTTTAAAGTATTCTTGTTGGCCTGTATTTACGTATGCTTTTTATTTGTCCATAATTAACAAAAAAGTTCCGTATATACCAACAGCAAAAGTAGCTGTAAAGGGTTTTATGAGTCCGTTTGTAACACCATTAATTTTATACTGTATTTTATTTATATGCATACTGACGGGCGTTTATATTGAAAGAAGATATTACATTCCTCAAAGTGAATTAATTCTTACAACCGAAAAAACTTGGGGAATGATCGGGTTTGCTATGATTGCTTTCCTGCAATTTTTAGGAGGTATTGCAGCAGCCTATCAATCTTTGTTTATCAAAGCAGAAAATGCTTGGAGTAAAATAGTGATAACAGCAGATAAAAAAATTAAAATTAAAGAATAAAA
>TARA_B110000238_G_scaffold132078_1_pt1 | contig 10604 bp, 8 predicted proteins | sample TARA_B110000238 | Tara Oceans TARA_B110000238 (sample SAMEA4397569) | marine metagenome | biome: Polar Biome; feature: [SRF] surface water layer (ENVO:00010504); material: water (ENVO:00002006), including particulate matter (ENVO:01000060) such as... | depth 5 m | reverse complement strand
TGGATCTCTAAATCATATAGCTAATTGTTTTGATGTCACTAGTTTTGTAATTATGTCAGGTTTTACAAACAGTAAATTCATAGAATATAAAAATTCAATAATTATTTCTCGTGAACCTCAAATTGAATGTGCACCCTGCTATTTAAAGGAGCCATGTCATAGAGAAAGAAAATTTTGTACTGAAGACATAAGTGTTGAGATGGTAAAAAAAATTATTTTAGAAAACTTAAATAAATAGATTCTTTCAATACCAGTAAATTTGTAATACTAAATAATTAAAGGGGTGTCTTAACAGAGTGATGATACATCAAAAAATACCCAATTTAAAAAAAAGTATCAAAAATTTAGGAGGTATCAATAACTATAAATATTTGACAAATTTTACAAAGGCATATAAAAAATATAATTAATCATAATTAGCATGACAAAAAAAAATTTATACTTATTTGAAATTTCGGATGTTTTAGCTAGTCAGGCTAAACTTCCTTATAGTACCGGGTTAATATGGTCCTACTGCTTGGAAGAAGAAAAAATTCCAGAAAATTATAATCTAGCAAATTGGTTTTGGTATAAAGATGATGATAATACAGTTGATGCAATATTCGAAAAAATTGAAAATCCATCAATAATTGGATTAGCTACATTTATCTGGAATTGGAAATGGAATAAAAAAATCTGTGCACGTATTAAAGAAAAATGGCCTAATTGCATTATTGTAATTGGTGGGTGGCAGCCACCTCTAGCTGATAGAAGTCAAAAATTTTTTGAAGAAAATCCTTGTTTTGATATTATTGTTCATGGTGAAGGAGAAGTTACTTTCAAGGATATTCTATTAGAAAATTTAAAAGATAAACCTGATTGGTCTAAAATTGGTGGCTGCTCCATTAAAATGGAACTAATTGGAGATAAAAAAGAAATTGAAGTACCAAATATCAAGGAGATGACAGATATAGAAGGATCAAATATAATTAAAAATCCATCACCACTAGATACATATGTTACAAAGCCAAGAATAAGAATTCCAGATTTAAAATGTATGCCAAGCCCATATTTAAATGGTTTGTTTGATAAAATAATTGTTGATTGTAAATATGATCTTGAGGCAACAATTGAGACAACTAGAGGGTGTCCTTTTGGATGTACCTTCTGTGAGATCGGAACTAAATACTATCAAAAAATTAAAACTCATGGAAATGAAAAAATTTTTAGAGAAATAGATTGGTTGGCTAAAAATAAAGTAATTTTTGTATACAATGCAGATTCAAATTTTGGAATATTGCCAGAACATATGGATATAGCAAAATATTTAATAAAAACTAAAGATGAAACAGGATATCCTGATAAGCATAGAGTTGATTGGGCTAAAATTCAGCCAACCAGAGTTCTTGAAATTGCAAAATTGCTTTATGATGCCGAGATGGAACCGGGAATAACTATAGCTCTTCAGTCACTTAATCAAAATGCTTTGAATGCTGTCAAAAGAAAAAATATGACGGATGGAAAATTAGAAGAAGTTTTAAACAAATATAGTGAAAAACAACTCAAAAGCTATACAGAACTAATTTTAGGTTTACCAGAGGAGACTGTAGATAGTTTCGTCGAAGGCGTATGCAAAATTATAGAACTTGGTCAACATGGATATATTGGTATAAATGATTTAATAGCGTTGCCTAACACGCCGTTTGGAGATCCTGAATATAGAAAAAAATGGGGAATTAAATTAGTAGAAACATTGCCATCTTTTGTACATGTTGATAACTCTGATTTAAGAGATGAAACTGAGTCAATGGTTATCGGAACTAATACTATGACCCAGGAAGGTTATAAAGAAGCACAAATTTATAAGTGGTTAATACTTTATGGGCATTACTTAGGATACTTTCAATATATTGCTCGGTTTTTAAGAATTTATAAAAATGTATCATACCTCTCATTTTACAAAAAATTATTAAGTTTTATAAAATCTAATAAGGATAGTTTTTTAAAAGAAGAATTTGATTTAACTTACGAAGCACTTAATAAAGTTATTAAAAAGCAAGGACCTTGGGGAAGAGTTTTAGACAATGTGAGAAAAAATTTTTCTTGGAGATTTGAGGAAACAACTGCGATAAGATCTGCTGAAAACAAACAAAGGTTATATAAGGAAGTAACTCCGTTTTTAGAAAAGTTTGAATTAGAAAAAGATCTTTTGGATGATTTAATTCATTTTCAAAAAAATACAATTATTGATCCTTTTCAAAAATATCCACTAAATATTGAAACTAATTACAATATTCATGAGTTAATAGTTGACTCTGAAAAATTAGTGAAGCAAAAAAATACTTATACAGTTGATGGTAAAATGTATAATGGAAATTTGTATGAATGGGCTAAGGAGATAATGTGGTGGGGTAGAAAACTTGGTGCATGTAAGGCAAAAATAACTAATTTAAAAAGTTTAAATCTTTATAATAAAAAAACTTCAAACTACATAACTAGAGACCTTTAAATTACTATTTATGATTAACTGATAAGTTAAATGCATAGGTAAAAAATTTATTATTGGAGAATACTATAAAGCCTCTGAAAATTTTTAAGTTTCAGTATATTTTAACTTTATTAAAAAAGAATATATGAATAAAGAAGATTATATAATAATGAGAATTTATGGTGGTATGGGAAACCAACTATGGCAATATTCATTTGGTAGAAGTTTATCAATAAAATATAAGAAAAAATTAGTTTTAGATGTAAGTTTTTTTAATAATCCACTTATAGATTACCCCACAGGAGATTTATTTAAATTTAATCTAAATAAATTTAATTTAGATAAAGATGTTTTGATTGAAAAAGATTTATATAAACACAGTTATAGATTCTTTAAATATTTTTTAAGGTTTCTGCCGAACAAATGTATCAACTTTTTTTTTAATAATAAAAAGAAATATAGAATTGATAATTTCATATTTGAGGAAAATAGGTTTAAAAAAAAAATTAATAAATCAATAAAAATAAATGGTAAATCATTTTATTTTTTGGGTTATTGGCAAAATAAGGAACATTTTAAGGATTGTTCTGATGTGATAAAAAATGATTTCAGACCAAAAATTATTAAAAAAAAAGTTTTTAGTTTTATTAAAAATATAAAAAAGAATAATGTAGCAATACATATTAGAGGAGGAGATATTAAAATTGAAAAAAATTATTCTCATCCGGATTCTGAATATTATTTTAAAATAATAAAGTTTTTAAAAAAAAAAAATAAATTGTTGAATTTTCATGTTTTTACAAATGATTCAAAATATGCAAAAAACTTTTTAGAAAAGATTGAGTTAAAAAATTACTCCATAATATCCAGTAAATACAATTTTTCTGATGTAGAAGAATTTTATATTATGCAACACTATAAAAATTTTATCATAAATAGAAGTTCATTCTCATGGTGGTCTGGATATTTATCAAATAAAAATAAAACAACAATTTTTGCACCAAAAATTTGGCAAAATAATTTTTTTCTTCCAAAATCTCTAAGATCAGACAATTGGAAATTATTCTAATACCAATACGAAACAAACAATTTTCTGGTTATATTCAGATAATAAAATAATTAAAAGAAATACTTATAATTGTAACATTTATCGACTTTAAATTTTATAAAGCTTGTGATATTTTTTGATACTTTTGTAACTTTCATTGGATGCTCTATCAGGCATTACATCTTTAAATTTTTTTAATAATGTTAATCCATAGTAAGCTTGCTCAGGTGTCATATACATATGCCATCCAATAGATTTAAAGTTATCTTTATCATAACTAACATTTAAATCTCTGCCATCATATCTTGCTTTTTTAAACCAATTATAAGCTTTTTTTGAGTCCAAAAGAACCATACCACCTCTACCAATAGGTAAATGTTTTCTGTGGTGAAAAGATAGACAGGTTAAGGTTTTTCTTTGATACATATTTTTAGTAAATTTAGTTGCACTATCAATTATTGGCAATGGATTTAATTGATAGTTACCATTCCAATTTATTTTTCGAACTTTAAATTTATAATTTGCTAATCTAATTGCTGATAAAACAGAAATATATGTATTTTCTGGAATAATAATTGTTTTTTTTTGATTATAGTATTTTAAAGATAAGAAAATTGCATTTGTACAACAATCAATTGCAACAGCATATTTACTCCCAGTAAACCTAGCTATTTTTTTCTCGAACAAATCTACAATATCCCACGGATCATGTAGATTATTTTTTTTTATAAAATTACTTAACTTTTTTTTGGATATCATAAGCAATTATTTATGAAAAAATAACATATTATAGTAATTTAAATTAATTTTTTTTCTTCCGCTTTAATCATCTCTTTAATTAATTGATAAATATTCTTTTTTGGGCTCCAATTTAATTCTTTTTTAGCTTTTCGCGCATCTCCAATTAAAGACTGTACGTCTAGTGGCCTGTAATACCTTTTATTACTTTCAATAATACAATTTCCATTCAAGTCATAACATCTTGAATTGACACCTTTTCCTTTCCAATAAAATTTAATGCCCAAACTTTTTAAACTCAAATTTATAAATTGTTTTACAGAATATTGTTTACCTGTTGCTATTACGTAATCTTCTGGCGTTTTTCTTTGCATCATTTTCCACATCGCTACGACGTAGTCTTCAGCGTGGCCCCAATCTCTTTTTGCATCTAAATTACCTAGATATAATTTTTTTTGAAACCCATATTTTATTTTACACAAAGCTATAATAATTTTTCTAGTAACAAATGTTTCACCCCTAACAGGACTTTCATGATTAAATAAAATTCCATTACATGCAAAAATATTAAAAGCTTCTCTATAATTTTTTGTAATAAAATGAGCATACACTTTCGCAACTCCATAGGGACTTTGTGGATTAAATGGTGTTCTTTCATTTTGAGGTTTTTTTCCTGTTTTTCCAAACATTTCAGATGTACCGGCTTGATAAAATTTTGTAAGTTTTTCAAATTTATGAAATCTTATTGATTCCAAGATTCTTAAAGCACCTAATGCATCTGCATTAGCAGTATACTCAGGTATATCAAATGATACTGAAACATGAGATTGCGCCGCTAAATTATATATCTCTTGAGGTTTGATTTTTTTTATCAAAGAAGAAACAGACATTGCATCAGTAACATCTCCCCAGTGTATAATAAAATTTGTTTTCTTTTTCATAAATGGATGTGGAAAGATATGATCTATTCTGCTGGTATTTATTGATGATGATCTTCTTACGACACCGTGAACTTCATATTTTTTCTTTAACAAAAAGTCAGCTAAATAAGAGCCGTCTTGACCAGTTACACCGAATATTAATGCTTTTTTTTTCAATTTAAATTCTCCACAATCAGTTTCTAAACTAAATTTAATTAGATGTATAATTTTTTAAATACCAGTTTATTGTTTTTTTAATACCATCATCTAGTTTTACTTTAGCCTTAAAACCTAACATTTTACTTAATCGAATATCTAATAATTTACTTTTAGCTCCATTAGGTTTTTTAAGATTATAAATAAATTTTCCTTTATATTCAAATTCCTTTGCTATCTTTTTTGCCATTGAAGTTATGTCGTGATCAATTCCAGAACCAATATTTATCCAATATAACTTTTTTCTTGTTAAGTTTTTAAACAGAAAGCTCTTTATTGCTAGCGCAACATCATCAACGTAAATAAATTCTCTTTTTGATTTTCCGTTTCCCCAAATTTCTACAGTTTTTTTATTATTATATTTAGCAAAATGAATTTTTTTTATTAAACTGCCAAGTACATGTGAATTAGTTTCATTAAATTTATCTAAAGGACCATAGATATTACAAGGAATTAAAGAAAAATAATTCATCAATGAGTTTTTCGAAATATACTCACACATTTTTATACATACAATTTTTCCTAAAGCGTAAGCTTCATTTGTAGCTTCAATTTTACCATCTAGCAGTTTAATTTCTTTATTAGGTTTGATTTGATTTGGTGGATAAATGCATGAACTTCCAACATTCAAAAAATTTTTAATTTTTAAAGTATTAGACACTTTTATTAAATTTAACCCCATTAAAGTATTTTCTTGTAAGAATTTAACTGGATCATTTATGTTAGCTCCAATACCTCCAATATAACCTGCTAGATGAACTATATGTGAAGGCTTTTTCTTACTTATATAATTTCTGATATTGTTTATATTATTTAGGTTTAAGACTTTAGAACTGGGAGTTAAAATATTGTATTTTTTATTCAAAACTTTTACTAATGATTGACCCACCATTCCAGACGATCCTGTAATTAATATTTTTTTCAATTTAATTCCTCTTCAATTTTTTTGTATAAAAAATTAAGTTCTTTAGTTAAATCTTTTGGATAATTTCCAACAAAAAAACCATTTTTATCAATATTTTGAGAGTTTTGAAAACTTCCCTTTGCTTTAAAGTCTAAAAATTTCATTACTGGGTTATTTAAAAAATTACCAGTCATTGTTGGTCTTAATTCTATATTATTTTTAATAAGTTTATTAACAATTTTCTTTCTTTTATTTTTTAATTGTCCAGTTAAAATTAAATTAAATCCAAACCAAGATGAAAAAGATTTTTTTTCTACATTTTGAATTTTACACCAGGTTTTATTTTCGAATAAATTTTTAAATGTTGAAGCATTTTTTAATCTTATTTTCATAAATTTGTCTAATTTTTTTAATTGAATTAAACCGATAGCTGCTTCGATTTCTAATGGCCTTAAAGAATATCCAGGAGTAATGAATACAAAATGATCTTTGAATTTATCGTTAGATTTTTTATAAAAACTATTTTTTTTAGGCAGATCTCTACACCACCCATGTGCACGGAGTGATTTTAAGAAATCATTGATATCTTTATTATCTGTTAATATAACTCCTCCCTCCATAGTTTGCATATGGTGAGAAAAAAATAATGAGTGAGTTCCCATTATTCCATGAGTTCCACAAAATTTATTTTGATATTTTGCACCTAGGCTTTCACAGTTATCTTCAATGAGTATTAAATTATACCTTTTAGCTATATCTTTTAACTTAAGAAAATTACATGGATTTCCGAGTAAATTAATTGCTAAAATAGCAACTGTATTTTTATCTATAGCTTTTTCTACTTTTAAGGGATCAATATTAAGAGTGTTAAGCTCTACATCTACAAAGTTAATTTCAAAATTATTTTGGCATATTGGATAATAAGAAGTGCTCCAACCTACGGTAGGAGCAATAATATTTGGCTTAGATATATTTTTTTTTTTTAAGATTTTTTTATAATTCTTTAAGACAGAAAACATTAAAAGATTTGCAGATGACCCAGAATTTACCATTGTCGCATATTTAGATTTAAATTTTCTAGCAAATTTGTCTTCAAATTCTTTTACTTTCTTACCCATTGTATAAAAACCACTATCAATTACTTTTTTAGCTGATTTTTTTTCTTGTTCAGTCCAGGTATTAAAGCCTAATGGATATTTCATTAATTAATAATTTATTAAATGTGAATTTTTTGAAATTTTATTTTGTAAAATTTATAAATACCTTCAAAAATGCTTGAAAAAAATAATGTAGAAATTAAACTATAAGTGAAAAATGGTATTGCCAATGTGTAACATGCGACTAATCCATTTATATTGTAACCATAAGAACCTAAGCTCCAAACACCAAAATTAGTAACTACAAAAAAAATGCAAGCACCCAGTAAAGAACCTAAAATTCGAGTGCCAATATTTTTCAAAAAATTCCTACTAATCAAACCAATTAAAGCTACACTTCCCCATGTAAAGATAGTTAACCCATGAAAACCAATGATAAGATCTGTTGTTGCAAAACTTATTAAAACAATTGGCAAATATCTAATCCCAAAAAAAACAGGAACATAAAAACTTAATGCCATTAAACTGGTAAAATTAGGTGGGTGAGGAATAAATCTAGTAACTGCCAAGGTTACAAAAATTCCTAAAGCTATTTTTTTATAATTCATATTAATTAATTATCATTATTATCTTATAAATAATAATATAAAATTTATTATAATTATTTCAAGCTAATACTAAATTACTTATCAATTTTATTGAAATTTCTTTGTAAATTTAATGTTTAAAGATGTACCTGGTGTATTATAATTTAAAGCTTCATTATACTTTTCATCAAATAAATTTTTCAAAGAAAAGCTAAAGTTATAATCATTTTTTAAATTATAATTTGCGTACAAATTTAGAAGTGAATAATCATCTAAAATAACTTGTTTAAATCCATTGTCACTTCCACCATAGTCTCTTCTTTCCCCGACATACTTAAATTGTAAAGTACCAATAAAGTTAGGATTGAAATTTTTATTAATAGATGTGTTGACAGCATTTTTAGGTACCCTTACATTCATTTGATCATTACAAGAATCATTAGGATTACTGCAAGTTGATCCGTCATAAGATTTTGTAAAAGTATAGCCAAAATTAATACTTAAGTCCTCCCTGGGATCCCACTTTGATGAAAGCTCTAACCCTCGACTATAATTTTTCGCTGAAGTATTTTTTTGAACATAAGTATTACCATTATCAGTATTTGTGGCCCATCCCCCTATATAATTTTCATAATCAATATCAAAAATTGTTGCACTAAAAGTTAGAGCATATTCTGAAATTTTTTTATCTATTCCAAAATCAATACTAGTGCTTTCTTCAGGAACTAAACTAGATCTGTTCAAAACAGATGATCCAAAATAGTATTCATTTAATGTTGGAAATCTTAAACCTGTTCCAAAACTTGATCTAATTTTTGTATTACTATCTAGTTTGTAAGCAACTGTAGCCCTACCAGTATGGTAAGCCCCAGCGATACTATGATGATCTCTTCTCAAACCAATTGTTGAATAAAGTTTCTCTAATGGTCTGAAATGCAGTTCTACATATTGAGAATTAATTTCTTCTTCTGCTGATGCATACTTTGTTGCATGGTATGTGCTACCAGTTGTGTAATTTGATGGTATTTCAGCTTCATCTATCTCATATTCTAAACCATAATTAACTTTTGTATCTAGATTTAAGTTATATTGACCAAATAAATTGATGGCATCTCTTTGCCCCTCATACATTTTTTTTGTTGGAGTTCCACTATTGTAGCCCTCAACAATTTCTCTTAAAAAATATGTTTTATTAAATGCTATTGTATTTAATAAATTACCATTATCTAAAATCAATTTAGTACTAAATAATGTTTGCTGATCATCTGAACTATTATCATCAGTAGATGATAATCCAACAGCGTCATATTCAAGAAATGTATCTGTATAATTAATATAGGTTTCAGTTCTTATTTGTTCGTTTATTTGATAACCAATATTTGCTATATAATTATCATTTCTGTATCTGTCGTCTTCATTATCATCAATTCTTGCTGAAATTCCATCAGATGAAAAATTTGTTAACCCAAAAAAATAGTCAAAATTATCATTCTTTCCATCATAAGCTAAATTGACATTACGAGTTCCAAAGGATCCTTCTGATATAGACCCACTTTTGTTATGACCTTCTTTCCCTTTTTTTGTATACAAATTAACTGTACCGGCAATTGCTCCACTTCCATATATTGTAGATTGAGATCCTTTTAAAATCTCAACTGCTTCAAGTGAATTATTCATTAGATTACCAAAATAATAGTCATTTGACGGTGTTGAAGGATCTGATAATTTTATTCCATTTAAATATACAGTACTATATCTTTTAGGTTGACCTCTTAGTTGAATTCCTGAAACAGTTCCATATCCACCACTTTGAAAATAATTCATACCCATTAAATTTTCACTTAATATATCTCCAACAAAATTTTCACCAGAACTGGAAATAGTATTTTCATTAATCACTGATACATCACTACCAACAACACTTTTTGATTGAGGTGACTTACTAGCTGAAATAACAATAATAGGAATATCTTTTGCTTGAGTCTTTGTGTATTCAAAAAAAATAAAAGTTAATAAAAATATAGTTAATCTTAAAGTCATACGGCACATCCATTTTTAATACATCTTGTAAATTACAAAATGTTGTTAATTTAATGCCGATGCTTATTTTTCATAGTAGAATTAGACTTTCCCTGGCCTTCATTCGACAACGGTCTTCACTGGGTGGCGCTCCGACTTTACGGTTGCAGGTACAGCCAGTGAATTTCACACTGATTTCCCACCATGCATTTCAGTAATTACTATTTATAATAATTCAGAAGGATTTCAATAAAAATTTATAATTAAAGGTAGTTTTTTATCATTTTTCATTTTGTTTGAAAATTAATAGAGTTATATATAAAGGTTAATAACTAATATTTATTAAAAATCATCATGAAATTAACCAAAGAACAATCACAAGAGATTAAAGATCAGCAGTCTCAACAGAATCAAACAAAAAGAGTTACTGCTCCTGCACTTGAAAATATTCTTTATGAAGCAATGCCAGCATTAGATCATGGTTTTGTAAGAGTCGTAGATTATATGGGGGATGATACATCGATTGTTCAATCAGCTAGAGTTTCTTATGGAAAAGGCACTAAGCAAGTTTCAACAGATGCTGGTCTAATTAAATATTTAATGAGACA
>TARA_B110000238_G_scaffold196226_1_pt1 | contig 10628 bp, 5 predicted proteins | sample TARA_B110000238 | Tara Oceans TARA_B110000238 (sample SAMEA4397569) | marine metagenome | biome: Polar Biome; feature: [SRF] surface water layer (ENVO:00010504); material: water (ENVO:00002006), including particulate matter (ENVO:01000060) such as... | depth 5 m | reverse complement strand
GTTCCTTCTTGTTCAATAGGATTTTGAGTTGCTAAAACAAAGAATGGCCTATCCAGATCGTATCTATTTCCTGAATTAGTTACTGATCTTTCCTGCATAGCTTCTAACAAAGCTGACTGTGTTTTAGGAGGTGTACGATTTATCTCATCTGCAAGAATAATATTAGCAAACAATGGTCCTTTTATAAATTTAAAATTTCTGTTTTCATCTAGTATTTCAGCACCTACAATATCAGATGGCATTAAATCCGGTGTAAATTGTATACGGTTAAAATTTAGCCCAAGTGAATCTGAAATAGTTTGTACCAATAAAGTTTTAGCTAATCCAGGAACTCCTACCAATAAACAGTGTCCATTACAAAATATAGAGATTAATACTTGTTCAATTACAGCATCTTGTCCTACTATAATTTTTGCTATTTCATTTTTGAATTCATTGTATTTAACAACGAAATTATCTACTGCTTCAACATTATTAATCATATTATTTACTCCATTTTTTTGCAAAATCACATTTTGCTAATTCATAAGATAACCTCACATAAGTTTTTTCAATAGTTTTATTTGACCAATTTTCAAGTATTAATTGTTTCTTAGCATTTATTGAATATTCTTTAATTTTTTCAAAATCATCAACCAAATTAGCTTTATGTTGCTCAGTTCTCTTGTTTAATCTTAAAATACGATAGGCTTTATTTTCATCTTTTATTTGAATAACTGCAGGAATAGAAACCTGATTTTCATTTAATTTTTCTACTATTAAACGTAATGTTGGAGCCATATCTTCAAGCGTATGTAAAGTTGACATAGTATTTGGATTTAGTAACAATCCTCCATTACCCTTATTTTCATCATCTGAATAATTGATAACAGCCTGATCAAAACTAATGATTTGATTATTTATTTCTTTTGCAATATTTTCCATCTTTGTTTTTGCAGCATATAAAGCTGTTGCTGTTACTTTAGCTTTTATAAGAATATGTCTTACATTAATTTGCTCTCCTCTTCTTTCAATTAATTGAACAATATGATATCCATACTTAGATTCAACTACTTCTGAAATTTCACCTTCTTTTAAACGAAAAGCAGCCCTTTCGAATTCAGGGACTAAGTCTCCTCTATTTATAAAACCTAGCTCTCCTCCATTAGTTGCTGATCCTGGGTCATCAGAATATAAAGTAGCTAACATTTTAAAATCTTCTCCACTATACACTCTGTCTCTAAAACTATTTAGTTTTTCTCTAATTTTATCTTTCTGCTCGTCTGTAATTTCTGGTTTAATAACAATTTGTGAAACTTCAACTTGAGTAGGCATAGTTGGAATATCAATATCCAATAACAAAGCATAAGATTCTTTTACTTCGGCAGGTGTTACTTTAATTGATGAAGTAATCTGAGTTTGCATTTTTTGTGCCATAAATTGATCTCTAATTACCTTACTAAGTTCAATTTTAATATTAGCTTTAGATTTACCAAAATATTCTTCTACTTTTTGAACAGAACCTAATTGATTTTCAAAATAAGATAATCGCTTACTAACTTCATTTTCAACCTCATCATTTGAAACATCTAAGCTATCTAGTTTTGCTTGATTAACTAATAACTTTTGAAATAATAAATCCTCCACAATTTGACATCTAATTGTATTAGATTTAGCGTTTCCTTGCGATAGATACTGTATGTATTGTGATTCAATTTCTGAAGTAATAACAATTTCATCACCAATTACTGCCTCAATTTTATCAATTGATTGTGCTGATAAAGTAAAGTTAATTAAGCATAAGACTAGAGCGTAATATAATTTATTCATTAGTATATTTTAATTTTTTTCAAATCTAAAGCATTCTGATATAATTCGTCCTCAAGTTGCTTTAAATATCGTATTTTATTTTTATTTAGTAAAACATTGCGAATTTTAACTCTTTCTAAGCTTAACGGACTAATACTGCCTTTTATTTGATAACTACTAATGTACACATAATGCCTGTATTGCGTGTCTTCGAACCAAATTCCCTTTGTGTTCTCTAAAAAGTATTCTTCTTCAGTAATAAATTTTGGCAACTTAATGTTAATGTTTGAGAAATACTGCCAATTACTATCTGCTAAATAATATTCCTTGGCAAACTGATGACAATAATCAGTTAAGCTCTCATAATCAATTTGTTTATTTGATTTATACCACTTTTCAAGGCTTTTCAAATTAGGAGCTGATTTATCAACAACAATATACCTCCCCATAAATATATTTTTAGCTAATTTAAATTCATTTCGATACTGATTATAGTATTCTTTAATCTCTTTTTCTGTAATACTTGTATCAAAATTTTGATTAATTAATTCTTGCTGATATGCATATATTAAAAGAGAAGAGCGATATTCTGCAATTTGCGATTCATAATCCAATAAATCACTACTTAAATTTATTTCAGCATGATAAATCATTAGTTGCTTTCTAATCCATTTGTTCATGTAACTTTCAATGAAATACGTGCTATCTTCAATTGCTTTTGGTATTTCTTTTAAAACTACTGAAAGCAATAAATTTTTTTCGTTCACACTTGCAATAATTTGATCATTATCTCTATTAAAACATGAAGCAGTAAGCAATACAAATACTAATATTAAAATTATTTGCTCTTTAATCATTTATTGAGTAATAAGTGTGTAAAGCAGATCTTTATTTACACTTACTTTGTATTTTTTTAGCAATTTAGCAATCCATTCTTTTTCTAAAGCATTTTGATAATCTGAAATTACTTTCCCTCTAGTTTCATTTAATTTTTTAACCCCAGATGTTAGTACTTCATTAATATCGATTATAATATAACTGCCATCTACTGTCGTAATATCTCTAGCAATCCCCTTTTTCCAATCTACAGTGTCAATAAATTTGTTTTCTCCCTTAACAAAATTCTTAGTATTTATTTGTAAACTAAGAGGTGCATCATTATTTATTTTGGTTAATATTTTGGCATCAGTAATATTTCCTCTATGCTTCTTATGTATTGCTCTTTTTACAGCCTTAGCAGTTGCTAAGTCAATACAACTATAAATAGTAGCACTTACTCTATCACTCCATAAGTAGTTATTCTTATTTTCTGTATAGAAGTTTTCTAAACCTATTGTATCTTCAACAGCTTTAGTCCATACTTTAGTATTTGTTAAATTAAAAAGTAAAATTCCATCGCGATATTCTTGTAATAAGTTTTTATACTCTGGATAGTTTATTTCTAACTGACTTTCTTCGTATGCCAACAATTCTTTATTAACAAAATCTATGTAAAGTTGATCAATGTTATTACCTATTCTTTGTTTAGATAAAATATAATTTATAAATGAATTGACTGTAATTTCTTTTTCATTAACACTAACTAGTTTAGCATTGTCTTCAAATGAAGATTTATATTTTCCAGAAGCTATTGCGTTAGCTGATTTCTTACGAAATGCAGTGAAAACTTTTGAATTATTAACAACTTTATAAGTTTTATGTAGTTTAGTAAACAATGCTTCTTTACTTAACTCATTTCTTGAATCACTTTCAATTTTCTTTTTTATTTCTGCTTTTACTAATTCAAATACAGGAATTTCTTTTCTTTCTAGTAAGGTAATAATGTGCCAACCATATTGAGTACGAAATGGATTTGATATGTCTCCTACTTGTTTTAACCCAAATGCAACTGATTCAAATTCTGGAACCATTTTCCCTACTCCAAAAGCTGGAAGACTTCCTCCTTTTACAGCAGATGATCTATCTTCTGAAAAACGTTCTGCAACATCACTAAAAACATCACCGTTTCTAAGCATTTCGGCAATTTTATAAATATTATCTTTTGCTTCTTTTAATTTATTATCATCTGATCCTTCACCTGATTTAAACGTAATATGAGCAACCTTTACCTCTCCAAGTGCAGCTCGTTTATCTGTTACCATAATTATATGATACCCATATTTTGTTCTTATTGGCATTGAAATCTCTCCAATTTTAGTATTGTATGCTGCTGACTCAAAATCATAGACCATCATAAAAGCAGTAAAATAATTTAAATTACCATCATTGCTACTAGGTGAGTTTCCTTCAGAATTATTTTTTGCTGCATCAGTAAAAGAAATATTGCTATCAAGTATTGAAGAACGAATTGATAAGATTTTATCGTATGCTTTCTTTTCTTGTTGTAAACTAGCATTTTCATCAACTTTAATTAAAATATGACTTGCTTTTACATCTTGTTTCATTCTATTATAAGCCTCAGTAAGCATATCTCTATCAAACTCTTTGTTTTTCAAATAGGGCTTTGCTAATTGTATTCTATAACCTTCTAGCTCACTAATAAAAGATTCAATAGTATCTAAACCTAGTTCATCTGCCTCTTTTACTTTTAACTTAAAATTAACAAATAACTGCATGTACTCATCTAAATACTCTTTTGTTAATTCTGTGTTATTATTATTTTTATAAAATACATTTTTAAATTCATCTAATGATATCTTTTGATTATCAATAGTTAATAAATCCTGAGCTGAAATTGCAAATGCAAAAGCTCCACATAAAATACTTAGTCCAATTTTTTTCATTTTCATTTTTTTTATTTTCTACTATAATTTGGAGCTTCTCTAGTTATTATTACATCATGCGGATGACTTTCAGTAACCCCAGCAGATGTAATTTTTAAAAATTCTGCCTTTGTTAGATCTTTAATTGTTGCAGAACCTGTGTAACCCATTCCAGCTCTTAAGCCACCAATCATTTGATGAATAACTTCTCCTAATGTTCCTTTATAGGCAACACGACCAACAATACCTTCTGGCACTAATTTTTTGATATCAACCTCACCGCTTTGAAAATACCTATCTTTAGAGCCATCTTGCATTGCATCAATTGAGCCCATACCTCTGTAAGTTTTAAATTTTCTACCCTCAAAGATTATCGTTTCTCCAGGAGCTTCTTCCACTCCTGCAATTATTGACCCTAACATTACAGTGCTTGCTCCTCCTGCAAAAGCTTTAACTATATCACCTGAATATCTTATTCCTCCATCTGCAATTAAAGGTATATTATGTTTATTTGTAACTTCAGCAACATCCATAACAGCAGTTAATTGTGGAACGCCAATTCCTGCAACTACTCTTGTGGTGCAGATTGAGCCTGGACCAATTCCAACTTTTACTGCGTCAGCACCAGCATCGATTAATGCTTTTGCAGCAGTGCCAGTTGCAATATTACCTACAATTACATCTAATTTAGGAAAAGCTGATTTAACTTTTTTAAGTACTTCAACGACTCCTTTTGTATGACCATGTGCAGTATCAATAATAATAGCATCTACTGAAGCTTTATACAGAGCCTCTACTCTATTAATAACATCATCAGTAACCCCAACTGCAGCAGCAACTCTTAGTCTACCGTATTGATCCTTGCAAGCATTAGGACGCATTCTGTTTTTAATAATATCCTTAAATGTAATTAATCCAACAAGTTTATTATCAGAATTTACAATAGGTAATTTTTCAATTTTATTTTCTTTTAAAATATTCTCTGCGTTTTCTAAATCATTCAGCTCAGTTGTAATTAATTTTTCTTTAGTCATTAAAGCTGAAACGGAAAGAGTCATATCCTTTTCAAACCTTAAATCTCTATTGGTTATAATTCCTAGAAGCTTTAAGTTCTCATCGACAATAGGAATTCCTCCAATTTTGTTTTCACGCATTAAAAAGAAAGCATCACCAACATTTGCAGATAAAGTTAATGTGATTGGATCTAGTATCATTCCGCTTTCTGATCTTTTAACTTTTCTAACTTCTAGAGCTTGACGTTCAATACTCATATTTTTATGTAAAACTCCAATTCCTCCTTCTTGAGCTATTGCAATTGCCATTTTTGATTCTGTAACTGTATCCATAGCTGCAGATACGATAGGAATATTCAATTTAATATTTTTAGTAAATTGAGTATTTGTATTAACCATGTAGGGCAAAACTTCAGAATATGCAGGAACAACTAAAACATCATCATAAGTAAGGCCTTCTTTCATTATTTTACTATTCATAGTTGCTTCATTTAAATAAGTTTGCAAAATTAACATATTATATAGTAAAATAGTCCCTTTAAAAGGGACTATTTTACAAAGATTAATTAGAATTATCTTACTAGAGTAATAATTCCAGTATTTTCAGTTAGTTCTCCGTCCCCATTTAAGTATTTTAAATAATAAACATAATTATCATTTTGTACTTGTGAGTTTTTAAATGTACCATCCCATCCTTTTTGCGGGTTATTAGTTTCAAATATTTTATCACCTTGCTTATTGTAAATTGAAAATAAATAACCATTTTCTGATACAAAATAAGTAAATGGTTTAAAAACTTCATTATGGTCATCGCTGTTAGGAGTGAATGTGTTGGGTACATAAATAACAGGTGTTTGCGATACGCATGCAATATTAGAATAACTTCCTGAAATAACAGAACCATAAGGGGTGATATTTCCTTCAGTTGCCTTAATATAATAACAGAATTTACCATTCCCTTTACCTTCATTTGTTACAATATCAATGTATTGTAATCCTTCGTTAGAATTGGTATTTCTATTCCAAGTATAAAGTGGTAATAAATTAAAAGGCTCATTATTTATTGACCGATACAGTTCATACTTAGAAACCTCCCCTAACCATTTTTCATATTCATTAAAATTTAACGTATTTGTATATTCACTTGAGAAAGATAAAATATCAGAATAATCAATATTCTTTTCGACATCTAGTAAAATGGTTTGAGCATATGAAATATCACCTAAGTAAGAAGGATTATTAAAAGGAGGTGGAGTTAAACTAACGCCGCAGGTATCAACTGGATATACTTTATATCGATATGATGTTGTATTTGAATTTGTTAAATTATCATTGAAAATAAAATTCGTATTTCCTGTAAAACTTATTTCATCAATTTTAGAGTAATTTAGGCCAATTCCGTTAATGTCAAATTCTTCAGTTCTATAAATATCGTAATGATCGATAACAGCATTATTATCAACTAAACAATTAATTTCTATTAGTCCATTTTCATGATTAACTGTAGCATATTCTAAGTAATTAAATAATGGTCTATTTGGCATAGCAATGTTAAGATTTAAAAGATTTGACTTAGCAATAAAGCTTGAGTCTTCATTGTATGCATTAATGTAAACAGAATAAGAAGATAGTGAATTAATATTATTGATTAGTAGCTCTGTTTCAGGTGAAACTCTTATTTCAGTATTAATGGAAACATTATTTTGATCTATTTCTGACAAAAATACTTTATAATGACTAACACCATTCTCCCAATTTATGTAATCATTCCAATTTAGTGAAATAGAATAGTCACATACATCAGAACTATTTAATAAGAAAATAGAATTATGGTCTAAAGATCTTTCTCTTGAGTTTCCGCAACTATCAACTGCTCTTACACTAAATTTTTCAATTTGTTGAAGAGCAGATGAATTAACAAATTCATATGAGTTAGTGCCCAAAGTAACCGTATCAATAGTTATCCAAGCTCCATTAGCATCTTCTAAGTAAATGATATAATAATCTGTTCCAATTGAAGGTGTCCAACTAATAACGGATCTACCTAGAGTATTTACAGATATATCTTTGATTACTACAGTAGGTGGAGAAATTGTATCTAATAAATTAAGCGACGTGACAGATGATTTTGAAGTACAACCACTAGCATCAGTTATCTCCACATAAAACGAAGGAATGTAATCGCAGTGATCTCCATCAATCTGAGAAAAAGTGTCTGGTAATATTGATAAAACAATATCATCATCATCGTTGTTAATATAATGCAAGAGGTAATCTGTTGATGATGAGTTTATTAATGGGTCATGCATAGAGTTCCAGTTTAGGTCAGCTGAAACACCCATATTAATAGCAGTTGAGTTCATTAAAATGGTACTTAAAGTATCAGAAAATAAAAGTGAATCATTTCCTCCTCCAATACCTGTCCCACAATTTACTGTTCCTAATAAATAATAAAAACTCTGAGAAGTATTAGCATTAGAATTACTATGAAAATAAATAGAATCTGGATAATAGACGCTGTCAAGTAAAATATAATTTCCAGCATATTGTTTTGAATGATAAATATCATACTTAATATTTGTGTCTACAACACCTTCAGGGAAAACAAAAGATAATTCTACTCCTCCAATTGAATCAACTGAAAGACATCTCAAATCAGGCTTTGGTGGAGTTACATTAATTGTAATAGTTGCTATAACAATACCATTTGCTGGACAAAAATCATCGTAAGCTTTCATATTAAAAGTAAAGGCCCCTCCTTGCCTTCCACATCCATAATCTTGCATATGATCGCAATTTGATTGCCATACAAAATCTCCAGAAATATATCCAGGAGTTGAAGATTGTACAGTAAAGGTTGCAGGACTACTTAAAGCGTACGCAGGATCTAATTGTCCACCTTCTACTTCTAAGCCTAATGTTTGAAGATTCCCTGTTATATTTATATCATTATCTGTTGCAACGACTGTGAAATTCACTAATTCACCAGCCATAATTGTAGTTTCATATGATGGTAATCCTGTAGAAGGATTTAAATTTGTAATCCAATTTTGAGTGCCTAAAGGTGCAGTAATTACTGGAGGTATATTAGCTAATCCATTTGGTAGTGTTCCGCAAAAACCTGCACCTGCACCACTAGGCAATAGAGCAACATTTACATCTCTAAATACTTCAGCAACTAATTGACCACATTTAAAAGCTTCCACCTTTACAACAGTGACAAATACACCTGAAGTAAATGAAAGGAATGAAATTTCACCATTTTCATTATTTAAAGTTGGATTACCAGGAATTGGAGAATTAACTGTGTATGGAGCGGAATATATTAATGCAGTTGAACTTGGATTAGCAGGATTATATGAAGCAGCAAGATCTAAAGGTTCAGCCCAACTATAACTCAATGAATCAAGCTCAACATCAAAAGCCAGATGACTATATGAAAATGGATATCCTGTGCAAAGAATTGATTTTGGCTCTTCTTTAAAAATTGGAGAATTATCATGACATAAATTACCGTTAGGAAGGATATTTCCACTAGGATCTGTATATGGATACATAACTGATCTTACCGTCCAATCTTCATTACTAGCACCTGGTATATTAATTATTGCACCACTCCTACAGCATGATCCCCAAGTAAAGTGCCAACCATTTACAGGAGGAGTTCCAGTTATGGTAATTGGTGCAGAAACATAGCTCCATTGCTTTACAGCTCCAAACTGACCAAAAGGCTGATTGTCACAATTATAACAAGTTGCAGAACCAGCTACTCCAGTAGGAGAAATATCAGAAGTTGAAACAAGAGGTAAGTTGATAGAGGATAATGAAGGATGGTTATGTACAGTAATATCATAAGATCCACTAAAGTCAATACCATCGCAATCTTGATAAATTGTTAAAAAGAATGTATATTTTCCATAATCAATACTTAAAGGGTCAGTATTACATTCCCATGTGATTTCACCTCCTACAAAATGAGAAGCTGATAAGTTAAATGAAAAAATTGTTAATAATAAAAAAAGTAATATACGTTTCATAAAGTTAAATATTTATTTACAAATTTACAAAAAATAAATTTTGGAAATGATATTTAAATATTAATATCTTATAGATTTAAATCTTTTAAAGAAATTATTTTTTTTCTCTCTAATTCATATTCTTCAGTAATTTCTTTTATAATTTCTTCAACAGAAATAATTTTATTTATCATTGCTGAAACTTGCCCAACTTCTAATTCCCCTTCTTCCAAATCTCCCTCAAACATACCTTTTTTAGCTCTTCCTCTTCCTAACAATAACCTCAAATCATCTTTACTTGCATTTTTAGCATATGCATCTTGTATTTGATCATAAAATTTATTTTTCATTAATCGAACTGCTGTTAATTCTTTTAAGGTTAAATCTGTCTCCCCTTCATCAGAATTAACAACTTTATTTTTAAAATCTATATGAGCAGAACATTCATTAGATGCTATAAATCTACTTCCTATCTGTACAGCATCAGCTCCAAGTGCAATTGCAGCTAACATAGCTCGACCACTAGCTATTCCTCCGGCTGCTATTACTGGGATATTAACTACATCTTTAATCATGGGTATCAGACACATTGTGGTGATTTCTTCTACTCCATTATGTCCTCCAGCTTCAAATCCTTCTGCAACAATTGCATCTACTCCAGCTTCAATAGATTTTAATGCAAATCTCTTATTTGCAATAACATGCGCAACTTTAATTCCATTCTTTTGCAATCTTGAAGTGTATTTCTCTGGGTTACCTGCTGAAGTAAATACGAATTTAACTCCTTCTTCTATTATTATTTTTATATGCTCTTCAATATCAGGATATAAAAGTGGAATGTTAACACCAAAAGGTTTATCGGTCATTTGTTTACATTTTCTAATCTGTAACCTTAAGACATCTGGGTACATTGATCCTGAACCAATTAAACCCAATCCCCCTGCATTACTTACGGCAGAGGCTAATTCCCAACCACTACACCATATCATTCCTCCTTGAATGATTGGGTATTTTATTCCGAAAAGTTCGTTTATTCTATTCATAAAATA